>Ga0256406_1001997_pt1 | contig 30669 bp, 28 predicted proteins | sample RumenRJG_03DNA_FD_185986 | JGI IMG/M metagenome (GOLD analysis project Ga0256406, IMG submission 185986) | Bovine rumen microbial communities from Lethbridge, Alberta, Canada - RJG_03 | ecosystem: Host-associated > Mammals > Digestive system > Stomach > Rumen | place: Canada: Alberta | collected... | reverse complement strand
CCATCGCATCGTCCTGCGGTGTCTGACCGCCATAGTCTGTCAGGCAGTTCTCCTTCACGATCTGGTAGATCTGATACCAGAGCTGGTTGACCTGCTTCATGTAGTTCTGAGACATGGAAACGTAAGGCGACGCGATCGCAGCATTCGTCGTAGGATGCTTGGCAATGAAGCCATACTCACTGATCGCTTCCTCGCACTGAATCCAGCGGGCAACCGTCATCGCATACTGTGATACGAGCTGCGGGTTGACGAGCTTGTCACAGCCCCTGCCCTTCAGCCATTCCCAGGTCTCCTTATAGACATCCTCAGCGCAGAAGTCCTTGCCGTTCCTCTGCTGCTGTTTCATGTATTCCTTCGGCTCCGGCATATCCTCACCGGATAGCTCTTGTACGTTGGTGGAAAGGTCCGTGGCATCAGGGACTTCCATGATCTGCAGCTTCCTGCCGCCTGGATTCCCGGCTTCGATCTTCTCCTGTATTGCCTTCGGTGGTCTTCCCTGACCGAAACGCGGACCACCACGCATCGTTCCGTCCTTCGCCATTTACATCTCCTCCAAATCTATATACCCTCTAGGGGTATTACCCCGTTTGTTTTCGCTTTTCGCGCACAGAAGAGGGGGCGCCGGTCCCTGAGCCTCAAGCTCGCAGAGATTTTTACCCGCCCCCTTGTTCCAGTTGTTCTTGTTCCCGACTCAATATCTGTACTCGGGATGGCTGTCAAAGTTCCCAGTCTTCTTATCGTGGCATTTCTTGCAAAGCGCCTGCCAGTTGTCCGGGTTCCAGAAGAGCTCCGGGTCACCACGGTGAGGCTGTATGTGATCGACCACTGTCGCCTTGGTGTACCGTCCTTCCTTCAGACACTGCTCACAAAGTGGGTGTGCAGCCAGGTACATCTTCCGAGCCTTGTTCCACCTGGAACCATAACCTCTGGATGCTGCCGACCGCACCTCTTCCGGATGCATCTTCCTGTGCTTCTCACAATATTTCTGACCTGCTGGCACAAGCTCCGGACAGCCGGGATGTGCGCAGGGATGTTTTGGTTTATGTGGCATTGCTGCCTCCTTCATTCCCTTCTTAAAAATAAGGACGGCACAGTGAAAGGAGTAAAGCCGTGCCGCCCAAAAGAAAAGGGCCTCTCTCAAGGTCCACTTTCTACGATATTAATGTACCGCATTTTGCATATTGAATCGTCTCACGATTCGGACAAGAATCACTCCTTGCCATAAAGCAGAAGCGTCAGATGATCCAGCGCACGGTTCTTCTTCCGGTAGGCGGAGGCTCTTTCAATATGGTAGGTTCTCGCAATTGCATCCGCTGCGCCATCGCCATACATGTCGTCAATGAAGAACGTTGCCAGAACATCCTGCTCCTCTTCCGAGAGCTGCTTCCACGCAGGTTTCAGCCACTCCATATATTCCACTGCCTGACGATAGCGCTCCTTCAGAACATCGATTTTCTCGAGACCATCCAGAAGCCGCTCCTCATGGGCATTCGGGTTATGGGTTCTCGGCATGCCGTCAAATCTCGGACTTCCGACACTTGTCATTCGTTCCTCTTCCTGACGGATCTTTTCATCAGTATGTTCAATGATGAATTGCATGCTGCTGTAATCTTCCAGCGCCTTCACCACGGCGCTTTTCTTATCCAGATATTTCCAGACAATGCTCATACGCCCGCCTCCTTTCGTATCCTCTCAATCAGATATGCTCCATCTACTTCTGTCAGAACTCCGAACCACGGAGATCTGAAAAACCTCTCGTCTTCATCTACTTCCCATGCAGCAGCTTCATTCCTCGGATTCCGTTTCAAAATCTTCAGGGCTGTCCGGTAATCTCTCGCTGCCTGCAGGACGATGGCGTTTGCCAAATCCTGATAAGGATCATTTGAATACATCTTTTACCTCCGCTTTGACTGCTGCGATCATTTCTTCCTGTGTTGCATCTTTGTCTTTCAGAGCCTGCAGAATCCGCTCATCGACAGTACCCTTGGTAATGATGTGATTGATCACCACGGTGCTGTCCTGCTGACCCTGCCTCCAGAGTCTTCCATTGGTTTGGAGGTAGAGCTCCAGAGACCATGTCAGCCCAAACCAGATGATGGTCGAGCCGCCACTCTGCAGGTTGAGCCCGTGTCCGGCAGACGCAGGATGGATCAGTGCGACCGGCAGTTCTCCGGCATTCCACCGCTCCATACTTTCCTTGCTGTCGAGCTTTTCAAACTCGATCTTCTTTTCCTTCAGTCTCTTGCTGATTCGCTCCAGATCATGCTGGAACCAATAGGCCACCAACACCGGTTTGCCATTGGCGGCTTCGATCATGTCCTCAAGGGCATCAAGCTTCCTTTCATGAAAAGAAAAAACTTTCTTATCATCGGTGTAGACAGCACCATTTGCCATCTGGGACAGTTTCTGTGAAAGTGCTGCGGCATTCTGGGCAGTGATCGAATCTTCTCCAATCTCCATCACCAGATCCCTCTTCAGCTCGTCGTACTTCTGCTTCTCTGCCGGACTCATTTCAACTTCTGTGGAAACCACAACCTTCTCCGGCATCTTCAGGTAATCTCCGCTCTTCATGGAAATCGTGATGTCCGAGATCTTCTTATAGATTTCCTCCTCTGCAAACGGCAGGGGTTTGTAGCTGTAAATTACAAGTCCATTGGTCTTATCCGGTCTGAAATACTCCGCTCTGTAGCGGGTGATGAATCTTCCCAGCCGCTTTCCCATATCCAGCAGCTTGTACTCAGCAAAGAGATCCATTAAGCCGTTGGGAGCCGGAGTGCCGGACAGCCCCACAACCCTTTTGAAAAGGGGTCTGATTTTCATCAGTGCCTTGAAGCGCTTACTCTGCGGGTTTTTGAAGGACGACAGCTCATCCACAACCAGCATGTCCATATCGATCTTCAAACCGCTTTTCTCCACCAACCACTGCACGTTCTCGCGGTTGATGATGTAGATGTCCGCTTCCCGCATGAGCGCTGCTCTTCTTTCCGTTTCTGTACCTACCGCCACACTCACCTTCAGGTCCTTCAGCTCATCCCATTTCTTTACTTCATTCGGCCATGAAAAAAGCGCCACACGAAGCGGCGCCACAACAAGGACCTTATTGATTTCAAACCTCTCATACTTCAGATTCCAGATAGCCATCAGGCTGATCGCTGTCTTCCTCACCCGAGGCCCATATCAAGCAGCACGGCTGCCTCGTCATGATTCTCAATGAAATCTATCGCATATTTCTGATAATCATGTGGTATGAACTTCATCGGCACCACCTCCCTCCAGGTATTTCTTCACGAATTCCTTAATTCCCTCTTCACTGTCGATCACCTCGACAGGAAAGCCCTTATTACGGATTCGAAGGATCTGCCGCTGCTGCAACTTCCTTGGCTTCTTGCCTTTATCCTTCAACTCCACAAAAATGCAGACGCCTCCGTCAAGTAGGCAGATGCGATCCGGGACACCGGACACGGTAGAAAGGAACTTCCAGCACAGACCTCCGTGCTTCTCCACTTCGGCCTTCAGCTTCCTCTCAATGTCACGCTCCATACCGTTTCCTCCACAGGGAAAAAGCCGGTGACCGCTTCTTGATACGGTAGTGCCAGTTCAGCTCATTGGGATTGGACGGCTCATAGCCGCACAGCATCATGGCATCTTTGAACTCGTTATTCGTCAGATAGATCCCAGTGTCATCCTGTAGGATGTGTTTCAATCCATAGCTCGTATGGCCGTGCAGGACATTCTTGGCAGGGAGGAAATTCACCCTGATCCAGTCCAGCACCTCATCCATCTCATCCTTCTCCGTGATGAGCCCGGAATCTTCCCATCCATTTTCGATCGTGTATGGTCTTCCATTTTTAATCATCTCATCCCCTCCTCGGAACAACTTTTTATCATCTCATTCCCTCCTCGGAACAACTTTTCCTGAAAACTTCTCATACTAAAATGAGGAACAAGAGAACAAGAGGAACAGGTTTTGCCTATTACCCTAATATGCTTATATTCACCTCTTATTACCCTTATTCTTTTAAATATATTGTATTTGTTTAATTCTTGTTCCCACTTGTTCCACCATGCCGGAAGCCCGCATAAATACTGGCTTTCCGCAAGGAACAACCATGGTGGAACAACCCGGGAACAACCACAACCTCCGAAGGAACAACCTCCTTAAGGGTCGGGAACAACCTCACTGCTCCCTTACGTACAGACGCTGCTTTCCATAAAGCGGAATCTTCTTACTTGTTCTCGATCGTTCCCATCCTGGGATCTGCGTCATGATCGCTGCAATGGAGTATGAGTCGGTTGGTTTGAGGTCGGCCACGTTTCTTCCGAAGCACTCTGCCCAGATTTCAACGTTGCTCACTTCATCCCTCTTCTTTGTGCCCTTCGGTCTGGTCGGATCATTCTTGCTCTCGATGTAATTTCTTCTTGCAAAGGTGTCCATACTGTCCCAGTTATCCGGCAGCAGCATCTCCAGATACTCTTCCACCGGACCGCGACGATCATCCTGCTCCATGGCAGACTGCTGTACTGATTCTGCTTCCCTTATGAGGTCTCCCTCTAAATATAATTTTTCTCCGTCTTCGTAGTACTTCTTGCACTCAGCCCAGAACTGATCGCGGATTTCCTTCGTGATGTTATATTTCTTCTTCTGCTCCGTCTGGTGCAATTTGACCACCCAGAATCTTCGATTCCCGGTTATGTCCCTTAAATACCCTCTCTCACCATTAACAGATGCGACGACAACGCACTGGCGTGGATGGCTCTCTACGGTACGACCATAGCTCGGTCTGTACTTATCATCTGCTGTAGAAATGAAGGCTTTCACCTTCTCAATGTCCGCTTTCTTCATTCCAGCAAGCTCTGCGATCTCAACCAGCCAGCAGCCCTGCAGCTTCTCAGCGCCGGACTTATCCTGCATATCGGTAAGCTGGAGTGTATCGGAGAAATACTCCTCTCCGACCAGTTCCTTATAAAGAGTGGATTTTCCGATTCCCTGTTCACCGTCGAGGACCAGAACTGAATCGAACTTCGTGCCGGGGTGATAGATTCTCGCCACCGCTGCTACGAAAGTCTTTCTGGTTACGGTGCGGACATACTCAGTATCATCCGCTTCCAACCCGTCCACCAATATTCTCTCCACTCGCTTCGTTCCGTCCCATGACGGCAACCCGTCCAAATAATCCCTTATTGGATGAAAGCTCCTATCATCTGCCACCTTGGTGAAAGCAACCTCGTGATTCCGGTTGGTGAATGGCGTGTACTTCGTATCCAGCAGCGCCAAGAGCTGTGCCGTATCAGCGTCACGCCAGAATGGGTTATCTACCGGACGGTCCCACGGCATCGGGCCAGTCACCTGGATTCTGCCTGCCAGCTCGTTAAAAGCAAAATTTTGGAAGTCAGGATCGTTGTTCAGGATCAGCATCTCGTTCCATACGCTGTTCTCCAGCTTCCCGGTCTTCGCTCCATATTTGAGCTTCTTCTTCCAGTCATCATCATCTCCATCGTCCAGAGATTCAAATTCCTTCTTGGCCTCTTCTGCCTTCTCATTGGTCAGAAGCACCTTGACCTTATCGTCCGCTGTGGCAAAACCGGCCATCTTCTTAAAGGAATCGTCGTCATCCCCGAACTTATGAACTCTCACAAGGTCAAAGGCATTGTAGAGGTGGTTGCTGGCGGGATCGGAAGCGTGATGGGAATACACGAACTTGTCGTCGTAGACCTGCACACCTGCAATCGAGTCAGCCGGGATGTACTGGTAGCGGCCTTCCATGGTGGACGGTGCGTACACATCCCCTAAAAACTTCTCAATCACATCGTGGATTGAATAGGCTCTGCAGAAGGCACCGACGATTCCCTTCTTCGTCAGCGGATCTTCCTGCTTTTTCACCTCGCTTTTCCAGACCCTGCTCTCCCTGCTACTGGTAGGGAGAAGGCTGCAATCGCGCCACTGAGGGTGAGCGGATAAGAATTTATCCGGATCAAGAGCTTCCCCATCAACATCCTTGAAGATGTATTCTCCGTCTGCCGGAGTCGTCGGCCAGAACATGAGCTGATTGATATGGTAGGAACACTCATCGAACTGGTCGATTCCCCACTCGTCAGCAAAGTATCTGGCGATGGCCTCGTATTCATCCGGCGTTACATCACGGGTGAACGGAATGATGAATCTGGCTCTCGGCGCTTCCGGCGTATGACCGTGCGTCGTGTAGATGATCGTTTTGAGATCTGTGAGGGCGGGATAGGATTCTATGAATCCGGGATTCAGCTGATCTGCGTCCATTGTCAGCATGGAACGACTGACCACGTTCTCCTTGTTCCTCAGTCCGCCCTTCAGCTGACCGGCAACAAAGCCGCCTCGATCTTTTGCTGCATCTTTATCGGCACGTTTCATTTTCTTGTACTCGGCCACGGTATCTGTAGTCCGGGTCGTGGTCTTCAGTTTTTCCTTCAGGCCATCCCATGTGATCTTCTTATTGGACCAGTGCTTCGCACTTACAGAGTTACCGTATGCAATATTAAAATCCTGCATGCTGTTTCCTCCTAAAAACAAAAAAGCGCAATAAATGAAAGGAACTCCTCTCACCTATTGCGCTTTTTTACCCCTTTCAGGGGGTGTACTTTTCCAGAATTTTTTGTTCTTGTTCTTAATCTTTCATGTAGAACGGCGTTGTGTACCCGTCAGCCCTGAGGACCAGCCCTTCACCCCAGTCAGGGATGATGGCCATTGCCTCGCAGATCTGGTTCAGATCTTCTTTTCCCTCAATAATCAACTCATCGTGTACGTGCATGCAGATCCTTTTTTCCCTCAAATTTCTTATGGCATTGCAGAGAATGTCCCTCGCTGTGCCCTGCACGATGTTCTCCGTCAGGGTCGCACCGTATGTTTCCAGCCTTGTCCACTTTCCTCCGGACACCGCTTCATAGGTAATACTCTCTCCACCGAACTTATTCTCTCCGATCCTCGGCTTGGCGTATGCAAGCCTTCTGCCGGAAGGAAGCGTGATGAAGAGGAATCCGGACTGGTAAGCAAATACCAACCGCCCCAAAGAAATAGTAGTCTTTTTCTTTATGGCAGTCTTGGCGGCCCGATCCACGTCATACCAGAATTTCACGATATGAGGATTCGCCTGTCTGTATGCGTCGACGATCGGCTTCAGTTCTTCTTCCTTCATGCCGTCATCCAAAGCGCCCATCGCGATCAGCGCACCTACGGACCCGCCGTAACCACAGCCAAGAACAGCTCGTTTGCCCTTCTGCCGAAGATTCCCATTGATCCCGTGCTTCTCAACCGGCACATGATACATCATGCTGGCAGTCTCGCAATAAATGTCCTTTCCGGCGATGAAAGAATCCAGCACCCACTGCTCACCTGCAAGCCATGCAAGGACCCTGCACTCAATGGCAGAATAGTCAGCGACATAGAAGAGATTGCCCGGAGAGGCAATGAAGGCAGTGCGGATCAGCTGCGACAATGTATCTGGAACGTTCTCATAGAGCATCTTCACCATTTCGTAATTGCCCTGTCGCACCATCTCCCTTGCCTCGGCCAGATCCGGCAAATGGTTCTGCGGCAGGTTCTGAAGCTGGACTATTTTACTTGCAAATCTTCCGGTGTGAGTTGCCCCGTAGAACTGGAACATGCCTCTCACCCTGCCGCCCGAACAGACTGCATTCTGCATGGCCTGATACTTCTTCACACTGCTCTTGGCGAGCTGGCCTCTCAGCCTCAGGACTTCTTTTACATCACCGGAGGCGTTCTCCATAGCCTTGGCCACCTCCTTCTTGCCCAGCGTATCCATCGGCTGTCCCATCATACCGAGCCAGCCACGAAGCTGCTGTACGGAGTTCGGATTCTCCAGTTCCGTGATGGATTGCATCCTATCCATCAGTTCTTTTCTCGATCTTTGGTCCATCTCGATGGCGCTTTCCACCAGTGTCATATCTACCTCCGTACCACGGTCATTGATCTCCTGATCGATGTGGTATTCCTCCCAGACGGATTCCGGCACCGGGAAACGGGACAGCTTCCTCATGATCTCCATTTCCGTCTCGACATCTCTCTTGTTATACCTTTTAAATAATTCCCAATCTTCCTTCTTCTCCTCCGGCAGCGTTCTTTCATTATTCTTATTCGGCACACAGAACACCCGGATCAGGTTCTTGCCTTCCTCCAGCTTCTGCTTCTCCAGACCGAGCACAGTACCGACGTCTTTCAGAGAAAGCGGCAGGCCAAGGTAGGCCGCCCACACCATCGTGCAGCGCCATGAGGAGGGAGAGAGGTATTGATGTTCCGGGAGGCCAAGATAACGAGAAAGGCACACCCGCTCGAAGTTTGCGTTATGGGCTATTTTTATTACCTTCTCATCATTTATTGCTTTTATTATGTCTTCGGGGATCTTCTCTCCGCAGGCAAGGTCCACGACATGCACCTCACCGCCGTCGACAGAATACCCGAACAGCAATATAAGAAAGGAAGGCGACTCGACGTACTTATACACGCCTGTCTTAGAGAGGTTGAATGCACTGTACGTTTCAATATCAATTTCCAAGGTTTTCATTCTTTTCCTCCAATCTTGTTCTTGTTCCTTCGCAAGATAAAAAATAAGGGGCAGCAAGGATCTTCTCCCTGCCACCCCACGGTATTAACTCAGGAAATCGTCATCGTCTTCATCTGCGAAATCATCCGCAGCAGATACATGGCCGCCCAGAGGCTCCCCATCCTTCACCTTCTGAAGGTTATTCAGAGAGCACGCAATTCCTTTATTTCCTGAGCTGTTGAAGGCATAGAAATTAATGGATGCCCTGCCATAGACACCGGAATACACTTCGGAATGATCAATGATCTCATTCCTGTCGGCATCGACGATACCAGGCTTGTTACGGTTGTTTGCGTTGATGAAGTAGGCATTGGCGTATGCCGGATCATCCGGTCTCTCAACGTCGCCATCTCTCAGCGGTGTCTTGATCGCTGCAAGAGGCGGTACGGACTTGCCGTTGCCCTTCAGCTTGCTCTGGCCATCTTCGTAGGCTGCCTGAATGGCTGCCTTGATCTTATCCAGTGTCTTGGTATCAGACTTCGGAATGATCAGGGAAACACTGTACTTCGGTGTGCCTCCGTTGACTGCCTTCGGCTCCCACACGTTTGCGTAGCTCCATCTTGTCTCAGGTCCAGTAATCACTTTCATCGGGTTCTTTGTCATATCAGTTTTCCTCCTTAAAATCAGCTTTTGCTGTATTAAACTCCGGACGCTTATCGTCCGCTGGTACCAATGCCGGTTTGCCCTGAGGTTTGATGATTAAACCTCCGAGCACTTCCTCGAACTTCCTCTTACCGAGCTGCTTCTGCATTTCGGTGATGGTTAACAGTTTTTTCTGGTACGGGTCGTACCCTGCCGCCTTTACGGCTGCTGCAACTGCAGCCTCATCCTTGTATTTCCGGATGGACCTGCCTTCCACAACCTTGAAGCCGTCCCACTTCTTTCCGTCGACCGCCTCCTGAAGGGCATATTCCTTGATGTCGTTGGCCCACTGGACCAGACGATCCACCTTGCCCAGAATGTCAACGATCTCGTCATCATCCAGAAGCGGCGGTGTTGCGAAGTCATAAGCGGCAAGCTTCAGATTCTCTTTTGCACGCTCCCGGCATACATGTTTGGCTTTACAGAAGCGGCACCAGTTTCCGCACTGAAACTCTCCTTCGCCGGTCTCTGCTTCCGCAGCTGCAGGTTTCAGAACTTCCTCCGCCCATGCGTACAGATCATCTCTGCTAATCTCGTCCTGCGAGATATTGGAGAGACGCGGCTGGTAGATAGTCATCTGAACGTTACTGATGTCGTACAGGGGATCGTAGATCTCAAGGGCACCCACAGCGTAAATGCGCATCTGGGTATTCCCCTTGGCTGAAACCTCAACACCCATGCCGTACTTGAAATCCACCACGTTCATCGTTCCGTCCGCAATGATGATGCAGTCAGCAGTGCCAAAGCCACCTGCCACGAAGCGCTCATAGCTGATCTTCTGCTCAACCTGACAGATCACATCCTTACAGGTCTTCTTTGCCTCTGAAATCAGAGACAAAACATAAGCAACATAGCCTTCGGCAGCTTCCTGCATCTCTTCGTTGTAATACGTGAGATCCTCTCTTGGATCTTCGGCCTCCTGTCCGAGCGCTTTCTTCAGCAGGTACTCACATACCGCATGGGCATCCGTGCCTTCCTGCGCAAATGTCGAAGTGACATCCGGCATGTCGGCACAGAGCTTCACGGACGGCGTACAGTGAATCCAGCGCTCTGAACTGGAAGGACCGAGGGAAGAATGTGCACCCATTACATCCCTCCGATCTCTGTCATGATGGCCTTGTACTCAGACTCCGGAATATCAGAAAGACGGGAAGCACCATGTTTCTGAAGCAGCGCCCTGACCTCGGCGGCCTGACCTTCGTTGCTCTTCTGAGCTAACGCTTTTCTGACGTCTGCCTTGGTGTACTTCTTTTCTTCCGTCTTTGGCTCTGCTTTGACTTCTGTCTTTTCTTCCGGTACCTGGGTCTCCAGTTCCATCAGCTTCTTAACTGATGCGGACAGAGCATCAATCTCTGCCGCAATTTCCATCAACACTTCATTCCTCTTCATCAGCCATTTCCTCCAGCACCTCGAGTGCAGCATTAAGAACGCAGCACACAGTGCACATGTTTACATCCGTTTCCTCTGCAACAATCGCGATCAGTTCTTCCAGTGTCATACATGTCCTCCATTAATCTCTCGCATCCGACTTCCGGGTCTTCTACCGTGAAGATTGGTATGCCAAGTTCATTTGCACGACCGATTTCCTTTGCCATGCCGTCAGTGATACGGTTGCCGACAACCCACACTTCCGTAGCCAGCTGCATCATCTCCAGTCCTGCCTTCATCCCCGCTTCCCTCTCTTCCGGATCGTTGTCGTCCAGAAACTGTGGAAAGAACAGATGAGATGCGTAAGGAACCTTTCCTTCGGCAAGAGCCATGGCGCAGACTCGCTTGGCAAGCTCGGTATTGGTTTCGGTGTCACCTCGGTACGGCGATACCACATACACAAGTTCCATTGGATTTACCTCCCTTCACCTATTGCGCTTTTTCAGTGCCCAGAGGGGGTGTGTTTCAGAAAAATATAGAAAAGAACCTCTCCAGCTCTTGTGGAGAGGCCCTTGTGTTTATTGGCTTGTATGGTTTTAGAAGAATTTCTTGATCTTGTTCAGAGCGGCCTTCTTATGGTCCTTGACGGTATCAAGGCTGATTCCCAGCTTCTCTGCGATCTGCGGCTGCTTCATGCCCTTGAAGTAGAAAAGGTAGATGACTTCCTTCTGCTTATCGGTCAGATGTTCCATAGCCGCATACAGACGCTTGTATTCCTTGCTCTTCTGCTCTTCATCCAGCTGGCGGTCAGCCAGTGCCTTGAGGTATTCCTCCTCACCTTCGGACTGCTCGCTGCCGATGGAGTAAGCCTTCTTCTTTTCATAGCCACGCTCATCGTTATGGTTGAGACGATGTCCTGCGGCTACGGTCAGCGGGATGTTCCAGTCGACATCCCCGAAGTACTTCTCGTTCAGGATGGCAACCGCTGCCTTTGCGTAATAGTGGGTAGTGCAGTTCGGAAGCTGCGTGCCTTCCTTCACTTCATCGGTTGACGGGTGGATCTCGTAGGTAAGATCACTGCAGCGATCGACCGCGTACACGGTGACATGACCATCTTCATCTGCGTAGATGTAGAATCCATTCTCGTAGACGACGATGTCTTCGTTCTGGATGACGACGCGGCTGCCGGACTTCATCAGTTCCTTGTAACCCGGAACCTTCTTACCCTGTGTGGATGCGACTAAAGCCTTAAGTTCTCTGTAGTTCATATGTGCTCCTTTCGTCTGTGTGGATGGCGGCGGGATGCACAACAAAAGCCGATGGTCTGGAGTCACCACCGGCTTGAACTACCTTAGAGGCATAGCAAGAAGACGGTGAGTGCTCGACATGTACGACCTACAGTCACTGCGGATCTTATCCGTGTGGTTCTGTATGGATCGACTTTGTCTTGCATCTCGCCGCCTAATCGCTAGCAAATCAGGCATTGAAATAATTCGACATGAAGTTGACGTGATTTTTTCTGGTACGGCTTTTTACATCTATGGTCCTCTGATCATCGGTTGGCTCCTTTCTTGGCTGATGCGGTCAATTTCTCAACATGCGGTTCAAGTGTGAATTGGATTTGTTTCCCCATTCTCAGAATGAAAACTGTATAATGAGAACAGAACAACTAACCCTCATCTCTTTTTGAACTGTCTTCATTGAGGAGTTACTAAGGTTACGGTGCAATAGGTAAATAAGGTTACTTAGCTTACTTGCGTTACTAATTTGATTTCATTGATAAAAAGCGCGTGAGAGGTAAACATGGAAGAAAATTTTGACAGACTTTGCCCGGGCACATTTTTTGATCTGATCCGAGAAGCCGGATATCCGAGAAAACGTGTATGGGGCAAGGAGAATGAAAATACAGACCCGAACTGTCTGTTTGAATTGATAAGAGTTATGGATCCCGGCTATGAGAAGCCGAGCGGCGGGACATTTGCAAAAGCGGTCTCACACTTCAAGAAATGTGAAGACGAAGGGAAAAATGTGCTTCCATTTGAGGATGAAAATTTTTACCGTAATTTATTTGAAGTGCGTCGTTTTAACAGACCCGGATATCTTGCCCCACATAATATGAATGCTTTCATTCTGAAATATGTGGACGTAAAGAATTACGGTGACTGGCTGGCATCCGCTTTGATTGAACTCATCCTTCGTGACAAGACAATTGATGATGAAGAAATTTTCTTGCCGAGAATTCCCGCTCATGGTGATTCAATACGTAAGAGAGAACTGGAAACCCTTAACGAAGTCAGATTAACTGCCTTGATGAGCGGAATCATTCATTATCTTCTGCATGAAAGAATTCCAAATAATGCTGGACGAGCGACTTATCTGAGGTGGTATGAGCCTGTCGGAAAGGGACAACCTGATAAGTTCAAGAGCAATGCAATAGGAAATGACATCCACGTAACGTGCCTTTTTTCTGAGAAGCTATTAGATCAAGAAGGAATAGAACACCCAGACGAAACAGGTCCGGTGCTGAATATAGAAAATTACCGTAATTACTTAGCAAAGGCTCGTGGTAAATATGGAAAAGTAAAAACACTCCTATATAGTGAACAGCCCTGCGATCTAAACTCAATCTACGTCAATGGAACTCTTTGCTGTGACAGAAGCTACCACGCAATTCGAAGTGGCCTGATAACTGATGTTACTCCTGGAAAGCTAATCCGTATTTCACCGTATGTCATTATTACCGGCACGGGTGGACTCGGGAAATCCATGATGATGAAGCATCTCTTCATACAGGCCGCCGACAGCATTGAAGAGTATCAGCGTCTCCCTATTTTTGTGGCTTTGAATAACTATGATCCAAATGCGGAACCGTTATTCGAATATGTTTTCCGAGTGTTTCATGCTTTGGATACCAGCAGTACAAAAGAAGAACTGAACAGATTGCTCTTGAACGGATGCTGCCTTCTTCTCTTAGATGGATTAGATGAAATAAGTTCAGACAGCCAACAGGTCTTTGAAAAACAGTTTGAGCTTTTTACTGACACTTACGATTCGAACCAGTACGTAATGTCATCAAGGCCGTACACCGCCTTTACCTCTTTCACAAGATTCAGAGTCGCAGAACTGCAGAAGCTGACTAAAGAGGAAGCGCTGGAACTTATTGATAAATTGGAGTTCCGACCAGATGAGCCCGCAATAAAAGCGGAGTTCAGAGATAAACTCGACACAGAACTGTACCGCACACATCAGGATTTTGCATCCAACCCGCTGCTGTTGACCATCATGCTGATGACCTTTGAGCAGTTTGCAGAGATCCCCTCAAAGATGCACATCTTCTACCATGAAGCATATGAAGCTTTGGCTAAGCGGCACGATGCGACGAAAGGTGGGTATAAGCGGGCACTGCGCACAAAGCTAAGTGCAGAGCAGTTTGCGGATTACTTTGCAGAATTCTGTGCAAAGTCATATATGAAAGAGAAATTCGACTTTTCACAGCAGCAGTTCAGGCAGACGTTTGATAAGCTAAAGATTGTTCAACGAAATCCGGGAAAGGTAGAAGCTCCTGATTTTGCATATGATCTGACGGCTAATATGTGTTTGATGTACTATGAAGGAATGGCTTACCACTTTACGCACCGCTCATTCCAGGAGTATTTTTGCGCTGTATTCTTCTCCAGACAGAAGGATAAAGTACTGAAGAAAATCGGAAAGCTCTTTGAAACAAAGCATAACCGTTCATTTTCAGATCAGACCTTTGCCATGTTGTATGACATGATTCCGGAAAAGGTCGAGGAGTATATTTTCCTGCCGTTCCTTGAAGAGATTTTTGATGGAATCACTGACTTTGATGATATCGAATTCAGAGAAGACTCGGAAGCTGTAGATATATGCTATAAGGAATTTCTTGAAAGATACTATCCTGAATGCAATTACTATGATGGGGAGGTGCCTGATTGGGATGAAACAACGCCAGCATCCTTCATATATAAATTCATCATCGATCTAAAACATCTGGATCATTATGATCTGGTATCCGGTGAACTTCCTTATGAGTCGGGCTTCGTGAAGAGTGAGTACATTGACTTTGATCCAAGAGCATGGCGCATGTCTCAGGATCCCGATGGACCAATGTATGATCCGGACAATCTTGAAAATCCGGAGCTGACCGATGTAACCGAGCTGCCATCCGGGTTAGATTATTGCTCCACCGATATCGTAGGCTCATTACTTTCATTTGACACAAGTGATGTACTGAATAACCCAAATCAATACCCTAAACTTTACTCTGCGCTTATGAGCTCAACATTCCCTCTCCGTGAAGAATTCGAAGCTGTATGGGAATACTACAACGAGCTAAAACATCAGGTAAGAGATGAAGATGAAATGGACGACTTCATGGCAGATATGGAGTAATGCGTCGAAAACGAAAAAAGCCCCAGAAGCGGAACCCGCAATGGGAACCACCTCTGAGGCTGGATGGGAAAATGATGTCAAGAAGAGCAAGGTAACGGAACAAGGCCACAACCGGAACAGGTTTGCCCATTAATTACTTTTGTACTATATACACCCCATATATAGGTTCTCTTCTTAAAATATTGTATTTGTCTATTTCTTGTTCCAGTTGTTCCAAGGGCTGAAATGCCAAGCGCCGTGCGGGAACAACCCCGGAACAAGCGGTGGAACAAGTGCGGAACAGCTCAGAAGTTAGATGTGCCTAACCGTAAGGGCAAAAAAATACCCCGGAGCAGTGATCAGGCAAGACCTGAAAACCACTCCGGGGTGTTATTGTTCTGTGTGTTATTGTTGTTATTTCTTCCTCTTCTCTCTCCACCGCTCAACTCTTCGAGCATTTCCGCTTTTCTCTTCCAGGTCATATACAACCTTCTTATATGGCAAATAGGTCTTCACCAGTGTCTCTGATAGCTCAAGCTCCTTGGCGACCCGAGCCACAGACCCGTACTTCTCATATAGCTCTCCAACCTCTCGACTCCGCTCTGTGGTCCAACATCCACCGGTGATCAGTATCTTCCGGATCTTCGCCGTGGAGAGTTTTATGCCGTATCCATCTTCCAGTTCTTTCTGGAAAGCAACAAGGGAGGTGTGAAGAGCCGTCTTGCCCGGAGCCCAATCATCCCCACCGATGCTGCTGTCCTCCTCCCGGTCATCATAGACGTCATCATACAGAGAGCAGATCTGGTCTATGAACTCAGCACTGGGATTCTTCTTTTCTCTCCTGCGTCCGTCGTTTTCTTTCATGGGAATATTCGTTCCTTTCTAGTCACACATTTCAAGTCACACTTGTAAAGAATCCGGCCCGGAGCTGTGTGCCCCAAGCCTGGAAAATCCCCTTCTCCACTTCGCCATGGCCAGGGTTACTACATAGCTGACATGGGGGATGAAGGGGGTGGGGTGGGTCAGTTATTATGGAATAGATCCTTCGTGTAAACCTTATCCTTCACATCATCTAGAACTTTATCATATCTGTTAGCGATAATCACATCGCACCCAGCCTTGAAACGCTCCAAATCGTTGACGACCAGTGATCCGAAGAATGTATCTCCATCCTTCAGTGTCGGCTCATAGATAATAACAGTTGCGCCTTTGCCCTTGATACGCTTCATTACACCCTGTACGGAGGACTGACGGAAATTATCGGAGTTGCTCTTCATGGTAAGTCGGAAAACACCGACTGTCACTGGCCTCTCCTTTTCCTCATTCCACATATTGGATGTAGAGAAGTCATATCCACCCGCCATTCTAAGTACGCGGTCCGCAATAAAGTCCTTTCTGGTCCTATTGGATTCAACAATCGCCTGAATCAAGTTCTCGGGTACATCCGCATAGTTCGCAAGCAACTGTTTAGTATCCTTAGGAAGGCAGTAGCCGCCATAGCCAAAGGACGGATTATTGTAAAAATCTCCAATGCGTGGATCAAGACAAACACCCTTGATAATCTGTGCTGTGTTGAGACCCTTCATCTCAGCGTAAGTATCGAGCTCATTAAAATAAGAGACGCGAAGTGCCAGGTAAGTATTGGCAAAGAGCTTTACCGCCTCTGCTTCGGTAAATCCCATGGTAAGGACTTCGACATCCTTCTTCTCAGCGCCCTGACGCAAAAGTTCTGCAAAGGTATGAACCGCCCTATCCACTTCTGGATCAGAAGAGTCGGTTCCAACGATAATACGGCTGGGAAATAAATTATCGTACAGAGCCTTCGACTCTCTTAGAAACTCTGGGCTGAACAAAATGCGGTTTGTGTGATATTTTTCGCGTACCGACTTTGTGTAGCCAACCGGAATAGTTGACTTAATGATCATAAAAGCTGTATCTGAGCAGCGGAGTACCTGCTCAATAACAGACTCGACCGCTGAAGTATCAAAGAAATTCTTCTGGCTGTCATAGTTCGTAGGAGCTGCAATGATTACAAAGTCTGCTCTACGATACACTTCATCGGATGGGTTTTCCTCACCTTCTGTATTCAGAGCAAAGTGCAGATCCAATCCTCTCTCCTCATGCTCCTTAAAGAACTTTTCAATATATTCGTCTTGGATCGGTGAAATCCATTTGTTCAGTTTTTCAATCTTTCCTGGCAGAATATCCACAGCTGTCACATGATTATATTGTGAAAGCAATGTGGCCAGCGAAAGACCTACATATCCGGTTCCTGCTACTGCAATGTACATAATATCACCTTAAAATATTAAACTTCCATAAGATGAAAGTTTTGAAATTATCTAGGACATTTTCGGGTGTCTTATGAAATCGCGTTATATTTCATGTGACAGTATCGTCTGTAATTTTCCGAAAAGTCCTCAATCAAATAGTTTATCATTATTAAAGTTAATGTATTTTCAAGATTGACATTTAGAAGCCATTTATTATATTTTATGTTCGTTTTTTAATAATATTACCAAAAATCTCTTTGTACATTTGATTATTAGAAATTTTCCAATATATAAAACAACAAATACAGAAAAAGGAAGCTCCAATAATGACCTCTAAAAGCAATTTAAAGATTATTGGTATAGAGATAGTTTGCCCTATTAAACGAACGATAAGCATCATGCCCATACCAAATAATACATAGATAAGGGATGATACAAGCACTTTCGATAGTCTAATATGTTTGTCAATGAAGATAATTTGATAGATACAAGCACAAAATTCAGCAATTAGAGTTCCTATCACAGCACCTAATGCCCCATATTTAGGTATTAATAATGCATTAGCCATTAAATTCGCAGAAGCCCCAATTATTACAGATATAATAAATACACTATCATATTTATAAGGTATTAAAAATTGATTCCTAGCTGATAATGATATGCCTTTTATGATAAGTACAGGAGAAAGTGCTACTATCAATATTATACAATCATCATATCCGTTTCCAAAAAATAATGGTACAAATTCCTTTGAAATTGATGCGATTCCAAATCCCATTGCAACACTAACAACTATAACTCCTTCTAGAGAAAGTAAAAACAACCTATTAGCATTTTTCTTATCACCATTTTTTAGTAAATTAGTAATTCTAGGTAACATTACAGTACCAACGCCGCTAATTATATTTACCGGGATATTTATGATTTTATCAGCATTATAATAATAACCAGATTGAGAAAAATTGCTCATTATCCCAAGCATAGTCTTATCCATTGTATGATATATTGACATTGCTAGTAACGGGATAAATAATACTAGATTTGGCTTAATATGTGCCATAACATTTCGAAACGTTATATGAGTACGTCTAACTATTCTCGGCACATAAAACCACAAAACTGCATTACTTACCAAAGTGCTAATAGACATAATCAATGTATAGATCCATAAATCTGCATTATCATGCACAAAAAACAGTATTGAAAATACGGTTAATATTTTTATAATAAAATTTCTAGTTACTGTTATTTTAAATTTCTCAATGCCAAAAAAAAGCCAGTTTATATCTAATGCACAGCTAATGATATAAACTCCTTGAATAGAAGCTATAATTTTATTATTTTTTACAGCAGTAAATACATAAAGAGAATAAGCTACACTAGTTAGAATAGATAATGCTAATTGCAATGTATATATTTCCCAAAATGCCTTACTCTTTTCTTCATCCTCTTCTTGTGCTGCTATACTTCTTGTCCCATAATTGACAGTTCCAAGCATTGCAAACAAAGTAAAATACGAAACTATTGAAAACGTGTAAGAATAAATGCCTAGCTGTTCAGCTCCAAGAACCCTAGCTAGGTAAGGAGCTGTAATCAACGGCAAGCATGTATTTAATACTTGGTAAGCTGTTTGAAGACCAATATTTTTTTTAATATTGCTCACTTTTTGTGTCCCCAATTAATATTTTATTCTTTGAATAATACACTGATGTTAACAGCCAAAACATAAATGAGCTTACTCCAGGTCCAAAGGGTGGGTACCCTTCCAGAATAGATTCAATAATGTAAAATGTTGCCATCATGAAAAAAAATATATTTTCCCTTTTTGCCCCTTTGAATTGAAAACATTTCACTATTTTTTGAAGCCATATTGACTCAATAAGAATCAAACCTATAAGACCTGATTCAGTAGCAATCATAATATATGAACAATCTACGTAATAACTTCCAACACCTATTATTGGCGAAGATTCAAAATTTATTAACGCTTTTCTATACAACTCGATTCTGCCACTTGAAAAAGTATTTAGATCAGATCCCGAATATTTATTTAAAAATAATGCCTGCTCGATAAACTGATGTGTAACCGGGATTTTCCATACAGCAATAGCAATCGCTGCTATTACGGCTAACCATCTTATTTTATGATTTGCTCGATATATCGCAAATGCTAAGATTGCAATAGAAACTCCAAGTAAAGCAGTCCGGCATTGACTTATCCCAGTCATAATTAAGAGATAGATAGATGCTATATATGCAATAATCCGAAATATTTTTGTTTTATATTCGACTAGTAAAAATGTTACAAAGATTGCCGACACCCAAATTTGCCCAGCAGAATTTTTTTCTTTAAACAAGTAAATTGTGTTGCTAAGCCAAGATGTGTATGATGGAAAATAAGTAGTCTGTACCCAAAATGCAAATATGACGGCACATATTAAGTATATTTTCCCTAGACGATTAAAAAGTTCCCTGTCCTCATCGGCATACATTTCACCAATGATAGAAACTAGAAGTGGAACAAACATAACACGAATATAATTTACGGATAGATGTTCACTGTCAATTAAGCCTATTATTCCACAATAAATTATGAAGGTAATATATACCAATATAAATCTCTGAGAAAATATAGAAATTGCTAATTTGCCGTGATTTTTGATGATACCATGTAAAAATGCTAAAATCCATAATATATACATAACAGGACGAGTAAATCGTTCAATAGTTTCTATTTGTGAAAATACAGAAAAGATAACCGCTAACTCCATGATTAGCCACGAATATGAGAATGTATTTCGTTTAATATCTAATCCATCCATTATCTTTCCCGTCCAGTTGAATTTCTTTGCAATTTCTCAATAGAAGAATGACTGCATTCCGTATCCATTTGAATTGATATGGTACAATTAAATTTATAATTAATATTATTTCAATTTTTCCTAACAATTTCCTTTATAACGAATGTATCTCTTCCTTTAAGGTTATGGTGAATGTTGTCCGACAATCTATAACAAACATATATTTTTCATTTCTCTATGCTGAAATCTATTGATCTCCTGATCTACGATCGTACCATCTTTAATAATAAGTGCATCTTGAAGTACTTGACCGATATTACCTTCAATAAGTTGATCAAGATAGGGATATATCACCTTCGAGTTATCTTCTGTAAATGTCTTATAAAACAATGACGGTGTATGATCAACCACATAATGAAGAACCCCATCTACTCTATATACAGGATCTTTGATGGTTGTGGGAATGCTGGTTTCAATGCCACCATTGCGATCGCAGCTTACATCAATTATCATCGAGTCTCTTTTCATTCTGGCAAGGTCGGACCTATATATTATATGATCCTTACGCTTAACATCCCATAAAACACAATTAACAATGACATCATATTTACCTATTTCATCCCTCAGGAGAGCCTCAGTATGTCTGTCATATTGGACAACCCGAGCTCCTAACATATTCAGTACTTTTACTGCACCCTTAGCCGTATTTCCTCTTCCGATAACTGCGACATCCGTTTCATATGGCATTCTTCCGAAACATTGAAACGCATGCATTACAGCAGCTTCGCCGGCCAACTCATTATTTCTCCAGAATATATGTCTCCCCCTGTCATACATTTTCTCCCACGCATATGCAGTAAGTCTTGCATTAATTATTTTGTCTGTTATATCTCTATTTTGAGTTGCATGAACCCATCCAAAAATCAATGTGCCCTGTTTTAAATTTTCTAGATAATCTCCGTCACCAATCTTTGGATCACAAACAACCTCCTTATTTAGTACTTCATCCCTATTACATACATGAGCACCAACATCGATGTACTCTTGATCTGTTATCTGAAGTACGTCTCCATACCCTTCTTCTACAAATAAGTGTTCTGGATGTCTCATATAGGCCACATCCTTAGGGACTATCGCCCTACGATACTCATTTTCCTTGTGACTAATAATTAAACCCACATTATTCATAGTGTTTTACCTCTCAAATAACGCAGAATCCAACTATCAAATATGCGATAGCGCTAATTAGTGCTACCGTAAGTGCATAAGGTAATTGTGTTTTAACATGATCAATATGATCGGAAGCAGCTCCCATCGACGACAAGATTGTTGTATCACTTACCGGCGAGCAATGATCACCAAAAACACCTCCACTTGCTACAGCAGCGAAGCAAGCTGCCACTAATGCTGTTACATTATTATTTGAAAAAGCAAACGCTAGCGGTAATGCAATAGGCATGCATATTGCAAAAGTTCCCCACGAACTTCCAGTCGCAAATGACATGATAGCTGCAACAACAAATACAATAAGCGGCAGTAGCTCCGGAGTCATGAATCCTTCAGACATGTTAATAATAAAGTTTGCAGTCCCCATTTCTTTGCTCAATGTATTTAAGGGATAAGCTAGAGCAAGAAGTATTACAGCTGGCATGGCTCCTTTTATTCCTTGCATAAAGGTATCGCTTATTTCCTGTAGGCTCATACCTTGAATATAAAGAGAAATGGATAAGAATAAGACAACGATAACCGCCGCCTCCATGACCTTAGTGCTTCCTATGGTAATGAAGGTACCCAAGGAAATTGACAAGAACATTAATATTGGAAGTACAAAGTTCAAGAATATGCGGGGCTTGATCTTAGGATTGGGCTCTATTTCCGTTAACTCAGCACTCAGAAGAGGCACCGCTCCATCACGGAGAAGCTTTCCTTCATTCAAAGCCCTATTCTCCGCAGTCTTCATGGGGCCATAGTCATGAAGTACACCTGCTGCAATTAATCCAGAAAAAGCAACTGAAAATATGGCATAAAAGTTGAATGGCATTGATTCGACAAAGAGATTGAAAGCATCGTTTTGAGTAGCTATGCTTCCTAAACCTAATGTCAAACCACAAAGATATGCTGACCAACTTGTAACGGGCAAAAATACAGCAACCGGAGCAGATGTTGTGTCACAAAGATATGCGAGTTTCTCTCTGGAAACTTTAGCCTTATCGCTTAGCTTACGCATAACTCCACCAACGAAAATAGGACTAAATGAATCAGAAAAAAAGATAAGGCATCCCAAAATCCAAGTAATGACTTGAATCGTATTACGCTTGAATTTACGTTTATCTACTACTGTCGTAAATCCCTGAATTGCGCCACTCTTTTCAAAATATGCAGCCATTACAGCTACCATCATGTTTATGGTTACAACCCAAATGAAATCCTCGTTTCCAAGAGATACCTTTAGCAGATCTGTGAATCCCCAAAACCCTCTTCCAGAAAGGAAGCAGCCAACTATGCACGCAATAGCTAATGAAACGATGGTATTTCTTGTGATAAATGCTAATACTATTGCTAGTGTAACAGGTATTAATGAAATCCATCCCATCGTTTCAAGCATATCAATTTCTCCTCTCATAGCCGAAATATTATATATCAATTGGCAATCTTAATTGTTGACCAAGAATTCTATCTGTCTCAGGCAATCTACCCTGATCCAAGCCAGCAGAAGGTGTAAATGTTAATTCGCCAAAATAAACTTTACCATTAATAATATAAAGGTCTGTGCGTACAAATGGAAAATCCTTGGAAAGCTTTTCCGCTATTTCAAATGCTTCATCAATATGTGTTGGTTTAGGAATAGTGCGATTTGGATTTTTAAAGTAATCCTCGGAAAATGGCATCATATTCCAATCCCGGTCGAAATAATAGAATGCAGCATGTTTCCCAATTTCCCTGTCAACACAAACCATTACATATTTTGCTTCACCATTCATGCAGTAAAATTTATAATCCTGAGGCAAAGTTCCATCTGGATTACCCAAATATTTCTCTACAAGAATGCACGGTATGACTCCTTTGTACTGCATTTCTGACCAGCCTAGCCAATAATTAGACTTCAGCCACTTGCGCATTTTTGATTTTGCGACTTCTACATCAACCTTGCTTTTATCGGATACAATGATATTACAAGCACAACCCACGTTTAACTTCAGCGCAAACTGATCTGGAAGGCTGTTCCAATCTATATCATCCACATTGTAATAGACACCAAGCAGGTCATTAAGGAGATAACTGAAGCCATGCTCTTTCAAATAATCTCTAACGCGAAGCTTGTCAGCACACTGTTTAACTATTGGATTTTCCCAATAATCATGAAACTTCAGCCATAGAATTTTATCATTTAATGTCACAGGATGGTTTAAATCCAGCCTTCTACCAAACTTCACTCGATAGCAAACATATGTATTGAGTTTCGGTGAAATCAGAGTCAAAATGCTTCTAAATAATCCCGCAACTTTTGTCTTAACATTCATTATATTCTTTCCTTAAAGTTCAATACATGATAAGGATCTCTTGATAATTTCTTTGCCATTATTTCAGATAGAGATAAATTAACAGCAAAAATTAATCCAACTCAATTGCTCTCTTTGCAATATCTTTATATGAGAACACCTGCATCCCCTTCTCTTCAGCCACAGTCTTCATCTTTTCGTATTTCTCAGGATTATCAACAAGTTCTTCTATCTTCTTCTGAATCTCATCTGCGTTGTCCTGTGTCAAAAACTCCACGTTTCCGCCAAGATCCACATGATGCGTTCCCGGCCAGTCCTTTACAAGCATTGGAATTCCTTGTCCTGTGACCTGTTCCCAGAAAACAGAATGCCGTCCTGGGAATACCGCGAGATCCGTAGCAGCAAACAGTGGATATGAATCCTCTGACTTCTGCCAACCGATATACTGAACTTTTTCTCCATCGGTCAATGCATTAACTTTTCCTTTCAGCTCGTCCACGACAGAACCGAAAACGATGAGCTTAACTTTCGGATTATTGATCTTCTGCACAGCCTCCATGAGCAACAATGTCTGGGTCTTCCAATGATCGATCTTGCCCCCGGTCATAACCAGAAAGTCATCATTCTGGATTCCATACTTTTCTCGTATTTCTTTTCTTACCAGTGGATCTCTTGCCTTCTCCACCAGTTCATCATCTGCTCCCATGACGAGCAATTCACACTTCTCTTTTGGAAGTCCGTATACATCCACAAGATAATCCACTCTCGCAGGAAGTACACCGTAGAACTTTTGGACATATGAAATCAGCTTCTTAGCGTAATAACGCCAAATTCCTTTCTGCAAGAAAGTCTTGCTGATCCAGTTCGTGCCAGAATTAGAGAAATCTGCATGGTTATCCGCAACAGCCTTGACCTCTGGATGATCCTTCAGATATTTTGCAACTACAGCAATATCCCTATAGGCAACGTTATGAATAAAGATAAAATCTGGTTTGATTTTCTCAAGAGCCTTATATACGCCCTTAAAAGTCCTGAACTTATTCTTGATATCCTCTTTGCCATTCATCGAAAGTCGGATCACATGAACACCATCAGGATTTATATAATTAACCTGATCGGTTTCAACCTGTTTATTATCAGAAGTCCATACCCATCGCGGTGCCAGAACCCAAGCCTTATGTCCGCTCTTCACCATATATTTTGTAATAAGATTTTCTTGGTAACTCAGGCCGTCTGTAAATGGCCCCCCAAGACATATGTTAACGATTCGCATGTGTTACTCTCTTTTTATATTCGTTTAAACTTTTCAGTAGATTCTTCCGGATATTTATCTGCGAAGATAAGCTCTGATGTCCAGACCAATTATCTCTATGTTCCCTATGCTGTATCAGTGCCTTCTTCAAGAAGTAAGAACAGTGATCTGATTCAGCACAGAGACCAATGTACTGGTCGTAAAGCGCGTAATTAGGTAATGGCAGAAGCCTAATCATGTAATCTCGTCTCACCGCTGTACAGCATCCAAAATAGGTACTGTATATAAGGTTCCGTAACACACCATGCTTAGCTTTGCGAAGTTCAAAAATATTCTTATATCCGGTAGGTTCGCCGTATTCATCACAAAAGCCTGCATCATGCATAACTACATTGATATTAGGATTTTTCTCGACCACTCTTTTAACAATCCTGATCTTATTCTCGTCCCACAGGTCATCCTGATCACAGATGAAAATAATATCTCCCGTGCTGTGTCGAATAGCGTTTGTAAAATTATCCGCAACGCCGGTGTGTGGGCCATCAATCAATTGGATAATAGGGTATTGCTGCTGATATTTTTTAATGATCTCAATGGTTCCATCTGCAGACCCATCATCAGAGACAATAAGTTCATCATTATTACCCAATTGACAAAGTACAGAATCCAACTGCTCTTTAAGATACTGTTCACCATTGTAGGCGGCCATAACAACAGAAACTCTCATACCGCCAGACCTCCTATCCAGAGGTCTGGAACAAGTATTATCAGCTTATAAGCTTTACCCCCCCCCACTCTCAAATCAGGGATTCTCGATATATTCTTCATAAGAGCCTTAAAATCTCCCTCTTCTACCACATTCTCTGCCGGTACACTCTCCGGACTGCCGCCGGTTCTGTATGTAACAACTGGAGTTCCGCAAGCCTGTGCTTCTAGATTTACCGTCGGATAGTTATCCTGATGCGTCAGATTCAAAAACAGGTCAGCCGTCGAATAAATTCCAGCCAACTCTTTCTGATCATTTGTCCTTGTCAATGCAATGATGTTCTGTGGCGATCCGTTTATGTTTTTCTCTTCCACACCTACCAGCACAATCACGTATCTGTCATCAAGCATTCCAGCCAACTTGATAAAATCCGGAAGCCCCTTCCATGCGTCCATTCCGTTTGCCACGCCAAGAAGCATGATCTTGTCTACTATGCCGTATTTATTCCGAAAATCCGATGCTGTAGGTTTAAATATCTCCGTATTAATTATGTTATGAATGACTTTGACCGGATACTCTTTCAAGAAACTTTCTCTTGTAAGATCTGCCAACCATTGACTGGGCGTGATGAGTGTCAGGTTGTGAACACGCGTAAAGGCCTTTCTCTTCCGATTGAAATTTCTGCTGACATTACTAATTCCATAGCAGGCCGGATACTCCTTTAGCTGTGAGCACTTCTTACAATGTGTTTTCCACTGGTCGCACTTTGCCATCGTAAAATAAGTGCAATGTCCTGTGAATGCCCAGCAGTCATGCAACGTCCATCTAATTTCCTTTCCACTGGTTTTCAGATAATCGAACAGCACTTCTATATTCAGGTAATAACCATGAAGGTTGTGAAGCCAAATAACATCCGGGTCGTAACTCTTTATCCAGTCGACAAACTTATTAGTTGCAGCCGTAGAGCAGAATCCCTGCAAATCAAACAAGCGTGTCATCAGGCCGTGTATTTTATAGTCTGTATCCGTCCCGATCCGGTAGGTCGGCACATCATCGCAATTAACCTTCCACCGGCCATATGCAAGAACACAATCGTTGCCCTCTTTCATAAGCTTTCGGCATAGATTTGCTGTAATCGTCCCTGTGCTCGTATTGCCGGCGACTGTATTGATAAATAGATACTTCAACCTACGGCTCCTTCTTACCCTTTAATAATCCTGAAATACTCGTCTAAAGCTTTCTCTTTACTTATATTTTCAACAGCATACTTCCGGGCTTTCTTCCCGTACTCGCTGCACTTTTCTTTATTACTTGCTAATTCTCTGATCGTCTCCGCAATCTGTTCAACATTCCCCGGTTCAACGTTCACACCGCACTGTGCTTCCCGTATCGTCCGGTCAAGCTCACTGCCTTTATCAAACTGTGCAAGAATGCCCGTCCCCGTCGCCATAATCGTCCAAGTCTTTGACGGCATCGAAACACCGGAAAGCCCCTTTCTTCCAGAAATCACAGCCATATTCCCTATGCTGTAGACATTTGATATAAGCTTTGCATCCTGGAACGGCAGAAACCGGACATTCTTAATGCTCTTCTCCTCAACATACCCTTGAAGCTTCTCTTTATCGGAACCTTCACCAAAGATCAGATATTGCAATTTCTAAGAGCTGGACGATTGCAATATTTCAAAAATTTAGCCCAGAAATAACCTACATTTATCCTCATATCTTCAATCCATTCACATCATTAGTTCTTTAGAATGTCCACATACTGATAAGCATTTTCCACAGGTCCGAGCTCTTTCAAGAACTGAGCCGCATTCCTGCTTCTCTTCTCTTCCCCGTTTCGCCAATCAATATCCTTGTAATACTGGAGAATAGCCTCAGCCATCGCCTTATCATCTCCAGGTGCAACGACTGTCCATTGATCAACCTTTTGCAGTCTATTTGCCATATCTGAATCCAGATCAAGTGAAACGACTGTTGGTTTCTCGCTAAGAAGACAAGTTGCAGTCTTGCTGGGCATGCAGGTGTAAATAACTCCCTTAGGGACTGGATTGATATTCACATCTGCCATGCAATAGTTATCGGGCGCGTATTCTATGGGTTGAAATGGATACAGCGCAACATTCTCGAGGTGCTCCTCTTCAACCTGCTGTCTAATGTACTGCTCGTTGCTGCCGCCACCTATCAGAAAGAACTTAATGTCCTTGTACTCTCGAAGACGTTCTGCTGTGCTAAGCAGCATATCGGCATCCATCATCTGTCCGATGTTACCGGCATACACTACACGAAAACAGTCCTTGCGATTTATTCCATGCTTCTTGAGGAAATGGTTATCTTTATCAGCTATTCTGTAAGGCTCGTTCTGGTAGCTCCAGTTGTATATGACATCTATTTGTTTCTTGCCGCCGGTTTCATTCTGCAGTGTCTTCTTGAGATCCTCTGAGATGGTGACAACTCGATTTGAAGACATATAGGCTTTTCTCTGGAACGACCTCAGAACCTTATAAATTGGACTCGACTCACTCAGCTTTCCAGTGATCACTGCATCATTCGGGAAAATATCCTGAACGTTATAAATAACCTTCAGCTTTTTCTTTTTTGAAATCCTCACTGCTTTCCAGGCTGCAAATGATGATTGAATAAAGATTGCATCTGTATCCTTAGGGATAGCCTTTGAGCTCTGAGAATAGTATTTGATTTCGGATAGATACCTCTTTGCAAAAGAAAGCTTCTCCGGCTGTTCAAAAGGAATATCAACCGTCTTAATTTTCGAGTAACTCTTTAATGATTCCGGCAGCTTCTTTCCCTTATGAAAACTCTTCTGGATCAAAATAATATCGAAACCACTCGCGGCATATGCCTTGAGTCTCTCTTCCATGATGTGGTATTCAGCATAAGAGTCCTCAAAGCTATAACTGGACCAAACGACTAACTTCATTAACCAATCCTCGTTACTGATTCCTGCGCTTCAACTTCACCATTCCATATAGCACCTGATACACTCCTGGCCATGCACCACCGCTTCTGTAGTACGATCCCTTCGGAAAGTAGATAAGTTCACTGAACGGATGCGTCAGATTGCTCACCTTAACCTGTGGATAGAAATCCAAGATCTCGTTTCCATTCATGTCAGGATTAAAAGGCAGCTTTGCCATAATCTTGATGACATCCGGAGAAACAATATCGAAGTTCGCCACCTTCATAAGGAGATCAACATACTGATCGATCTTGTACTGATCTAGCCTCTGGCTCTCCATGTTCTCAGTGAACTTCTCGATGCCTTTGAGATATGAGTCATAGTCAAAGCTGTAGTTCCATGCGCAGTACTTTCCAGATGCGAACTTCGGCACTACCTTCCCGTCTTCCCGCTTGTATCCATAGCAAGGTTTATATGGTGCCCTGAACAAAGCTTCCGGGAATCTCCTGTCCTGTTCAGAAACATTCAGGAAGATAAACTGGGTATCCTTATTCGGTTCTTCATCAGACAGGAAAGTATGGTAGAAAAATCTGAGCTTAGTAGAACTGAACTGCCCAATGAATTTGGTAAGATCTCTCTGTGTCTTTCCAGTGCTGTTCGTATCAACAAGAGCAAACGATGTGCTGGTATCTATAGCAGATTCTAGGTATTCCTTCAGCAGCTCACCGGCCTCTGCGATGTTCTTCTTGAGCTGTTCACAGAAGTTCTCATTACCCAGCGCAATATCAAGAACTGCTTTGAAGTCCGCAAATGAATGCAGCTCTTTATTCGGGAACTCAGATCCGAACAACTCTACCAGTCGATCTCCGCTGAATCCCATTCTTTCAAACGGAACATATGCGTATGCAGGATCACGAAATATCCAATTGGACTTGTTCCAGACAGATAGATTCTTCAGCTCATCGATTGTGATCTCCGGAAATCTCCATGCTACACGAGAGCCAAAGAGGTAATCTGTCTTGATATCCAGTCCACGGTCCTTAATAATGATGTCTGCAACTTTCTTCAGGATGTAACCATCACGCAGTACGAAGTAGAGCTGATTGATGTGCTTCTTCTCGGCCTCCTGCAGGACCCATTCCACATATTGGTAGACCATGGGGCTAGCAAAAGACGCACCAAGGTCATAGGCTATACTATTTGACGCTTGGCGTGTCTCTGAAATAATTCCGTATATAAGTTTGGAGTCGTTATCGAGTGAGCTGATCTTTTTCTCGAACTGGTATCTTCGGCCTGGATTGGTCAATACTGCTGTAATGCCCAGCTTCTTGGCTGACTCATAATCGGATTTTTTATTGTCCCCAGTGTGGGTCCACTCTCTGTAAGTAAGTTGTTCCTTGTCCTTCACAACCTCATACAGTTTGCCGGATGACTTAGTGGCATCGTAATCGCAGCTGATATAGATAGGAAGTGATTCATATATCTGATCCTTAGATACCAATATCTTCCTAACTGCTTTCTCACCCCAATACATGTCAGAGATGAGAATTACCTTGTCTCCATTACTTATGTGCTGCTTAATCTCGTCAACGATTGGTCTATTCAGGAAGGAATACTTGATCTCAGTCTGTAACTCAATCTTGATCAGTTCTTTGGCTTGATCCTTCGGGCACTTCATCTCATGATAGATACCAGCAATCGTAACCTCGTGCCCAGACTTCCTTCTCAGCAAAAATTCAGCCTTCCTACGAGCTTCGGAGAACTTCCCAGAGTACAGTTTCTTGACATCCGGGTTGTCGTCCATTAGTGTAAAGATGTCCGTTGAGCTCGGAACTTTACGATATAAGATTGTGTCGAATATATCGTATGAATACGTCATTAGAACTTACCGTCTCCCTCTTTGACTTGCCAACTTGCATCCCGTTGCTGTGTACCCTCAACGATTTGTTACAAAACTCTTCTGTTTATAAAAGATACGGTCCCTGAACTACCTCTGCTCCGCATCCTGCTCTGCCGGAGCCTCAGTATTTACAAGGCTTTCCGCACTTGCAGTGGTCTGACCTTCTGCGACTCCCTCAGTGCTATCTTTCATAAACAAGATTTTCATGTGTCACGTAAACCGTTACACGCTATCCGTAACATCCCATCTCGCTCGGTAAAAAGTTTGCATGAATCTGCGCGATTTGCGCACTTTTTCATGTTTTTTCGCTGTTTTTCACCCCATC
>Ga0256406_1001996_pt1 | contig 30670 bp, 20 predicted proteins | sample RumenRJG_03DNA_FD_185986 | JGI IMG/M metagenome (GOLD analysis project Ga0256406, IMG submission 185986) | Bovine rumen microbial communities from Lethbridge, Alberta, Canada - RJG_03 | ecosystem: Host-associated > Mammals > Digestive system > Stomach > Rumen | place: Canada: Alberta | collected... | reverse complement strand
AGACTCCATATGTCTCCATCCATGCTAGTGACATCATTCTATAACGAATGTTTGTCGCGAACACCCTAGGGTGTTCCTCATGGTATGGATCCAGATAGAAATATCCTGATCTAAGTATAGAAAAAGCCCGATTTCTCGGGCCGGTATTTCAGCTGGCGGAGCACTAGCTTCTCCGTACGAACACCATTGACTACGCCGTCGATGCTTTCGATTTTGGCTTTTGTGCCGAAGACATCAACGTTTACGACTATCTTTCCGTCTTTGTAGGCAACAACCTTATCCACGAATGTTTCGAATAATGCCTTTTTCTGAATATCGTTTTCGGATAAGTAATCTCCAAGGATTTCTAGGGAGGCAACAATCTCGGCTTTCGTGTATCGGCGGTTCGTGATTTGCTCACGCTGGATCCTTTTCTCTAAATCGGCCTTCTCGCCTTCAAGCCTCAGCAATGCGCTTTTGGTCGTCTCGGTGATGATGCCCATGCCGATCGCCTTCTCGAAGTTCCCGATTTGGGTTTTGACGTTTGCGAGTTGGCCTTTCAATCTGCTCAGTTCCGTGGAGTCCTGCCTTTGGGCGCGATAGATGCGGTCGGCGACTTCATTAATGACCTTTCTTTCCTTGAGGGAATCCAAGATGAGCAAAGCGACTGTGTTCTCGACGTCTTCCTTCAAGAGCCTCCTGGTATCGCATTTATGGGCCCTTGCGCCTTTGCAGTGGTAATAGGAATAGAGCCTCTTGCTCTTCGATGTGCCGGATTCCCCGATAAGCATTTCGCCACATTCCCCGCAGAAAAGCTTGCCGGTCAAAGAGTATTCCACGTTGGCTTGGAACGCGCCTCCGCAATGCCTTCTTTGGGCTCTACGCTCCTGGACTTTGTTAAAGGTCGCATCATCGATTAAGCGCGGAATGGCGTTGTCGTTTACGGCTCCATCGCATTTAAGCCTTCCGATATATCTTTCCGATGCCAAAGCCTTCTCCAAAGTATTTCTTCTTAGCGGCGTGCCATCGAACCTTGTATAGCCCAAGATGTGGAACTTGTCAGCTATCGCCTTGATGCTCATTCCCTCGTAGGCGTATAGCCTGAATAGTTCTTTGACTATCGGCCCCTCCTTTTCGTCGATGACGTATCGGCCATCGATTATTTGGTATCCAAGTTGTCTAAATCCGCCGGTCGTCTTTCCTTTGAGGACGTTCTCGGTCATCCCTCTTTTGACTTTTTGGGACAAGTCGGCGGAATAATATTCGCTCATGCCGTCCAGCAGAGATTCCATGATGATTCCGTCGGGGCCGTCCATGATTCTCTCGGTGGCGGAGATTACCTTCACCCCGTTGCGCTTCAGAATGGCCTTGTATTTGAGCGAGTCGTACCTGCTTCTTGCGAACCTGTCGAATTTCCAAACCAAGACGATCCCGAAGGATCTCGATGCCGATTCCCTCATCATCCTTTGGAAATCGGGTCGGTTATCCGTGGTCGCGGACTTCGCCCTATCCACGTATTCGGCGATGACCTCTATGCCGTTCTTCTTGGCGTATTCAAGGCACTCCCTCCGCTGGCCTTCGATGGATTCCTCTCGCTGGTTCTCGCTGGAGAATCGGCAGTAGAGGACGGCTTTGTCGGCGTTCTCGCCATTGATGAACTTATCGCTGGTCATAAGGCACCCTCCATTCTCTGGAGGCCGATCTCGGCGAGGAAAAGGACTCCGTCCATCGCAGTCTCGGGCCTTAATTCGTTTAAGCGGAAATCTGAGTCTCGATATGCTCTCGCGAAGAAAGAGGAAAGCGATAGGAGGTTGTTAACTAGAATTATCCCTTCCTTGCCCGTCGCCTTGATAATCTTGCGTTCCTCTTTGTTTATCAAGGTCTTGAGTCGGACGTGTTCCTTGAAGACCGTGTCATTCGATAGCGTGAATAATGCGTGCGAGATTTGGGCTGCGAAAGCGTTTATGCGCATCGCGCCGTCTTTGTCAAAAGCGCAGCGTGGGTCTCCCACCTCCGGCTCAGTCGGAACGGGAGTTGGCGCAAATTGAGCCAGCTCCTTATCCTGTTTAGCAAAAGTGACGGAAAATGAGGTGTTTTGGCTATTAGCCATTGTGTTTGCTCTCATTCAAAAGAGCCTCCTTTCTTGTGGTAAGAAGAGGCTCAAACAGCAAAAAGAGCCTTCTTCTTTTTGAGGGCTCATTAATGGCTAGAGGCTAGAGATCTCTGTGAGGATCAGCTGAACTATTTGTTCATCCTGCCTGCCCGGTTTTCCCGTCTTATGAGTGACCCCATTATATCACGGGTACGCTGTTCCCTCGCTTAATACCTTTGGAAAATGGCAAAACTTGAGAAAACTAATGAAGCCACCCCTCACATAAAACCTTTCGAGAACGTGAAAACTTGAGAAAAGTACTTTCTGGAAATATAATTTTTGCTATAAGTTTGCTATACTATATAACATGAATTATTCAAAAGCACTGAAGCAACTGCGCTTAAAAAAGATGATGTCACAAACGGAGATGGCGACGCTTTTAGGGGTATCGTTTGCGACTGTGAATCGAATAGAGGGAAACAGGCATTGCCCCAATTATAAAACCCAGAGAAGAATCGCTGAACTATGCAAGAAAGCCGGAATAAAAATAGAGGATTGCAAAGATGAAACCAATGATTAAATATAGAGGTGGGAAGACTAAAGAATTAAGTGCATTAAAGCGACACTTTCCGCGAGAATTTAACAGATATATCGAGCCATTTTTTGGTGGAGGCGCCGTATTTTTCGATTTAGAGCCTAACGCGGCAATCATCAATGACATAAACGATAAGCTAATGGCTTTCTATTTCGATGTGCGAAATAATTTTGACCGCTTAAAAGAAGAACTCAGCTAACTTCAGAATACTTATGAACACAATCAACAAGACTATGCTGCATTAAAGAAGGAACATCCCAACGAGCGCGTGCCAAACCGGAACGAGAGCCTGTATTACGAGTTGCGTGAAGAATATAACCACCCAACGGGGAGATACCTGGCTGGTACCCTTTACTATTTCATCAATAAGACCGCTTATTCTGGAATGATACGATTCAATGCTAAAGGCGAATATAACGTCCCCTTTGGCAGGTATGCAAATTTTAATACCGAATTAATCACCGAAGGCCACAGAGAACTTCTTCAACGAACACAAATATTCAACGGGGACTACGAGGCTGTTTTCGCAATGGCTCAGCCCAATGATTTTATCTTCTTGGACCCTCCGTACGACTGCGTCTTTAACGATTACGGAAATATCGACCACGTTGGCGGCTTCACCGAAGAAGACCAAATCAGATTGGCCAGGGCATTTAGAAACCTTCCTTGTAAAGCTCTTATGGTTGTTGCGGAAACGCCAATTATCGATCAACTTTATGGCGACCTTATCGTTGATAGATACTCAAAAGACTATGCTGTAAATATTCGCAATCGTTTTAAAAATAGTGCAACTCATGTGATTATAAAAAATTATCGGGAGGAGTTATGAAACACAGAAGCATACCTAGCGATTCTAGAATCTTGTTCTTTACCACATCTCCGAGAAGTCCGCACAAAATACTCCCGGAGGTAAAACTACTTATAGAGAATTTTGAAGGACGGCCTTGGGATAAGAAAACACAGACCGAATACATGAAATCTCTTGTCCAATCTGATTTTTTTGAAGGCGCAGGCCCAAAGAAGAATCTTGATCTTGCCGCAAGAGACAGAGTCAATAGAGCCCCTCAGCTCCTTGGATTCGTAAATCTAGAAAATGCACTTCAGAGAACGCCGATTTATGATAAGGCCCAGTCTGGTGTTAGACTTGATGAACTTTTCCTGAGACAACTTTTAAAATTCCAATTGCCTTCGCCATTAAAGCCCGAAAGCGAAGGCGGCCCGAAAGTATTTTGGGTGAGACCTTATCTAGAGATTCTTCGTCTCGTGTCCGAACTAGGCTATTTATCGAGGGATGAATTGGCTATTTTCGGTATGCAGTTAACCGACTGGCACAAATTTGATGAAGTAAAAAGGAAAGTAATCACTTTTCGAAACGCTAAGAAAAATAGGGATAGATCAGCACAATCGTATAGTCAATTTATTCAAGAATATATCACGAGTGAGACTCTTATTGCTTTTGCCGACGTAATCAACAAAGGAGATTTAACCATCCGCGAACAAAAAGGCGCAGATATTGATTTAGGAAAATTCATTGAAACCAAGTCTTCGAATATGTATGACTACGCCGACGCTTGCAGAAGATATCTGCGTATTACTGGTCTTATTGCAATTGACATAAAAACCAGGGCAATCAGCATTCCACCGGCTCGAATGGAAGACGTTTCGTGGATTTTGAACAATATTCCTCGTGATCCAGTTTTCGTTGACGATATCGATGAATATCAAAACTATTTGTTCGATGTAGCGCTCCCTGCTCTCCCATCTGACAACGTTCCTAATTTGATATCGAGATTGAAGGCTTTAGGCGCTTACACAAACGGTGATGAGATTAAAACTGTTGATGAGTTGAAAGACTCATATGCTTCTGCCCTTGAAAGAAATACGAAGAATGAGATTAAGAAGGAAGAAGATGAGCTCAAGACGTACGCTGTGTATGACGATATTATGAATGTCTTTAGGAGCCTCTCTGATAGGGCCACGCCAGATAAGCCGCTTCTTCTCGAATGGAACACATGGCGTGCGATGACAATGATCGACCACGGCTTCATCGATGGTAATTTTACAAGAGATATGAATGGGCTGCCGGAAGAAACTGCCGGCCCCGGCGTGCCCGATATAATCTGCCATTACAAAGATTTTGACCTTATCATCGAGGTAACGATGCAATCTGGAAGAAGGCAATACAATTCTGAAGGAGAGCCGGTTGCTGATCATGTGGGACGACATCGAATTCAATCCGGCAAACCGACTTACTGTTTGTTCATCGCTCCAACGCTAAATGAGAATGTCATTACGTATTTTTATGGAATTGACCAAATTAGTATGAGGAACTATGGCGGCAAGTCACAAATCATTCCTATGTCCCTAACGGTTTTTGAGAAATTGGTTGAACGTTCAAACGCAAGCGCAACAAAGCCGAATTCAAATGACTTAAAGTCTTTTTTGGACAAAACCCTCGCCGAGATTGAAACCACTTCTGACGAAACGAAATGGTACCGAGCAATTGAGCATCGAGCCTCAACCTGGCTATCCGCTAGTATATAAAATAGAAAAAGTCGCCCACCTAAGGACGACTTTTTTTGGATTACCTTCTTTTACGAAGATAGCCCGTAATAACGAACCCTGACTGATGACAATACAGTGTTCGTACCGATTCAAACTGGCGGAGCAGAAGAGATTTGAACTCTTGCAGGCCTTGCGACCTCTGCTAGTTTTCGAAACTAGTCCCTTCAGCCACTTGGGTACTGCTCCAGGCGCTTTTAGATTATAGCATTGATACGAGGGAAAAAATCAAGGTTTTTCTTCTTTTGTCTCCCAAGTTCCTTTTCAGACGGGATTTCAGGCCTTCCTTTCGTCTTTAACAGGCTGAATCTGATAGAATAAGGAGCGTAAGAAAGAACTATTTCACTCGGTTAAAATGTTGGATTCCATGTATCTGTACGAAGGGCTCGAAGGCAGGAAGGACATCTTGGTCGTCTTCCTGATCTTTATGGCCGCCTTCCTTCTCGCCGCCCTGGCCGGGCTGATTTTCCGCCTGGTCCAGAAAAGCCGCGAAAAGAAGAACGAGCGCGAAATCAAGAAGAATACCCTTTCGGTCACGCATTACATCTACGACCATTCGACCGAGAATCTGACGAGCTTCTCCACGAGCAAGTCCGGCGACCAAAAAGTGACGAAGCTCGCGAGCTTCCTCCACCAGCTGCCGACTTCCGAAGAGAGCGATTCGGTCAAACAGTGGCTGATCGATTACGCGTCGGGGAAGAAGACCTCCCGCCCGTTCTTGACCGTCCACACGTCCTTGCAGGGCAATAAGAAGAGCGACGCGCTCTCCGTCCTCAAGCTCGACGAAGTGAACACGGCCAAGCAGAAGGTCCATTTTGAAATGGTGACCCTGCCGGCCATCCGCGTGCGCAAAGGCGCGTTCCGGACCAAGCCGAGCCGCGAGTCCTCCCAGGTTCATAAGCTCGACGAAATCCGTTCGCTCGTCCTCTCCAAGAACAAAAAGAACCGCCATTTCGCCTGCTATTACATCACTCTGACCCAGTACATTACGGGCTCCGCGGAAGTCCTGAACGGAAAGACGCTCTACGTCACGAGCATCCTCCAGCCGATCAACGGCATCCAAAAATATCTTTCCCGCAAGAGCGCGCTCGTCATCGAGAACGACCGGGAAGCGATGATCTTCGACATGCGCCCGACCGACTCGGAGACGATCACGGCCATGTGCAACACGATTCTCGACGAGATTTCCCGCTTCTTCTCCGTACACGGGCTCTCGGACATGTACCAGATTGCCATCGGCGTCTCGAAATACGACGGGACGGGGAAGTTCGATGACGCGGTCGCGCGGGCGAAGTCCTTGTCCGAAAGCGCTCAGGAATCCGAAGGAATCTCCTACCTCATCGAAGGGGAAGCTGACACGGGCGACATCCATTACGATTTGACCGGAAAGAACGATCTGCGCCTCTTGCTGAAGAACCAGACCTACCGCATCTTCTACGTTCCGGTTCTGTCCTTAAAGGAAAGCAAGCCGCAGTTCCTCCTCGACATCCGCCCGTACGGAATCCGCCAGGAATCGTTCTTCGATTTCCTGAAGACGGTCCAGAAACAGGGAGCTGTCGTCCCCTTCTACAAAGGCGTCTTCGCCAAGCTGAAGAGGACGCTCGAGCATTTCCCGGACGCCGAGGTCGTCCTGCCCTGCCTCATCACTTCTTCCCCGCAGGTGCAGCAGGCGCTGATGCAGAACGCGCCGGAACTGCTGTCCCGCACGGTCTTCGCTTTCCGCGCCACGGACGTGCGCGACGTGTTGAAAGCGCGGCTCGATTACCGTTCCTATTTCGAGAAGATCCGGGAGGACAAGGTCCGGATCGGGCTCTATTTCTCCGACCCGGAGATTCCAATCATGCCGGAAGTCCTGACGAATTTCGATCTGTTCCTAGTGGATACGAACGTCGACGCCCCGCTGGCTTCTTCGCAGAAGAAGATCCTGGTCATTCAGAAGATCCTCGATTCGTTCTCATCCTACGGGAAGGAAGTCGTCATCCAGTCGCTTGCCTCCCTCCCGGACATCGTCTACGCTTCCGAGATCGGCGTAACGACATTCACGGCGCCGCCTCTTGACGGCCCTTCGTCGCTCCCGTACATCGATTCTTCGTGGAAGGAAGCGCTCGACCGGGAAGGATTTGAAGGGGACGGGAACTGAAACCGGTCAGGGACTATATCATACGGAAAGGAAAAAGAGCATAATATTGAATTGTGCTTATCTAAGGATAAGCGAACAAATCTGCTGAAACGAGGAAAAGAATTATGAAAAAGAACGATGCGATTACCCCCAGAGAAACCGACATGGGGAAATGGTACTCCGAAATCTGCCTGAAGGCGGAACTGATGAGTTACGCCCGCGTCAAGGGCTTCATCGTGTACCGTCCGTACGGCTACGCGATCTGGGAGAACATCAAGAACTGGCTCGACGCCGAGTTCAAGAAGGTCGGCGTCCAGAACGTCTACATGCCTTCTTTGATCCCTGAAGAGCTGCTGAAGAAAGAAGCCGAGCACATCGAGGGCTTCGCTCCGGAATGCGCGGTCGTCACCCGCGGCGGAAACGAGGACCTGAAGGAACCCCTCTACGTCCGTCCGACGTCCGAGACGCTTTTCTGCGACCATTTCCACGATATTCTGAGTTCCTACCGCGATTTGCCTCTGATCTATAACCAGTGGTGCTCGGTCGTGCGCTGGGAGAAGACGACCCGTCCGTTCTTACGCGGCGCGGAATTCCTCTGGCAGGAAGGGCACACCCTTCACCGCACGGAGGCCGAAGCGCGCGAGATGGCGCTGAAGATGCTGAACATCTACGACCGTCTGGGCAAAGAAGTCCTGGCGATTCCGTTCGTCAAAGGAAGAAAGACGAACCGCGAGAAGTTCGCCGGCGCCGAGGAGACCTACACGATCGAAGCGCTGATGCCGGACGGCCAGGCGCTGCAGTCAGGCACGTCCCACTACTTCGGACAGGGCTTCGCCCGCCACTACGACATCCAGTTCCTCGATTCGGACAATACGCTGAAGACTCCGTACCAGACGTCCTGGGGCGTCTCGACCCGTCTCATCGGCGCGCTCATCATGGAGCACGGCGACGACAACGGTCTGGTCCTGCCTCCGTACGTCGCTCCGGTCCAGGCCGTGATCATCCCGGTCCGCGCGGATAAGGAACCGAAGGTTCTCGAAGTCGCCAAAAAGCTTCAGGCCGAACTGACTGAGAAGGGCATCCGCTGCAAGATCGACGCCTCCGACAAGACGCCGGGCTGGAAGTACGCGCAGTACGAGATGAAAGGCGTTCCGTTACGCATCGACGTCGGCCCGCGCGATCTGGAGAAGAACCAGGTCATGGTCGTCCGCCGCTTCGATTCCTCGAAGGAATTCTGGCCGCTCGACGGAAAGCTCGCCGACAGGGTCGTTAGCGAGATGGCAAACATCACCAAGGGCATGTACGACAAGGCGAACGCTTACCTGCATTCGCACATCGTCGAAGTTCATACCAAGGAAGAACTGAAGGACGTCATCCAGAACCACAAAGGATACGCGAAGATGATGTGGTCCGGAAGCGACGACGTCGAAGTGAAAATCAAGCAGGAGCTCAACGCTTCTTCGCGCTGCATGCCGTTCGACCAGATCAAGTTCGCCGACAAGGATCCGATCAACGGGGAAGACGCGAAGTACGTCGTCCTCTTCGACCGCGCCTATTAATCGGAAAGAGAAGGAAAACACGGGCCGCCGGGAAGGAATTTCCGGCGGTTTTCTTCTATGTTTTGAAGCTTACAGTCAACAAGTTAGTTCAAACTAATTTATACGCTCTGTTTCTCCAAAAGGCCTGTCCTTCGTACTATAATGAATCCGTATCCGTATTAGGAGGAAAAACATATGTTCGACATCTCTCATTTGGCCGAAGTCCGTTCCGTGATGAAGAAGGAAGGTCTGAAGGCGTACCTGGTCGTGACCGGCGACCCGCACGATTCAGAGGAACCGGCGCCGTATTTCGCTGCGGAACGCGCGTATTTCTGTCCGTTCTCCGGCGATAACGCGTATCTTTTGATCACCGCGGATGACGCTCTGTTATGGACCGACGGCCGTTTCTTCATCTCGGCCGAGCAGGAACTGAAGGGCTCCACGATCCGTTTGATGAAGATGCAGACGAAAGGCTATCCGACGCTCGACGAGTACGTCGCCGAAAAGAAGCTGTATCCGTTAGGAACCAACGAAAACCTCATTTCCCCACGGTTCTTAAAAGGACTTTCTAAAGGCGGAGAAGTCCTCGACAAGGATTATTCGTATCTCGTGAAGGACCGTCCGTCCCTTTCCAAGGATCCGATCTGGGAATTCAACGACAAGAAATACAACACGCTCTCCCGCGATGAGAAGCTCTTAAACGTCTATCAGGAGATGGAAAAGCTCGGAGCCGAGGCGCATCTCATCACGACGCTCGACGACGTGGCCTGGCTTTTGAACCTGCGCGGGAACGACGTCAACTGCACGCCGGTCTTCTATTCCTACCTCTATCTTTCTAAGAAGGAAGGGACGCATCTTTTCGTCGATCCTTCCCGCATTCATTTCGAATTGAAGGGAATCACGGTTCATCCGTACGGGGAAATCGCCTCGTTCTTGGCCGCGCATAAGGACGTCCCGACGCTCGTCGACGATACGAAGTGCTCGGCCCGTCTTTTCAACGAACTGAAGAACCCGGTCTGCTCCCGCGCCCCGTCGAACCTGATGAAGGCGATCAAGGGACCGACCGAGATCGAAAACATTATTTCCATCCAGGAAGAGGACGGCGTCGCCCTCCTGAAGTTCGGGAAGTTCTTAAGCGAACATGCCGGAGAGAAGCTCTCCGAATGGGATTACGCGGTTCAGTTAGGGAAGTACCGCGCGGAAGGGGAACGCTACTTCGAGGATTCGTTCACGACCATCTCGGCCTGCGGGGAAAACGCGGCGATGATGCATTACGCGCCGACTTCGAAGGTCCATTCGGTTGTCGATCCGGACAGAGTCATCGAGCTGCTTGTCGATTCCGGTGGCCAGTATTACGGCGGGACGACCGATACGACCCGAACGTTCTTAGTCGGTAAACCCACTCCGGAATACATCCACGATTACACCCTGACGCTGAAGTCGGTGATCAACCTTTCGAGCACGGTCTTCTTAGACGGCTGCTCGGGCACGGCGATCGACATCAAGGCGCGCGAAATCATGTGGAGGGAAGGCATGGACTACAAGTGCGGCACCGGACACGGCGTCGGATACGTCCTGATGGTCCATGAAGGCCCGAACGGCTTCCGTTACCGTTCCGCCCCGGGCAAGGACGACCAGAGCAGGCTCGTCCCGGGTATGGTCACGACGATTGAACCGGGCGTCTACAAACAGGGCAAGTACGGCATCCGCATCGAGAACAACCTCCTCTGCGTCCCGGCGTTCGAGACGTCCGACGGGACGTTCTACAAGTTCGAGACGATCACGTTCGTCCCGATCGATACGAAGGCGCTCGACCTGTCGTTACTGAGCGATTCTGAAATCGCCTGGCTCAACGCGTACCATAAAGAAGTTTACGACCGTCTCTCTAAGCGCGTGGGCGGGGATCTCCTCGCCTATCTGAAGGAAGCGACGAAGCCCGTCTCCCGTTAAAGAATGGTCTACGTCGTTCTGTTCGAACCGGAAAAACCGGCGAACGTCGGGAACATCATTCGCACCTGCATGGCGCTCGGCGCGGGACTGAAGATCATCGGTCCCCTCAGTTTTGATTTGTCCGATAAATCCCTGCGCAGAGCGGGTATGGATTATCTCATCGGATTTCCCATCGAGTTCCTTAAAGACATGGACGAATACGAGGAAAAGTACGGGAACGAGAACACGTTCTATGTGACGCGTTACTCGAAGAACGTCTATTCCGAAGCGGATTATTCGGACGTCCTGAAGGATCTCTATCTGATGTTCGGGCGGGAATCGACGGGGATTCCGCACGATACGCTGCGGAAGCATTACGAAAAGACGGTGCGGATTCCGATGGTCCCCGCCGCGAGAAGCCTGAACCTTTCGAATTCGGTCGCCATCGTCTTAAGCGAAGCGCTGCGCCAGCAGCGTTTCGAAGGACTGGCCACGCAGGAAGAAATCAAAGGGGAAGACTTCCTCTTCGAAGAAGTGAAAAAGAAAGACTGAAGTTTTACTGAAGCTTCAGAAGCTTCGCGAACATTTCCTTGTCGGATTCGTTCACGGAATGAAGGGTGAGCAACGAGTACGTATGGAACGTTACGAGCCCTTTTTTGTTTTTGTTCTTCTTGACTTCCCTGACCGGCGTGACGACGACGTCGCCCGAATCGAGGTCGGAGAGATAGAGCGCGAGCTCGGCGGCGAGGAGGCGCGTCTTTTCGCTGTCGCCGGACAGAATCACGACGTGCGAACCCGGATAATCCTTGACGTGGACGAAGATGTCCGTCTTCTGGGCGATATGAAACGTGAGCTGCTCGTTCTGGTAGGCGTTGAGCCCGAATCCGATCTTGTACGAATCGCCGACTAAATAATGCGGCTGGGCCTTCTCGAGATGCTTCGGGGAGAAGCGCCTTGCCTGCCTGTTCTTGAGATAGCCTTCCTGGACGAGTTCTTCCTTGAGCTGGAGGATGTCCTGCCCGCGGCCCTTGAGGGCCTCTTTTTCCTTGAGGGCGAGGTAGTCAATCTCGTCCTGGGCCTTGTCGATCATCGGGCCGAGAATGCTGGAAGCGGTCTTAGCCTTCTTGTAGCGCCGGAAATATTCTTGTGCGTTCCGCGAAAGATCCCACTCTTCCTTGAGGGGGATGGAGATGTTATCGACGACCATCTTCTTGTCCTTCGGCTGATAGAGATCCGCGTGGGCGTAAAGGAGCTGGCCGTAATCCTTATAGACCAGACGCTGCTCGGAAGCCTTCAGATCCCGGATCAGGTTCTCCTTCTTGCGCCTGGCGACGACTTCCGCCTTCTTGATCTGGCGGATCAGTTCCTGCTCCTCGAGCTGGTGGGCTTTCTCGCGCTGGTTCGTGACAAAAAGGGAGTAGAGGTTCTTCACTTCGACCTTCTCGGCTTCCTTCTTCCCGAAGGAATACGGTTCGATCCCTTTCCCGATGCGGTAGATCGAATCCGAGTTCAGGAGATCGCTTAAGGCTTTTTCATACCCGACTTCCTCGGCGTATGCATGGAAAAGCTTCCTTGTCGAGAAGGAAAGATACGTCTCGGCTTCTTCCTGACTCATGCCCAAAGAGATTTCTTTCCGCGGGGCGGGCGGGATATAGGCGAACCCGCGGGCCATGTAGCGTTCCTTGAAGACGTCGTTCGTCTCCTTGTAGATCGCGAGGATGTGCCCTTCCGGAAACGGGATGAAATAGACGTTCGGCGTCTGCGGGAAAAGTTCGACGATGAGCTCGTAACCCGTATTGAACTGCTCGAGGGAATTCGAAAGGACTTCGCTCTTCAGAACGAGGGCGCGTTCGCCCGGAAGCTTTTTGACGAACGTGACGCGCGAACCTTCGATCTTCCGTAAGGAATTGAAGAACGGCGTGTTGAGGCTGACCTTGGCGAACTTCCCGAACGAATACGTGACGTAGGGGTTCCCCCCTTCCAAAGACAGGATGAACGTCCCTCTTCCGCCGTTCTCCTTGTTCGAGGAACCGTGGAAAGGCAGGGCGAACTGGTTGAAGGCCAGCGCGAAGGGCTTGTCGAGGTACGCCCCGACGAGCTCGGTTTCCAGTTCCTTCACAATCTTCTTCAGTACGAGATTATCCATCGCCATGGCCTTTTTTCTCCTCTTTCTTTTAGCATTATAAGTGTTTTGAGATTGTTGAAAAAGAAAAGTGAACTTTTTAGACTGAAAGGGATGAAACAGAAAGCATTCTCTCTTTTATCCTCTTTATTCCTGACGGTCCTTTCTTCTTGCTCGGGCTGGTACCAGGAACCGCTTTCGTTCAAACTGCTCGTCCCGGACGCGGAGAACTTCCTTCCGTTCTCTTCCTATTACGACCAGTTCGGAACGCACGTCTTTTTAAAGGATTACAAAGAAGCCGGGGAAGCTTTTTTCAGCGATGAATACGACGCTATCGTCTACGACGTGACGGACGGACTGGACCTCATCGAGAAAAAACACGCGCATTACCGCCTGGCCAGGATCCAGACGTGGGGAAACCTTTATTTATTGGGAAAAGAAGGAAAGGACGGAAGCGATCTCTTTTCTTCTTCCGTCTATGCTTTTAGGAACCTCCCGGAAGGAAAGGACCTCACTTTCGAACTGATGGAGTATACCTACGGGGAGGAGCTTTCCTATCGGAAGATATACGCGAGTTCGAAGGAACTCTATCAGGCCGTGAGCGGAGGAGGGATTCCGGACGCGGACTATTTGTTCTTAAGCGAGCCTTACGTAAGTGAGCTCCTCTCGTCCGATTCCTCTTATTCCTATATCCGCCCGTTCTCGAAGGACTTCCTTCAGGCGAGCACCGTCCACGAACTTTCCGAATCCGGCTATTCGCATTATCCTTCGAGTGGACTCTTCGTCTCCTCGAAATGGGACGGAGACGGCAGGTCCGACAGGGAGAAACACGAGAATTTCTTCGCCTTATACGACAACATGCAGGTCGACCTGCAGCGAAACAACGGGACGAACGCCGTGACGTTCCTTTCTAACGCCGAAAGGGGAAGCTTCTATACGGCCGCGGATCTGTTCGGCCTCTCCGTCCCGGAAATGGAAAAGCTCCTTTCCGGAGGAGGGAAGAGCGGGGAAGTGAACCCGTTCGGATACGTTTCCTACGCGACGGACCTCACTTCTTTCTATGCCTCCTTGTCCTACGCGGGGATGAGCCATGCCTTCTCCAAAGCCGCCTTAAGTTCCTACGCGGAGCTCATTTCGTGACAAAGTCGGCTCTATTTTAATAGTGGAAGCCCAATAGGGTGGAAATAGAGTAATAAAAACAACACAAAAATAATGATGATTTCCGGGAGCCACCATTGGCCCGAAGGGGCAGTTTTTGTGTAATAAAAAAGAAATAAATATATATAAAAAGTGCAGATATTACAGCACTTTTCATATAAAAATCCGTATTGGTTTCTATAAAAGGGCTTTCAAAGTACCTGTAAGCCTTTACACAAATTACTTGAAACTTAAACTTTCTGTGTACTAAATTAAAACTGCAGTTGGAAAAGCCGTCATGAACGTCCTGTTATCCGGCTTCTCCCGTTGCTCATCTCATCAAATGGAAAGGATATTGGAAAGATGAAAAAGAACATTTTAGTTACGGTCTCTCTGTTAGCGATCGCCGGCCTCACCGCCTGCGGTCAGACTTCTTCGATCACGTCGGTCACGTCGGACAAGCCGGTCACGTCGGACACGTCGGTCACGTCGGAAAAAACGGCCGATGCCACCGAAATCAGCCTCTGGGTTTCGCAGGCTGATTCCCCGGCTGTCACGGCTTGGGAAGCCGGCTTCAATAAGGCCAACCCGAGCTCTCCGGTCAAGCTGAAGTTCACGACCATGGAGGAAGGCGATGTCGGCGACAAGTTCACCTCCGACCCTGAAAGCGTTCCTGATATCGTTCATTTACCGGGTGACGTCCTCACCAAGCTCGAAGCTTCCGGTTCCGTCTCTTCGTTCTCCTCCGCGGATGTCAAGTCCGTCATCGGATCGGATATTTCCGCCGGTGCGTTAGCGGGCGGCCAGGATGCCAACGGCGTCCAGTACGGCCTGCCGTATGCGGCGAACACCTACTTCCTCTACTATGACAAGGCGGTCTACACCGAAGAACAGGTCGCGACCTACGACGCGCTGTTCAAACAGTTCGATGCCTATAAGGCCGCTCAGGGCTTAGACGCTTCCAACCGCGCCATCGCTCCGCAGCTCGACAACGGCTGGTACATCCAGTCCTACTTCATGTCGAACGAAGGCATCTTCGCGGACAACGGCACTTCCGCCACCGAGACCAACGTCGTCACCAAGGGTCTCCCGGTCGCCAGAACGATTGCCAACATCTATAAGTCCGGCGATGTCTCGAACGCTACCAACACGACCGATTTCACGAAGTGCTTCGCGTTTATCTCCGGCGCCTGGGATTATAAGAAGGTTGCGGATGCCTGGGGTGCCGAGAACGTCGGCTTCGCTCACATTCCGGATCTGACTGTCGGCGGAAAGACCGTCACCCATAAGGGTATCGGCGACAACAAGTACGTCGCGGTCGCCGCTTCTTCCAAGAAAGCGGCCTTAGCGAAGAAAGTCGCCCTCTACATGGATTCCGCCGAAGGACAGCTTGCCCGTTGGAAGGCGAACTCCGGAACGGTCGTCACTTCCGCCAAGGTTGCCGCTTCCGCGGATTACTTAAAGGGAACTCCGGCCATCAACGGTGTCTTAGCCACCCTGGCCCACGGCACGTTCGCCCAGAACACTTCGACCCAGTTCGGCAAGTGGTGGGATGCTTCGACCGCTTTCACCGGCAGCTTATATACTGCTGTCACCGGTGAAGACGGAACGGCCAAGAACGAGGTCTCGGACGATGAACTGACCACGCTCCTGAACACCCTTCAGACGGCTCTGTTAGCGAAGTAATAAACGTTACTTCCGCCCAGCCGTTTCCGATCCGACAACTCATACACGTAGAAAGGACTGGTGGGAGAAACCCTCTCACCAGCCGTTTCTACTTTTTATAGAATAGGAAGGGGAATCTTATGCCGAACACTGCGAATAACGGCGCTCCTTTGGAAAAAGACAGCGCCCCGACCGCCGAGAAAAAGGCTCCGTTCAGGCAGCTCACCTACGTGGAGTACCTCGCTCTATCGCCGAAAGAAAAACAGGCGTACATGCGGGAGAAGAGAACCGAATCCTTCAAGAGGGGATTCGTGAATTTCTTCCGGAAAATCGGGCTCTTTTTCGTTCATCTTTATCAGCGGTTCGTCCGTTTCGTCCTCGGACTTGCCTACGCGTTCAAACACGGGGACATCTGGACGAGGCTTTCGTTCGTCCTGCCGGGAACTTCTTTCTTAGCTAGAAAGCAGATTGGGAAAGGTCTGCTGTACTACGGCATCACCGCCGCGTTCATCCTCTACATGGTGTTCTTCGGTTCGGGCGCATTGCAGTCGTTCGCCACGCTCGGCACGAGGATGACCAAATACTACTGCGCGACCGATGACGGAAGCGCCATCGCCGCGGGATTCGAAAATATCGCCTTCACGAGCGAATCCGCCGCGAACATCTACTGCGGCGATCAGGGATACACGCAGCTCTTCACCGTTTTCGGGGATAACTCGTCCCTGATTCTTCTGTACGGCTTGGTCACGTACATCCTGCTCGTCTTGTTCGTCATCTTCTATTTCAAGAGCATTTCCAAAGCCATCGACACCCAGGAGGAATACGAGGCCGGCCAGCATCTGCCGACCGCCTTCGAAGACTTCCGTTCGCTCGTCGGTTCGCGTTTCCATCTGCTCCTTCTGACCCTCCCGGTCGCCGGCATCGTCATTTTCACGATCATCCCGATCATGGATACGATCCTCGTCGGTTTCACGAACTACAACGTGAACCACCAGTATCCCGCGAACATGTTCACGTGGATCGGGTTCACGAACTTCGCGAACCTCTTCGCCGGAGCCAACTCGAACTTCTCCTACACGTTCGTCCATATTCTCGGATGGACGCTCGTCTGGGCGGTCTTCGCGACGTTCCTGAACTTCTTCTTAGGCATGATTCTCGCGATGCTCATCAATAAGAAGGGCATCAAGCTGAAAAAGCTCTGGAGAACCCTGTTCGTTTTATCCATCGCGGTTCCGCAGTTCGTTTCGCTCATGACCTGGAACAAATTCCTTTCCGACGGCGGCCTGATCGAACAGATCATGAAGATGTTCGGCTGGATGAATCCGGCCGCGCATCTGACCGTCATGACCGATCCGACTTCGGCCCGTATCACGGTCATCCTGGTCAACGTCTGGGTCGGTATTCCGTACACCATCCTCTCGACGACCGGCATCCTGATGAACGTTCCGGAAGACCTCTACGAATCCGCCTCCATCGACGGCGCGGGTCCGGCCAGACAGTACTTCAAGATCACCCTCCCGTACGTCCTCTTCGTCATGGGCCCGTCGCTCATCACTCAGTTCGTCGGGAACATCAACAACTTCAACGTCATCTACTTCTTAACCGGCGGCGCCCCGACCACGAACGACTATCTCTCGGCCGGCAAGACGGATCTGCTCGTCACCTGGCTCTACAAGCTCACGGTCAACCAGAGCAACTTCGCCTACGCCTCGGTCATCGGCATCATGATCTTCGTCATTTCCGCCATTTTCTCGCTGATCGCCTACCGCTTCAGCTCGTCGAACCAGAATGAGGAGGACTTCGCCTAATGATCAACCAGCAATACGCCAGCGTCGAAAAGAGACTGGTCGCGGACGACACCGCCGTCACGCGCAAATTCCATTCGCAGCACCGCAGGGAAGTCACGATCAACACCCTGATCTACATCCTCTTAGCCGTCTTGGGTGTCTTATGGATCCTTCCGATTTTCGGGATTCTCTACGTTTCGGTCCAGGCCCAGGCTTCCCAGTCGGGTTCGCTTGTCCCTACCGAAGGCTTCTCGCTCAAATGGTATCTCGCCCTATTGACCCAGTCGAGAGACGACGGGGTCACGATGGCTGACATCCCGTTCTTAAAGTGGTTCTTCAACACTTTGGTCGTCGCGGTCTTCGTCATGCTCATCTCGACCATCTTCGTCCTTTCGGTCGCGTATTCGATGTCGCGTCTCCGTTTCAAGGGCAGAAAAGGCATGATGAACGTCAACCTGATTCTCGGCATGTTCCCGGGCTTCTTATCGATGATCGTCATCTACAACCTCTTGAAGGTCATCGGGATTGACGGGACGCTCATCTCTCTGATTCTGATCTATTCGGCGGCGTCCGGCTCCGGCTTCTACATCGCCAAGGGCTTCTTCGACATGGTCTCCAAATCGCTCGACGAGGCGGCGAGAATCGACGGGGCGAACAACTTCAAGGTCTTCTACAAGATCGTCCTTCCGCTTTCGAAGCCAATCGTCGTCTACACGATGCTCACGTCCTTCCAGGGCCCGTGGGTCGACTACATCTTCTCCTCGGTCATTCTCCGCGACAAGCGCGAGAACTACACCGTCGCCCTGGGCCTCTATTCGATGATCAACTCCTACCAGAGACTCGTCTCGAACTACACCATGTTCTTCGCGGGCTCGGTCATGATTTCCATTCCAATCATGATCCTGTTCCTCATGACCCAGAAATACTACGTCGGCGGGGTCACCGGCGGTTCCGTCAAAGGTTAAACTTCCGTTCCATTCCCGATTATGTCTGAACTTCCAGTATTCAAAGACTGCATCTTCTACGAGATTTATCCGAATTCCTTCCGTGACTCGAACGGCGATTCGTTCGGGGATTTAAAGGGAATCGAAGAGAAACTTTCGTATATCCGCGATCTCGGCTTCAACGCGATCTGGCTCAACCCGATCTACGATTCTCCGTTCAAAGACGGGGGATACGACGTGAGGAATCCTTATAAGGTCTCTCCGCGTTACGGAACGAACGAAGATCTGAAACGGCTCGTGGAGAAGTGCCACGAAAACGGCATCCGTCTTTTCCTCGACCTCGTTCCGGGACATATGTCCGTCGAATGCGGAGATTTCCTGGAGTCCGCTTCCGGCGTTCCGAACGACAAGTACGACTTATTCATCTGGAACGATTCCCCGTGGGATCTGCCGAGCAATTACCGACTGATCAGCGGTTGCTACGACCGGTACGGGGCGTACATGGTGAACTTCTTCGCCCATCAGCCGGCCATCAATTACGGCTTCAACAGGATCGAATATCCTTCCTGGCAGAAATCCTACCTCGAAGTGGCTTCCGGCAGGAAATACCTCGAGAAAATCATGGAATTCTGGCTCGATTACGGAGTCGACGGATTCCGCGTCGACATGGCAGATTCCCTGGTCAAGAACGACGACGATGGCAAATCCGCGACCGTCGCCCTCTGGAAGACGATTAGGGAAGATCTGAAAGAAGAAGGATACGACGGATATTTCCTGACTTCCGAATGGTCGAATCCGGAACAGTCTCTGAACGTGTTCGACTCGGATTTCGTTTTGGACCATTACCACAATTTCTCGCACCGGCTGTTTCGCCTCCATTCCGACGGAAAGAAGCCGCTTTTAAAAGAGTTCGACACGGGGGAATACGCGTTCTTCCTCGGGGATCTGAAGGCCCGGGTCAAGGCGGCCAAATCCCGCAAGAAGTCCCTTTCGCTCATCTCGGGGAACCACGATACGGAACGCATCGCGGATTTCTTAGAAGGCGACGAGCTGAAGCTCGCGTATCTTTTCATCCTGACGATGCCGGGCGTCCCGTACATCTATTACGGGGACGAGATCGGCATGCATACGAATCTCAGTCTTCCTTCCTTCGAAGGAGGGTACCAGCGGACCGGCTCGCGTCTTCCGATGCGCTTCTCGAAGAAGGAGAAGAACGCCGGATTCTCGGAAGCGGACAGGACGTTCCTTCCGACCTTGGATTCGGATCCTACGGCCGAAGAGGAGATGTCCGACCCGGATTCGTTATATAACGCGGTCAAAAGACTCATCCGGATCCGCCGCGAAGAAAAGGATCTCCGTTCCGACGCGTTCGTCCTGGAGGACGGAATCTTCGGATATAAGCGCGGGAAGATCCGCGTGTACATCAATCTGCTCGGGGACAACCAGGTCTTCCACGAAGACCGCCGGTTCGACGTGCTCTACACGGTCGGGGACGTCCATTTCGAACGGGGCGACCTCGTGCTCGGCAAGAAGAGCGGCTGCATCCTGAAAGAGAGGAAATGACATGAACAGGATGGGAAAGAACGCTCTGAAGATCCTCGCCTTCGTCCCTTTGCTTTTCTCGTGCTCGGACCGCGCCGGAAAGAGTTCCGAAGACGCCTCCTATGTCCGTTCTTCCTACGATCTCGAGAGCGGCGCCGGCATGAGTTCCGAAGACGCCTCCTATGTCCGTCCTTCCTACGATCTCGAGAACCGGGACGCCCTGAAGGTCGATGACGACAATTACCGGAATTTTTACCATATCTGGGTTCCTTCCTTCGCCGATTCGGACGGGGACGGGGCCGGAGATTTAGGCGGAATCCTCGCCAAGCTCGACTATCTGAGAAAGAAAGGTGATCCGCATGGGGAAGGAAGCCTCGGGGTGGACGGCATCCTGCTTTCCCCCGTTTTCGAGTCGACCCAGTACCACGCCTACGACACGATCGACTACTACACGGTCAAGAAGGAGTTCGGGACGAACGCCCAGCTCGAGGAACTGATTGAGGAATGCCACGGGCGCGGGATGAAGATCCTGCTCGACATGGCTTTGAACCACGCTTCGGTCAAGAACGAAATGTTCCTCACCGCGGTGAACTACATCTCCGCCCACAAGAGCGCGGCCGTCTTCAACAGCGACGGGAGCGTCAGCGAATCCGCCGCGGCGGAATGCCCGGAACTCACGTACTTCCGCATCTTCAAGAGCGGGACGAACATTCAGACCCTGACCGGCTACTCCAACGGGACGTATTACTGCCCGGGACTGACGAACGCGGTTTTCGAAGGGTTCTCCTCGGACATGCCGGACTGGAACCTCGACTCGGAATTCGTGAGGAATTACCAGAAGGAAGTCCTCGAGCATTATCTCGACCTCGGAATCGACGGGTTCCGCCTCGACGCGGTCACGTCGTACTACACCGGACTCCCGAAGAAAAACTACGAATACATCAATCTGATTGATTCGGAAGTCAAGGCGAAAAAGAGCGGCGCGTACATCGTCGCCGAAGGGCCGTGGAGCTTCTCGGGGGCGATCGGATATGTTCAGAACACGTCGATCGATTCGTACTTCGACTTCGACTGCGCGATCCGGAACGTGTCTTCCAGCGGAATCTCAGGCTTCCTGAACCGCATCTCGAATAACGGGAACATGGACGGGGCGGTGAGCTACTTGGCCACCTACCTCGGACTCAGCGGACGCGAAGCGGAACAGAATCCGGAGCACATCGACGCGAACTTCAATTCGAACCACGACATCGGGAGGATGACGAACCAGTTCATCCGCCAGGGCGAGTTCAAGAAGGACGCGGCTAAGTTCTTCTACGCGATGCAGAACCTCTATCAGGGGAACTACTTCAATTATTACGGGGACGAGATCGGCGTCATGGGCGTCACTTCCTCTTCGGCGTACGGAGACCGCCTGGCGCGGCTACCGATGCGCTGGGGAGATTCCTACGAGTGCGCGCCGTATACGGAAGGGGCGAACGACAAGTTCGACCAGTACATTAAGGATACGGCCGACGTCCAGATCGGGGATCCGTCGAGCTTATTCAACTACATGCGCTGCCTCTACAAAATGAAGGACGACAATCCGGAAATTGCACGGGCTCCGCTCGAAGTCGAAAAAGTACTGAAGGACCAGGACGTCCTGTCCGTGAAGAAGACGTGGAACGGCTCGACCATACACATTCTGGTCAACGCGTCGTCGCAGCAGCAGACGGTTACCGAAGATTCCCTCGGATTTAGCGGGGAACTCCGAAACTGCCTCAGCGTGGATGGGTCGTATTCGTATAAGTCGGGTGAAGGGCTGATCTTACCGTCTCTGAGCGTGACGGTTATCAAATAAAGAAAGAAGGGAGAAAAAGTTATGTCCGATGTTACGTTAAGCCACATTTACAAGGTCTATCCGAACGGCGTGCAGGCCGTCAGCGATTTCAATATCCAGATCAAGGATAAGGAATTCATCGTCTTCGTCGGTCCGTCCGGCTGCGGAAAGTCGACGACTTTGCGCATGATCGCCGGACTCGAGGACATCACCGCGGGCGACCTCTTCATCGGGCCGGATCTGATGAACGACGTCCAGCCGAAGGACCGCGATATCGCGATGGTCTTCCAGAACTACGCTCTTTATCCGCACATGACCGTCTACGAGAATATCGCTTTCTCCTTACGCAACAAGCACATGCCGAAGGAAGAAATCAACCGCCGCGTTCTCGAAGCGGCGAAGATCCTCGGCATCGAGGATTATCTGCAGCGCAAGCCGAAGGCCATGTCCGGCGGCCAGCGCCAGAGAGTCTCTTTGGGTCGCGCGATCGTGCGCAACCCGAAGGTCTTCCTTCTCGACGAACCGCTCTCGAACCTCGACGCGAAGCTCCGCGCCCAGATGAGAACGGAGATTTCGAAACTCCACAAGAAGCTCGCCACGACGTTCATCTACGTCACGCACGACCAGGTCGAGGCCATGACCATGGCGGACCGCATCGTCGTCATGAAGCTCGGCGTCGTGCAGCAGATCGATACGCCGACCAACCTCTACGACCATCCGCTCAACAAGTTCGTCGCGGGCTTCATCGGAACCCCGCAGATGAACTTCTTCGACGTCACGATGAAGAAGGAAGGGAAGGAGATCCTCCTGACCTTTGAGGACGGACAGAAGATTTCCGTCCCGTACGAATATTTCTTGAAGTGCGACCCGGACTATTTCGACGGGAAGACGCACGTCACCCTCGGCGCCCGTCCGGACAACATCCTTTTAGCGGAGGAAGGAGGGCTGAAAGCCGTGATTTCCCAAATCGAGCGTCTGGGCAACGAGACGCTGCTCTACTGTGATCTCGCCAATTCGGTCAACGAGAACGACAGCGTCACCAAGGCTTCGATCATCATCAAGGTCGAGCCGACCAATACGAACAAGATTGGGGACGAAGTGCATTTCGTCTTCGACAATTCCCTGCTGAAGGTCTTCGAACAGGAGACCAAGAACGAAGCGGCGATCATGCCGTTCTGCCCGACCTATTCCAAGGCCAAAGCCGTTGTCAAAGGCGACAAGATCGGCCTCTACGGGCAGACGATTGATAAGCCGAAGGCGTACGAAGCCCTTCATGACGGCGAATACGAAGTCAAGATTCCGAACGCCTCGGTCATCGACGGAAAAGAACTGGTCTTGCCAGTCTATAAGTGCGAGAAGGTCGCCGACGAGCGCTATCTGGTCACCCTGAAGAAGCCGGATCTCGACGACGTCCTGTTCTGCACCTCGCCCATCCCGGTCGAGGAAGGAAAGGAAATTTCCGTCGGGCTGGCCCTCGAGGATCTGACCTTTACCAAGGCCGGCACCAAGGAAGCGGTCGTTTCGCCGATCGTCCACCACGTCGAAGCCATCGGCCGTTTCGTCAAGGAGAAGGAACGCGTCGACGGAAAGAAGAAAGCCCTCTTCTTCGGAGAACTCGAGGACGGGATCGATTCGAAGGATCGCGCCGACAAGGCCTCCTACGAACTGAACGACACGTTCGTCCGCCGTCTCTACGCCATCGAACAGAGGAAGATGACCGAAGATCCGTTCCGTCTCGGATTCACGCCGAAGATTGTTTCCGCCGGCGAAAAGTCGATCCGCCATACCGCGGAGAAAGTCCTCGATTACGGCAAGAAACAGTATCTGCTCGTCAAAATCGGGGAGAGCGAGAACTATATCGACGTCACCGGCGCCCTTGCGGAAGGCCAGAACGACGTCTCGTTCACCTTCGACCACGAACAGCCTCTGGAAGTTTATACCATCGATACGAACGTCCGCATCATGTAGGAAGGAGGAAGCCGACTTATGAAAAAAAGAAAACTTCTTCTGATCGCCTGCGCTTCGCTTCTGTTCCTCCCGTCCTGCTCGGCGGGAGGCAGTTCCGGCACGAACTCGTATAACACGGACCAGGTCGCCCGCCGTTTCACGGTGAGCACCGATGCGGGAGAAGACGGCCTCGAAGCCTCGATCTCCGTCACCGATCCGGGTTCGTACGACGACACGGTGACGATTACCAAGTACGTCTACGACAATTCCGAAAAAATCGCCGGGTTCTACGAGAACGGGAAGATTACGGTCGAATCCGTCCTGCGCCCGGAAATCAAGACCTCCGTCGGCGACGGGAACGGGTATCCAATCGTCGGAATCGGGGAGGACGCCTTCGCCTCCTTGCAGGGGACGGTCACGTCCGTCGTGCTCGGTTCCTACGTCACGAGCATCGGCCCGGGAGCCTTTAAGGACAACGCTTCCTTAAGCGAAATCAACATCGAAAGTCTACCGGACCTTTCCTACATCGGGAAAGGCGCGTTCGATTCGACCCCGTGGTACAGCACTCAGCTTTCTTCGAAGAAAGGCGCAATCGTCTACGGGCACGTCCTCTACGCTTATAACGGGGAGGCCGGGGAAAGCTACGAAGTCCCCAGCGACATCGAGATGATCGCCCCGGACGCCTTCAAAGGGCAGAAGAATCTGAAGAGACTGACGTTCGCCCCCGGTTCGAAACTGCGCGAAATCGGTTCGTCCGCTTTCCAAGGGACGGGCCTGACGTCGGTCGCTTTGCCCGACAGCATTCAGAAGGTCGATTCGCTCGCCTTTGCTTCCTGTGCTTCGCTGACGGAAGTCGATTTCAGCGTCGCGGATGTCGAACAGGACGTTTTGAAAGATTCCGACAATGTTGTCTCCCTCCGTTACAGCGGGGAACTTCCGGTCGCGGATCTGTTCAAATCGAGCGCTTCGAAGTCGGTTCTGTCCAAGATTGTCTCCCTCGGCTTATGCGGGAAGGAAGTCTGCTCGGGCTGCGTCACGTCCGAACTGACGTCTTTACAGACCGTTTCCTTAAAAGGAGCGCGCGTCCTGCGCGCAGGAGCCTTCAAAGGCGCCGCATCCGTAACGGACGTGAAAGATACGGATTCCGTCCTGTATTTTGAAGATAACTCGTTAGAAGATTCCGCCTGGTACAAGGCGCAGCCCGACGGGGCAATTCGCGTGGGCGGAGCCTTGCTCGCCTTGAAAGGGACGGTCGATTCCGTTTCCTTAGACGGCGTGACCGGCGTCGCGGACAGCGCCTTAAAAGGAAGGAAGGACATCGCTGCCCTGCCGAAAACACTCGAATATGTCGGGAAGAGCGCGTTCGAAGGAGATACCGGCCTGACCGAAATCGACCTTCCGAACAGCAAGGAAGTCGCGAACCACGCGTTTGCCAACTGCACCAACCTGACCAAGATCTCTTTAGCCGACTACACCTTGATGGGCGATACGGCCATCTCCCAGCAGGAAGCCTGGTTCGATGTCGATAACGCTCCTAAGAATGCGCGCGGCACGGTCGACACGGTCGATCAGAGCTCGTCCGACCTGACGTACATCTTCGCTAACGACCTCAACGTCACGGAACTTTCCGTCCCCTGGGGGTACAGCCTCACCCGTCTCTTCGATTCGAACCCTCTGTTCCCGACTTCCGGAGCCCTGATTTCGTCTTTAACGAAGTTCGAAGTCAAGAAAGGCCCGTATCTCCTGGTCGATAACTTCCTGCAGAACGGATCTAAGATTACGGATTTCAAGCTCTCGAACACCGTCCAGTACGTCGGATTCTACGCTCTCGACGGGCTGGCCATCACCGAGCTCGACGTTCCGTCCTCGGTCCTCGAACTCCGCAGAAGCTCCGTCCAGAACTGTGCGAAACTGAAGTCGGTCAATTTCGACGTGGTTCCGTATACCAGCCATGCCGGGAAACTCCTTTTCAAGGGAGTCCAGACGTTCGGTATCTTCGCGTTCATGAACGACACGAACCTCGAGAGCACGTCGATCAACCACGGCGGCCGGAAAGGCGGGGAAGCTGAAACGGGCGTCTTCAAGTTCCCGGAATCCGTGCGCAACATCTCCGGATCGCTCTTCTTCAACGTTCCGAAGATTGAATCCATCGAACTGCGGATGCCGTCGTACTATTACGACGGGGTCATCACGATGATCGATGTCAAGGACGACCAGAACTACATTCAGTTCCAGTCGAAGGACTGGAACGTCGATTCGACGCGCGAACACGATAAGTACGGCAATCCTTACGTGATTCCGTACCGCATCGTCCTCCTCGACGAATAATCCTTCTCTTCTTTTCTTCCTGTTCTAAGGTAAAATAGAAAAGGAAGACGGGTATGAAGAAAAGAAATCTGTGGATTCCGTTCATGCTTTTAGTAAGTTCCTGCTCTTCTGCGGCAGGAACTTCTTTGCGTTCATCGTATTTCGACTCGGAATTCGAAGAGGAATTTGCCTATCATTTCGAGGAAGAGGGAAAGATCCTGACCGATTCGGAAGTCTCGAATTCGTCCGACCCCTACCTCGTCCTGGACGGACTGTACGGGGAAGATCTTTCTATCGGAGAAGGGACTCTGAAGCTTCCTTCGTCGGTAAAAAGCGAATCCCTCGGAAAGTCCTTCGAAGTCCGCATGATCGGAAAAGGCGCGTTTAAAAATCTTTCATCCTTAACGAAGCTCGTCCTGCCTTCGACCCTTTCGTCCGTCGGGGAAGAGGCGTTTTCGTCCTGCCCTTCTTTGAACGAGGTGGATTTTGACGGAGATTCCGCCCTCTCCTATATCGGGAAGGACGCGTTCTCCTCGACTCCTTTTCTCGAGAAGGAACGGGAAGGGAACTTCTATCTCGGGAAAGTCCTGCTTCTGGCGGATAAGGATCAAAACGGGGAAGACGCCGTTTCGGAAGGGACCGTCTCGATCGCTTCTAGGGCGTTCTCCTCTTCGAAGTACAGCTCGCTCGTCCTTCCGGATTCTTTGAAGTCCGTCGGGGAAGAGGCTTTTTCGGACATGGAGAACCTCACTTCGGCGGATCTGAAGAACGCTTCTTCCGCGGAAGGAATCTTCCGCGGCACTCCTCTAAAATCTTTGGCGTATTCCGGGGACGTGTCCGCCGAAGGCCTCGGTCTTACTTCTTTGAAATCGGCTCAGATCACCGGAAAACGCCCGTGCGCGGATGTCTTGAAAAATCAGACAAATCTCGTCTCGGTCGATTTGTCCGGGACGGAGTTCCTTCTTCCGGGGTCGTTTGAAAACGACGCGAAGATCGAAAGCGTTACGGGGACGGATGCTCTGAAATTCAGCGGGGATTCGTACCTTCTGACTTCGACCGGATTCGGGAAGAACCTTCCGGACGGGGACGTGTATCTAGGGACTTCCTACCTCGGGACGAAAGGGGATACCCTGCCCGTTCTGAAAGAAAACACGACGGGAATTACCGGCGATTCCCTAATCAATCAAGGATTGAGCGAACTTCCTGAAGGGCTCGTCGGAATCGGGGAAGAAGCCCTGAAAGGGAACGACTTTACGGAACTGAACTTGAATTCTCTCGAATATCTGGGAAATGGAGCGTTCGAAGGAAACGAACATCTTGTCTCGGTTTCGCTCGGGGCGGAATGTTCGGCCGGATCTGCCTCGCTCAAAGGTTGTCCGAACGTCTCTTCTTTAAGCGTCCCGTCCTCTCTTTCCTGCGAAGATGTGTTCGGGGAGAGTTCCGTTTCTTCGTTAAAATCGCTCGAACTGAAAGGAAAAGGAACCGTTGCGGCTAAAGCTTACGCGGGATGTCCGTCTTTAGAGAACGTCTCGGTCCTCGAAGGGACGGAAGCCGTCCTTTCGGAAGCGTTCAGAAATTGTTCTTCCTTAAGGAAAGTCTCTCTTCCGGACAGCCTCGTCCGGATCGAGAAGAGCGCTTTTTCGGATGATTCTTCTCTGGCGGAAGTCGCTTTCTCGGAAGACATTTCCCTCGCTTCGATGGAAGGGTTCCTGTTCTCGAACGATTCCTCGCTTCAGACGTTCGGGTGGGAAGAAAACAAAGTCCGTTTCCCGAAAACGTTGAGGAAATGCGGTTCTTGCGTGTTTCAGGGCTGCTCCCTACTCGAAGAAGTTCTGATTTCCGTCTCTTCTTCCTTCAGAAAGGATTTCTCCCTCTATGTCCTTCCGTACGCTTTTTCTCCCGACTGGGACTTCGATCCGGAAGGGAACAGGCGCGTTCCCCATACGGCCGTCTTTGTTTCGTAAATGAAGAGCGTTCGTCCTTCTTTCTTTTAGAAAAGAAAGCGTGTAGAATAGAGACGATTTTAAGGAACGGCGAAACTGTCGGTTCGAGGAGCAGTATATGAAAAAAGGTCTTTTAATCATCATTTCCGGACCTTCCGGAGTCGGTAAGGGCGCGGTCAGAAGGACGCTGATGGAGGATAAATCCCTCGATCTGGCGTATTCGATCTCTATGACCACGAGAAAACCGAGAAGGACCGAGACGGACGGGGTCGATTATTTCTTCGTGTCCGAAGAGGAATTCAACCGCCACGTCATGAACGGGGATTTCCTCGAGCACGCTTCCTTCGTCGGGAACCAGTACGGCACCCCGAAGGCCTACGTCGACGAACTCCGCGCCAAAGGCGAGAACGTCCTGCTCGAGATCGAAGTCCAGGGCGCCAAGCAGGTTCTGGCCAAGTGCAAAGAGACCGGCGACGACCTCGTGTCGATTTTCCTGATTCCGCCGTCCATGGCCGCCTTGGAAAAACGCATCCGCAAGCGCCGGACCGAGGAAGAGGAAGTCATCCAGGCGCGTCTGCGCAAGGCCCGTTCGGAGCTAGGCGAACGCACCAATTACAAATACATCGTGCTGAACGACATCGTCCAGCGCGCCGCCGACGAAATCAAGGACATCATCCGCAAGGAGATCGCCCTGCATTCCGAGGATTAGTTTTCTTTTACCGGATGGTACAATACGAGCGGGGGATTTTTTAAAGGATGTTCCGCCTGCTGTCGGTGCTGATCGAATACGGCGTCCTCGAACTGGACCGTCCTTTTACGTACGCCCTTTTGGACGATTCGGCCTGTTCGAAGGGGTTCCGCGTCCTCGTGACGTTCAACAAAAGGCCTTCGATCGGTTTCGTGCTCGACGAACCGAAAGAAGTCGAAGGGACGTTAGAAGAATATAACGCCGCGCGGAAAACGAGGATCCTCCCGATCGAATCCGTCCTCGATTCGCAGCCGATCCTGAACGGGGAACTTCTCGATCTGTCACAAACCGCCTCGGCGTATTATCTCTGCCCTCGCATCGAGATGCTGAAGGCCATGCTCCCTCCTTCCCTGCGCCCGAATTCCGTTTCGCTCAAGAAACCCAAGCAGGCGTATCAGGACTGGTACGTTTTGAACGAAGAGGAAATCGCGAAATTCGAACTGGACCGGAACGAAAAGAAGCTCGTCGAAAAGTTCCGCGCGTCAAAGAACCGGCTGAAGAAATCCGAAATCACTTCGAAGATCTCGCTTGAGAAACTGCTGTTCAAGAAGATCGTCGTCCAAGAGAAGGACGAAGTGTTCCGCCGCCCGGAAGTCGAAGCGTCCTTCCAGGGAATCGAGGAACTGAACCCCGAGCAGGAACAGGCGTACGAAAAGATTTTGTCGACCCCCAAGCAGGTGACCCTCTTAGAAGGCGTGACCGGTTCGGGCAAGACGGAAATCTATATCAGGCTCGTCCAGAACGAGCTCGAACAGGGCAGGGGATCGATCGTCCTCGTTCCGGAAATCTCCTTGACCGACCGCCTCATCTCGCGCTTCAAGGGCATCTTCGGGGACAAGGTCGCTTTGCTTCACTCCGGCCTTTCTGATTCCCAGAAATACGACGAATACCGCAGGATCGCGTCCAAAGAGGCGCGAATCGTCGTCGGGGCGCGTTCCGCCGTCTTCGCCCCGGTCGATCATCTCGGGCTCCTCGTCATCGACGAGGAACATTCCGAATCCTATAAGCAGGACGTCAAGCCGTTCTACGACGCGCGGACCATCGCGCAGCTCCGCCTGAAGCAAAATCCTTCCATGAAACTCGTCCTCGGTTCGGCCACCCCGTGCCTCGAACACCGCGCGCGGGCCGAAAAGGGCCTCTTCGAATTCGTCCGGCTCGACAAACGGTATAACGACGTCCTTCTTCCGGACGTATCGGTCGTGGATTTAAGTGATTTTTCGAATATCGACTACCAGTCCGTTTTGCTTTCATTGCCTTTAAGGGCGAAGCTGCAGGAGACGCTCGACGCCCGTAAGCAGGCCATATTGCTTCTGAACCGGAGAGGATATTCCCCCGTCTACATCTGCCGCAAATGCCAGAAGGTCGTGAGCTGCCCGAACTGCTCGGTCCCTTTGACCTACCACAAGAAGGAACACGCCCTGATTTGCCACCACTGCGGGTACGAAGTTCCCGTCAACGAGTTCGTCTGCCCCAAGTGCGGCGGGCGCGAATTCACCTACAACGGATTCGGTACGGAACGGATCATGGAGGAATTATCGGGCTTTTTCCCTTCCGCCCGCATCGTGCGCTTCGACGCGGACGAGACGAGGAGCAAAGGGAAATACCATAGGATCCTTACGGATTTCGCTGCGGGGAAGTACGACATCATGGTCGGGACGCAGATGGTCGCCAAAGGACACGATTTCCCTTCGGTCAGCTTCGCCTGCGCCCTGCTCGCGGACACGTCCCTCGAATTCCCGTCCTACAAGGCCGGGGAGGACACGTTCGACCTCCTGACCCAGCTCGTCGGCAGAGCCGGAAGAAGGGAAAAGGGGAGCGCGATGATCCAGACGTATTCCAAGGACAACCCGGTCCTGCTTTACGCCACCAGGCAGGATTACGACGGGTTCTACCAATAC
>Ga0256406_1001994_pt1 | contig 30713 bp, 20 predicted proteins | sample RumenRJG_03DNA_FD_185986 | JGI IMG/M metagenome (GOLD analysis project Ga0256406, IMG submission 185986) | Bovine rumen microbial communities from Lethbridge, Alberta, Canada - RJG_03 | ecosystem: Host-associated > Mammals > Digestive system > Stomach > Rumen | place: Canada: Alberta | collected... | reverse complement strand
TCTCCTTCTCGAGTTCCTCGACAGTCTTCTTGCGTTTGGCTGCCATTCGGTTTACGTCCTTTCTTTTTCTCGACAATATTATATCCATTGGACACATATTCTTTCACCCATCTGGGCAATGTACCTTGGGCAGAAAGTCTGAGATCAAGAGAAACGCTATGCGCTGATTCATGGTTTTTGAGAACACGATAAATGGCATTCAGCTTAAATTCAGATGTATATGATGTGTATTTGTGTTCCAGTGCAGACACCCCATGTCTGTCCGCCAATTCCACTAAATATAGAATATTGGAGAGTGCAATATGATAATGTTCCGCAAGCTCAGTTGCACTCATCCCGTTGCTTTTCCAATCGTGATAAATCTGTACCTTCTGCTCATATGTCAGCTTCATAGTAAAACCCCCTAGGTTGTTGTCCAACTTAGGGGGTTCACTTCACATCCTTCTCTTTTCATTTCTTCAGCACGCCAAGTCTTTCCAGCATGACTTCCCGTGCCTTGTTTTCTATTTCATCATCCAGCGGTTCCAGTTCAATGTCGCCATTGCGTCTGCGCAGTGCCCGGCGGATGATCGCATCCGCAATCTTCGGATTCTTGGGCAGCAGCGGTCCATGCATGTAAGTAGCAATAACCTGATCATTCATAAAGCCTTCATAGCTGCTGTGATACAGATTGCCATGTCCTTTCAGCACTTTACCGAAAGGCGTTGCTACATTCTTTGTCTGACCGCCATGATTCTCAAAGCCAACGGCCTGGAATGTTTCGCCATCTATTGTTGTTTCAATGGCAATATTGCCGATACAGCGGTGATCGCGGTCACTGGCTTCCGTGTAGTAGTCAAAGAACTTAAGGCCGTCAATTGTATTGCCGTCCTGATCCTTATAGTACTGGCCGAACAGCTGATAGCCCCCGCAGATCAGCAGGAATGCCGTGCGATGATCCATCGCTTCCCGGATCTGATCCCGGCGCTTGAGAAGATCCTGAAAGATCAGGCTCTGTTCATGATCGGCACCGCCGCCAAGAAAGAACAGATCATAATCCGGAATATTCTTCTCTTCCCCGATCGTACAGGTATCAACCACACAGTCAATGCCGCGCTTTTCACATCTGACCCTGATCACTCTGGCATTGCCCTTGTCCCCATACAGATCCATGAGATCGTGGTACATCCATAATACTTTGAGCTTCATGCGTGTACCTCCTCTTCCTTCTTCTTCAATAAGGCACGGGTGGAATGCAGGGCCGTATACGTTGAGATGACATAGGAAGGCAGATCGGCCTCATTGAGCCAGTCCACCGCTTCAGCCGCATTTTCTCTGACAATGATTCTGTCTTCCAGTCCTTCATACTTAAGCCGCAGCGCCATATCATAGGCCCGGGTACCGGAACAGACAATCTTCTTGACAGACGGTACATTCAGTCTTTCAAAGTGGGCATCCCAGATCCAGCTGATGTCATGTCCATCCTGATCATTATCATTCAGCAGGATCAGAATATTCTTTTCTCCCGGCTGGGCCAGGATATACTTGAGCACTTCATTGGTGCCGGTGGGGTTCTTGGCCAGATTGATGACGCATGGCTTCTTCAGCTGGAAGACTTCATTGCGTCCTTCCTTCAGCACAAATGTCGCAAACACTTCTCCGGCTGCCGTAGGATCCAGCCCCAGTACCTTCATGACCGTCAGAACTGCCGCACAGTTATAGATGGCATAGATGGCATCGGTAAAGGAATGATAGGTATGGCCGTCGGCTTCAAACGTTCCCTTATCATAGTCGATGGAATTGACTTCAACATCATACGGGACTACCCCGAACCCATCGTTGTCGCAATGGAACTTGCCGATATGGGAATACTGGTAGTAGGCATAGTGCAGCGGAGCGCCGCAGCGGGGGCAGAACTTACCTTCCGATGCCTCATCAGTTGTTTCCCGGCTGACGGCGTTGCGGCCGACCGCAAAGTAATGTTTGCGTGCTTTCGGTGCGTTATAGCCGATGCGCATGACGTTAGGATCATTGCCGTTCAGGATGAGGTCTCCCTCAAAGTCCTGAGTCACATCCATGATCTTGCGGATGATCGTTTCCATTTCACCAGCCCGGTCCAGCTGGTCACGGAAAAAGTTGGTGACCACAAGGGCAGTCGGATGGAGGTTCTTGAACTGCCGATACAGGGTCAGCTCATCCACCTCAATGACGGCCGCATCTGCCAGCACATTGAAATGCATATCACTGTTTGTAGCAAGCAGGGTGGCAATACCAACATTGAGATTGTCGCCATGGGTGTTATTGATGACTTTCAGACCGCTTCTTCTTAATGATTCAGCGATCAGATTCTGCGTGGTTGTTTTGCCGTTTGTTCCTGTCACCAGGATGACGATCCTAGGCATATGGAATTTTTCAATGAAGTGGGGATCCATCTTCAATCCGACAATGCCGGGAAATGAACCGCCCCTTCCCATCTTCTTCAGGATGGATTCCGTCAGTTTGACAATACCTAATCTGAGATCCATAGGCTTATTTCTCCTTGGCATTGAACTTGGGCTTGTAGAACTGCCGGTTCTCCATGGCAAACTGACGGGAACTCCATTCACCCGGACGGATGCCGTCCAGTACCTGTTTTAAAGTATTCATACGAGCATCCAGGTTGTCGATGGTCGCCAGCACTTCTGCTTCCTGGGTGCTTGGCAGAACCGGAGAACCATATTCATAGTGGCCGTGATGAGAAAGAATCATATGATGCAGAAGAGCTGTCTCTTCTCTGTCTTCCAGGTGCTTTTCCGCTGCCACTTCAGAAAGAATGCCGTTGCCGATGGAAATATGACCTTCGAGCTTTCCCTCCAGCGTATATTCCGTAGTGACCGGACCGCTCATTTCAACCGTCTTGCCGACATCATGCACTAGTGCACCGGCAATCAGAAGATCCCGGTCCAGCTGAGGATAGTGGTCGCATACGGCTTCACACATCTCCGCCATGGAAAGACTGTGCTCTGACAGACCGCCCATGAAGTTATGATGGATCTTGGAAGCTGCCGGATAATCAAAATACTTATCCTTGACCTTGTCGATCATACCGATGACCAGTGTCTGCAATACCGGATTTTTGATCTTATGGATATAGTCTCTGACTTCCTGCCTGCGGTCTGCTTCACTGCGGGCACTGGCCGTCACAAACCGGCTCATATCCACAGCACTCTGATCCAGCGGTTCAATCTTTGTAATTCTTAACTGCAGCACATTTTTATATAAGAGAACATCAAAGGAAAACTCAGCCACTCTGCCCGGTACGGCAGTTCTGACATCCTTGTCTTTGACATCCCAGAATTTGCCGTCAATCTGTCCGCTTTCATCAGCCAGTACAAGCGAAAGATACGGTGCTCCCTTATTTGTTGTCCCGTTGACACAGTCCTTGATCAGTAAGGGCATGCTCAGACGGTCATGTTCTTTCAGTTCTTTAATTCTCGTCATTTTCCCACTCCAGTTCATCTACTACGGCATATATATCATCCGTATCATAGCCCTGGGAGACACAGTAGCGGAACACATGGTTGCGCAGCTCTGTCCCCTGGTATTTCTTCTCATATCTGTGCTTTGCCTTCTGTGCGCACTTCTTCAGATTCTCAAGCTCTCTGCCCTCAGCCTTGACAAGCGACAGTTCCTCCACTGCCTTACGGGCTGTATCCAGACTATAGCCCCGCTGTACAAGCTTCTGTTCAATCCCGTACTTCATCCTGCGCACCGAATCATTCTTATGGCTGTTCATGCATTTGCGGGCATATGTTTCAGCCTCATCCAGCGTCGTATCCGGCAGGGTATCCAGCTTTTCATGAATCATCTCAGCCGGCAGGCCTTTCTTCATCAGTGATCTGACAATCCGCTCCGGCCCGTACAGAGACGCTTTCAAAGAACGTACTGCCTCCGCACAATAGCGTTCATCATTGATATAGCCGAGATTTTCCAGCTTATCGACAATGCGGTTGATCATGGCAATATCACAGTCTGTTTCCCTGGTCAGCCAGTCATAGATTTCCTTGCGTGTTCTGTCCTTGATGGAAATCCTGACAAGACACCCCTGATAAGCCCTTACCCCGTTTTCTTTCTCCTTGAAACGGGCAAATGTATCATTTGATATCTTGCCGCCTTTGCGCAGACCTGCATCCGCATAATCATCCAGCGTGACAAGCAGTCTTTCCTCTTCATCATGATCATTTTCCAGATACAGCTGTACAAAAGAATCTTTTACCTGAATATCATCAATTGTCCATGTATTGTCGTATTCCATCTTGGCCTTCTCATATACCTGCAGTACCGCTTTGGCAAATGCCTTTGAATTGTACGGTTCAGCCTGCTTCACACAGTTTTCTCTGATCTCTTTTTTTCTGTCTTCACTTAAGGCCATATAGGCTTTGAGATGTGTGATGAATTCTGCAGAGTCTTTACAGAAAAATCCGGTCTTGCCCGCAGCGACAAGAGAGGAAAGCACTTCATCATATCGCGTAAACAGCGGCAGACCGCTGGCCAGTGCTTCAATGAAGGTCATACCCTGGGTTTCAGATAGGGAAGCTGAGACAAAAACATCGGCCGCACGATAATAGTCCGGCACTTCTTCCTTGGGCTTGGCACCGGCAAAGACAATGTTCTCTTCCTGACCAAGCTCTTTGACAAGCTTTTCGTATTCTTCCTGCTGCGGACCGGATCCGACTAATAACAGCCGGCACGGCACTCCTGCCGCATTGGCATCGGCAGCCCAGTGAATGATGACATCCACCGACTTTTCTTCTGCCAGCCGCCCGATGGAAATCAGCACAAGATCATCCGCTTTGAAGCCGCAGGCTTCACGGATCCTGGCTGTTTTAGTCTGATCTTCTTCTGCGGGATTGAATCCTTCCAGTTCAAGACCTGTTGGAATGACTGAAATATCCCGGCGGATATGATAGCCCAAGAGCATGTTTTTTGTCTTCACACTCGGGGCAATGACCGCATTGGCCCGGTTGCCGTAGTCACGGGACAGTCTTGCGATGATTTTGCGGGCAGCAGTATCAATGGTTGCGGAATTAATGAAGTTGATATAGTGCGTATAGTCTTCATACGTCGTGTGATACGTACAGACAATCGGCAGATCCAGCTGCGCGGCACAGATATGGGCAAAGATACCGACGCCGAACTCTGTCTGGCAGTGGATGATATCCAGATTCAGGTTTTTAATCTCCTGCAGGGCCTTGAAATGAAAAGGCGACGTCAGCACATAGCCATAAAGGAAACGCAGTTCTGTTCCCTTGAAGCGCAGTGTCTTCCCGTCCTCTTCCCAGTGTGAATCAACACCTCCCTTGGCATTGACAGTGATGACATAGACATCATGACCGAGTTCAGTCAGAGCATTCTTTAATAAATATGTACTATTGGCAACGCCGTTGATCTCCGGCGGATAGGTGTCCGTAAATAGTCCGATACGCATGCATGCCTCCTGCTATTCGTGTTCTATTGTAGCATGCTCACTGCTTTCTTTCTTATCTGATTGTGCCGGCATGGCCAGCATATTGTCATAGGAGATCTCAGGACGGGTCTTGGCATAGATGTACACACCTGCCCCGACAATGGTCTGGAAGTAGTAGGTCAGAATACGCCATACCAGCATGATGGAGGTTGCCTGAATACGGCCGAAGAGTGTGGAAAACATCAGGATGAAGGTTGCTTCAGTGCCGCCGCTTGAGCCCGGCAGGGGCAGAAAGGCATTGACCATGGCCACAAAGGAAGCCAGGGCAACGCAGTCAATATACATGCCTGCCGTAACTTTGACGTGCAGTGCAATCGCCGCAAGATACGCCACGCTGTAGTAAATGACAAGCCTGAGCAGATCACTTAAAGCAATCAGCAGAATCGTCTTTCTATGTGCTCTTAATATGTCAATCTCCTGATCAAACCGTTCCAGCTGCCCGTCAATGCTGGCCTTGGTCTTTTCCTTGTTCTTGATGAGATGAAGCTTACAGCCGATGTTGAGGCCGCTTGTTGTCAGCCAGCGGTAGAACTTCGGATGCGTGGCCAGCGCCCATAACAGGAAAATAACAGCTGAATTGATCATGAAGCCGAAAATGACAATGATGAAAAACTGGGAATATTTAGCATAGAAATAAGGAAAACGCAGAATCAAGAGAAGCAGGACAAAAAGACTCATCGTTGTCTGATAGATGATGAAATCAAGCCATAACACACCGATGGCATCGGATGTCGGCACACCCTGTCTTCGGAAAATATAGACCTGGGCAAACTGACCGCCCGAAGCACTTGGCGTAATGTTGTTGAATAAGCCTGCCGTATAGGCATTGATAAAGCCCTGGCCGTCTGTATAATGCGGCACGGAAAGCCGGCACTCCTTCGCCAGCCCCCAGCCATGAATCCATCTCTCCAGCACCATGCATGCAGCAATCACACCAAGCATGAGCCAGTTGGCATGGCGAATAATAGAAAGTATTTCAGCACCGTCATTGCGTAATGAAAGCCACAGGACAAGAAGCGTCAGTCCTACGACTAACAGAACATTAAAAACAGGATTGTGGATGATTTTTTTCAGCTTTGCTTTCATACAAGTGATTATATCCTCTTCAAATCCTGCTGTTCAATGCACATGCAATTGTTCACACAATATTAATAATTTTTAAGAACTGATGAATAGATTTCTTTCAATTGACGGCCGATCGCGGGCAATGATCTTTCCCTGGCTGTTTCATAGCCGGCTTCGGTCAGATCCGGCAGCTTCTTCTCAACTACGCCCTGGATCAGACTCACAAAGTCCGTATTGCTTTCCCCCATATAGCAGTTGCGGCCGCTCTTCAGCCAGGGATCATATGCCCCTATATTTCTTACGACCATCGGACAGCGGGCTGCCAATGCTTCCAATACCACAATGCCTTCTGTTTCCTCATAGCTTGGAAAGAAGAAGCACTGGGCACTGCTGTAGGCCCCTTCGATGATCGGTCCTTTGACATAACCCGGAAAGATACAGTTCTCCGGGGCATGGTCAATGGCATCAAGGATTTCATGGGGTACCACAATATGGGTCAAATCACCGAACCAGATGAATTTGTACTGCGGCAGACGTCTGGCCACTTCAATGAAATCCAGTAAACCCTTACGCTTGAACAGAAGCCCTACCCCCATGATCACCTGGTCATCATCTTTGAGGGAGAAATAGCGGCGGAATGCTTTGATCTTTTCGTAATCAGGCCTGTAGCGTTCCAGATCAATACCGTTGGAAACCGGATAAATCGGCAGGGTTATGCCATAGCTCTGCAGCAGTTTCTTTGAATACGGGGTTGGTGTAATAATGGCATCTGCCTTGTTATACAGGGATACAAGTCTTGTTTTATAGATCGGGGCAATCTGATTGGACAGAATAAAGGAATTGCGGAAGTCCTCTTCCGTACTGTGGGCATGATAGATCACCGGCCTGTTTTTACTGTGGGCGGAATGAATCACCGCCTCACTGTTGGCTGAATAGGTATTGATATGAAGAATGTCATAATCATCAAACGGATCATCCGTCCATTCAATCCCCTGGCTTTCCAGAGCCCTTTTCTGATGTTCACAGGCCCTTCCGATCCCGGATATCTTGATTAGATCTTCCCCTTCAAAATAAAGCAGTACTTTCATTTATGCATACTCCTGTTAAACATTATAACGCCATAGCCAAAAAAAAACTGCTGTGCATCACACACAGCAGTTTGGATGAAACTTTAAGAAATTACTTCTGGTCGTTGACCTTGGTAACCAGCTTGCTGTAACGCTTCTGTGCATCAGACAGAGTCTTGGCAAAGGCAGCTTCAGCAGCTTCAGCACCTCTGATCTTCGGTAAGTTGAAGTAACGGGCTTCGTTCATCAGGAAGTCATGGAACTTGCTCCAGTCAGGCTCCTTGGAGTCGATGGTAAGAGGCTGTTCCTTTCTCGGATCGTAGCGATACAGAGCAACATAACCGCAGTTGACAGCATTCTTCTGGATCTGCGGAGCGTGGCCTAAGCCGCCCTTGATACCCTGTTCTGCGCACGGGCAGTAAGCGATGATGATGGAAGGTCCGTCATAGGATTCAGCTTCCTTGAATGCCTTGATGGTCTGCATCTGGTTGGCACCCATAGCAACGGAAGCGATATATACTGTGCCATACTCCATGAAGATCTGACCGAGGTCCTTCTTAGCCATAGCCTTGCCGCCGGCAGCGAACTTGGCAATGGAAGCAGCCTGAGAAGACTTGGAGGACTGACCGCCAGTGTTGGAGTAAACTTCAGTATCAAGTACCAGAACATTAACGTTCAGGTTGTTAGCCATGACGTGATCGAGTCCGCCGTAGCCGATATCATAAGCCCAGCCATCGCCGCCGACGATCCATACAGACTTACCGACGAAGTCTCTCTTCATGTCGAGCAGTTCCTTGGCAGCTTCGCTGGAGGAAGCTTCCAGGTTCTTGACTAAGGAATCATAGACAGCTCTCTGCTTGTCTCTGTCATCCTTGGCAGCCAGGTATGTTTCGAAGTCAGCCTTCAGAGCCGGCTCAACCTTGTCCAGGTTCTCTTCCATCAGACGATAGATCTTAGCCTGCTTGTAGGACTGGGAAATAGCCATACCGAAGCCATACTCAGCGTTATCCTCGAACAGGGAGTTAGCCCAGGCAACACCATTGCCGTCCTTGTCGTATACGAACGGTGTAGAAGGTGTAGCAGAGCAGTAGATCATGGAGCAGCCTGTAGCGTTGGCAACCAGCATATCCTTGCCGAACAGCTGAGTAGCCAGTCTGTAGTAAGGAGCTTCACCGCAGCCCGGGCAGCATCCGGATACTTCGAAGTAAGGCATCTTCAGGGAGACACCGGCAACTGTATCAGGGTTGCCATACTGCGGCTTGTACTCTGTTTCCTTATAGAGGTAGTCAGCGATCGGCTCAGCACCTTCAGCCTCAACCACATCAACAGCAGACAGAGCCTTGGCAGGACATACATTGATACATACGCCGCAGCCTACGCAGTTCTGAGGAGAAACCTGAATTCTGAACTTCAGGCCGTCAGCCTTGGCTGTCTTATAAGCAGGAGAAGGATCCTTTACATCAAAGCTGAATCCGGCTTCCTTGGCAACAGCTTCTGCCTTGGATACTTCTTCCGGTGTCAGTAAGAACGGACGGATTGTTGCATGCGGGCATGCGAATGCGCACTGACCGCACTCAACGCACTTGGAAGCATCCCATGTAGGAACCATGGCAGCGATGTTTCTCTTCTCTCTGAAAGCAACGTTTTCAGGAATGGAACCATCGATGACATCCGGCTTTGTGAAGTCGGAAACCTTCATGTCATAGCCGCCTAAAGCGTTGATGACCTGAACGTTTGTATCGAAGTGCTCATCACCGGTGAGTTCGAACAGCTGAGCCTTGACAGGCAGGTTGCTCCACTCAGGCTTGACAGTAACTTCTACCAGACCTTCAGCACCCTTATCAATAGCAGCACAGTTGTTGTTGACAACATCTTCACCCTTCTTGGCATATGTCTTGCGGGCAGAATCCTTCATCAGTTCAACAGCCTTGCTGTAAGGCATGATCTGCTCATTGAGCTTGAAGAATGCACTCTGCAGAATGGTGTTTGTATGACGGCCCATGTGTGTTTCACGAGCGAGCTTGTTGGCATTGATGATGTAGAACTTGGCATGATGATCAGCCAGACCCTTCAGCATTCTGTTAGGCAGTCTGTCTTCTACTTCATCAGCATTCATGGTTGTGTTCAGTAAGAATGTACCGCCATCCTTCAGATCACGAACCATATCGAACTTGAATGCATAGGATTCAAGAGAGCAGGAGATGAAGTCTGCCTTATCGATGTAGTACGGAGAATGGATCGGGCTCTTGCCGAATCTCAGATGAGATCTTGTAACACCGCCGGCCTTCTTGGAGTCATATGCGAAGTAAGCCTGAGAATAGAGATCTGTGTTGTTGCCGATGATCTTGACAGTGGACTTGTTGGCACCAACAGTACCATCAGAACCTAAGCCATAGAACAGGCAGGATGTATAATCGGAATCAACCTTGATATCAACCGGTTCAAGAGACAGATGTGTAACATCATCTTCGATACCGATCGTGAACTCTTCCTTCGGTTCATCCTTCTTGAGCTCTTCATAGACAGCGTTGATGTCGGACGGGTTGGTATCCTTGGAGGACAGACCATAACGGCCGCCGATCAGCTTGATGTTCTTGTGGTTTCTTAATGCATATTCAACATCAAGGAACAGAGGCTCACGTGTACCGACTTCCTTGGCACGGTCGAGAACAGCAATCTTCTTGACTGTCTCAGGCAGTACAGCTTCCAGATACTTCTGGGAGAACGGACGATACAGATAAACCTTGATCAGACCTACCTTCTCGCCTCTCTTGACCAGAGTATTGATTGTTTCTGTAATTGTATCTGTTACAGAGCCCATGGCGATGATGATTCTCTCAGCATCCGGCGCACCGACATATGTGAACGGTGCATAGTTTCTGCCAGTATGCTCGGAGATTGCCTTCATGTACTTGGCAGCAATATCCGGAACTGCTTCATAATGCAGGTTCTGTGCTTCTGCTGCCTGGAAGTAGATGTCATCGTTCTGAGAACCGCCGCGGGTAACAGGATTTGTATGCGGATTCAGAGCATGGGCACGGAATGCCTCCAGCTTGTCCATCGGCAGCAGGCTCTTGAGGAAGTCGTAATCCATGACTTCGATCTTGTCGATTTCATGAGATGTACGGAAACCATCAAAGAAGTGCATAACCGGTACGGAACCGTCAATTGCGATCAGGTGTGCAACACCGGCCAGGTCCATACAGTCCTGAACGGAATGAGAGCACATCATGACAATACCTGTCTGACGGCAGGCATAAACGTCCTGATGATCGCCGAAGATAGACAGTGTATGTGTTGCAAGAGAACGGGCAGCAACATGAATAACACCCGGCAGCATCTCACCCTTTAACTTGTAGAGGTTCGGGATCATCAGAAGAAGACCCTGGGATGCTGTGAATGTTGTAGCCAGAGAACCAGCCTGCAGGGCACCGTGAATGGCACCGGCAGCGCCGCCTTCAGCCTGCATTTCAACAACCTTGACTTTGTCTCCGAACACATTCTTACGGCCGGCTGTAGCCCAGTCGTCAACATGCTCAGCCATCGGAGATGATGGCGTGATCGGATAGATACCGGCTACTTCTGTAAATGCATACGCACTGTGGGCAGTAGCAGTATTACCATCCATGGCTTCGAAAACCTTTTTGTTTTCTGTACTCATATATCCTCCTAAACTCCGTTTAGCATTATACCTCATGATGAAATCGTTTTCTACAATTCCCGGATGACGATTCCGTGAAATTCCTATGAAGCGTGATACGTTTTATCATGAATCTGGAAGCGATTACATATGTGCAGTCGTAAATACTTTCCTTCAATCGTAATCAAGGATACAAACAGTACATTTCCAGATAAAACACGCCGCATTCCACCCATGATCATACAATTGATTTATCAGGAAAAATCTGATTTTTCTCCCTGTCTATGCAAATGCGTTGAACTGTTATCTTCATTACCTGCAGAATTAACAGAGTAGGTTTAAATAAGCTTTCAGCGAAATTGCCGTAAAACCGGAATCACATTGTGTGATGAAGCTCCCGTAAGGGAGTTTTTCTTTTACTCCGTATTTTTGTATCTGCTTCTATTATACGTACAGTCCAGGCAGAATTAATGACCATGGAGAATTGTTCCTGCCGTTTTAGAAAAAACGCGAGGCATAATAAAAAACTGTCAGGATCACTCCCGACAGCTCTCTTACTTCTTCTTTGCCTTGTCTTTTGTATTTGCTTTTTTCCTGTTATTGGTGTTGGCACGGTTCATGGCATTGATGACCTGATTGATCTGTGCTTCAGAAGGCTTTCTGCCCATCTGCATATACATGGCACGGATCATTTCCGGGGTTACCGGCGGGTTCTCTTCCATTTCCTTGGCAACTCTGCGGCGGGTCACAATGTAGGCAATGATGGCACCTACGACACCGCCGGCCAGGAACCATAATAAACTAGACCAGAATACTGACATTTCTATACCCTCTCTTAATAGACAGAGTTAATTCTACCTTTTTCCCATGAAATTGGCAATGTATCATTCACGGCTCGTATTGGCAACTGCCGTTTCCATCATGGCGCCTGTATACATATACTCCACACAGTCATCCACCTGGATCAGTGCCGGTACGGCATCCGGCCTGATCGATGCCTTGAGGGTTTCTTTCAGATCATCAGCCGATGTCAGGAAATCGCAGCTGATGATAATAGCCTGCGGATCGATATAGGCAATCAGATCAGTCAGATAATAGCTGATGATGGTCATCGTACCTTCCGGGGTCAGGGCCAGCGAATCAATATGATCAGAAATACCAAGAGTGCTTTTGACAAACTGCATTTCCCCGGCAACACCGCTGTTTCCCTTAAGCAGTCTGCCTTTGACAATCGTACCGATGCCGGGTGTACGGGCGGAAATCGGATGGAAATAGAATGACAGAGTATCATACCTGTTCTGGCTGCCATAGTAGCCTAAAGCCATGGCATTGACATCATTCATAAAGGTGATGCGGCGGTCGTATCTTGCAGCAAACAGCTCATCCACATTGACGTTGATAATGCCCGGCTGGCGGAATGTCAGGATGCCGTTATGGTAGATGCCCGGGGTAACGACAATGATATCCTTGATCTCTTTGTCTTTGGCCAGCACAACATCCAGCACATCTTCCAGATCCCTCAGCTGATAGGTCTGCTTGATCGTCTGATCCGAGTGAACGATCTTTCCCTGATCATAGATACGGAAGCCGATCCGCACATTCTTATTCTGAATCAGTATGCATACCACAAGCGTGCGTTTCTCATTGCGGAAGGCAATGCGCTCTGCAGGTACTTTGGCCGTTTCTTCTTTTTCCTTCTGATGAGCCAGGGCATCATCGACCAGCCGGATCAGTTTTGATACATCATAGGCACCGAATACAGATGCCGGTATGGTCTTAACAATCTTGTCATCGAGAATCTCCGCTACTTTATCTCTGAGATAGCCAATCTGCGGCGCCAGCAGGATGACATCCGCATCATATGAATCCATATAGAGACGGTTATAGGATACTGCTTTGAAATTGTAGTTGAGTTCCAGAAGACTCTGTGCTTCCTTGAGACGGCTGTTGAAGTATGATGTGGTGATGCCGCTGGTGCAGCATAAAAGCACCGTGATTCTGTCCTCCTTTTTCATTGCCTTGAGCGTATCGATCATCTCTTCAAACAGGTCTCTTGCGTGATCCAGATCTTTCAGTTCAAAGTGCAGATAGAATACGGTCTTATCATCTTTCAGACGGACGATCTTCAGCTCGGTCACCGTCATTGTGCCGATCTCATGCATGGTGACAGAACCGATGGCATAGGACGTGGAATAGCCGATATGTTCCCCTTCATCATCCCGGAACTTGCCGATGGTGTAGGCAGGATCTTTACGGCTCATGATATATTTTACAAATGCTTCAGAGATTGCGGATTCCATAAGGGGTACCCCCTTTTCCACCATCATCATAGCACCAAAAAAGCCATTCACCATAACAGTGAACGGCTTGAGCTGTCTGCGGCCGAAGGGGTGATATGTTCCCTCTTTTGTAGAGGTGGGCATCCATGGTCATTCGTCAGGATCCCCGATCGTATCGGGCTTTCAACACGGAAATCTCCAGTCAGGATTCCCTATATCAAGAATGTAGGAAAAATATTAAATCCTCCGGCGATGATTATTATAGAGATACGCTGTAAAAAAACAGTCTTGACATATCGTCAATTAGCCCGACCCTGAAGGGTTGTGGCTTCCACCGACTAAAAGATTTTTGCGAATTTCCCCGGCTAATCCCGCCTAAGCAGATACTACAGACGGGGCATGCGCTGTGCACTGTTCAAAATGGGTAATATTTTCCATCCAGAAATTTCCCCTCCGAAATTTCAAGTCAAATGCAGCGATGTTGAATCATAAACTTCATACGGCGTTCCTGATATAACTCCTCTGCCACTGCGGGAATATATTCACCATTGATACTGTTACGCTGCAGTCCCCTTTAAACAGTTGCCTTATTTCTGCCCAGACGCTGTGCGATCTCAGTAATAGAACAGCCTGTGGCACGAAACTTCAGAATCATTTCTCTCTCTACTAATGTGAGATGTTTATTGCAGCACATGGTTATCCTTTCAATGTTATCTATGCAAACCTCATTGTAATGGATACCTTGTGCTGCTTTTATTACTCATTTCAGGCTGTTGCAGTTACAGTGTAAATCCGGGACATATAAAAAGCCGTTCATTATGGCAATGAACAGCCTATCTTCAGACAAGGCCGAAGGGGCGATATGTTCCCTCTTATGTAGAGGTGGGCATCCATGGTCATCCATCAGGATCCCCGACCGTATCGGGCGTTCAACACAGGACTCTCCAGTCAGGATTCCCTATATCACAAATGTAGGAAAAATATTAATATCCTTCGGCACTTTTATTATAGCAACAGCATAGGAAATAAACAGTCTTGACACAGCTCATGTTTTTCCCTATTCTTAACTTTCTTTTCACTTTCCTGATATGAAAACTGCCTCCATCCTGAGAAAGAGGCAGTTTCATCTTTTATTTGTTTTTACCGGCAATTTCAATACCCAGAATATCAAGCTGTGCCTGATCCACTTCATTCGGTGATTCAGACATCAGATCCATGGAACTGTTGGTTGTCGGGAAGGCAACTACATCACGGATGTTATCTGTACCGGCCAGTACCATGGTCAGTCTCTCCAGACCGATACCGACGCCTCCGTGCGGCGGAGTACCATAACGGAAAGCATCCAGGAAGAAACCGAACTTCTTCTTCGCTTCTTCCATGCTTAAGCCGATGGCTTCAAATACCTTTTCCTGCAGCGCCTGATCATGGATACGGATGGAACCGGAAAGCAGTTCATAGCCGTTGAGAACCAGGTCATACGCACGGGAAGAAACATGTTCCGGATCGCTGAAGAGCTTGTCGACATCTTCTTCCTTCGGGGCTGTGAACGGATGATGCGCAGCGACCCATCTGTTCTCTTCTTCACTCCACTCAAACATAGGGAATTCAGTTACCCACAGGAACTTGTAGTTCTCCCCTTCCGGAATCCGGTTGAGTTCATGTGCCAGTCTGACTCTGAGGGCACCTAAGGATGTCTCAGCAACTAACGGCTTATCTGCCACAACCAGCAGAAGGCTGTTATCCTTCAGGTCAAACCTGTCAATCAAAGCCTGCTTCTCATCATCACTCAGCACCTTGGCAATGGAACCGGACAGCGTACCATCCTTCATCTTGAGGTAGGCAAGCGCCTTGGCCTTGAAGCCGTGTCTGATGAATTCCTGTAAGGCATCAAGACCCTTGCGGGAGTACTTGTCAGCCGCATCTTCAAAGTGCAGGCCGTCAATTTCACCGCCTTCACCAAGGCAGTCAGAGAATACCTTGAAACCGGTGCCGGCAAAGATGTCGTTCAGGTTGACGATTTCATTACCGAATCTCAGATCCGGCTTATCAGAACCGAATCTTCTCATGCACTCATGCCATGGAATGCGGATAAAATGGTCTTCAAGATCAATGTTCTTGACGCCCTTGAAGATTCTCTTCATCAGACCTTCAACAGTCGCAAAGATGGTTTCTTCATCACCGAAGGACATTTCAATATCGATCTGGGTGAATTCCGGCTGGCGGTCCGCTCTGAGGTCTTCATCACGGAAACATCTGGCAATCTGGAAATACTTCTCCATGCCGGCAATCATCAGCAGCTGCTTGAAGATCTGCGGGGACTGGGGCAGGGCCCAGAATCTGCCGTTGTAGATACGGGAAGGCACAAGGTAGTCACGGGCGCCTTCCGGAGTGGATCTGGCCAGAATCGGGGTCTCGACTTCGACAAAGCCGTTTTCATCGAGGTACTGACGGGCAATCATGCAGATACGATGACGCATCATCAGATTCTTCTGCAGTACCGGTCTTCTCAGATCCAGATATCTGTACTTGAGTCTTGTATCCTCGGAAGAGGAGGAGTTGTCAGAGATGTCAATCGGGGCTGTTTCAGCGGTGTTGACAATATTGACGGATTCAGCCTGCAGTTCAACATCGCCGGTAGGCATGTTGGGATTGCTGTCCTTACGGACATTGACCGTACCGGTCACCTGCAGAATGTACTCATTGCGCACATCCTTTACCTGTTCACTCAGATCCTCATTGAAGACAACCTGCAGAAGACCGGAGCGGTCACGCAGATCCATGAATACCAGGGCACCGAAGTTTCTGCGCTTGTTGACCCATCCGATGACGGTTTCTTTCTTGCCTGCGTCACTCTTGCGCAGAGTGCCGCAGCCGCATGTTCTTTCCATATCAGTTCTTTCCTTTCGTTAATACTTCTATAACCTGTTCATACGGTACAGTGACCTGTTCTTTTGTTTCACTGTTCTTGACATTGACCGTACCGTTCTTCAGCTCATCTTCACCGATGATGACAATGTTCTTCGCATGGCATCTGTCTGCACTCTTGAACTGTGCCTTCAGGGACTTCTTTGTCAGGCACCCGTCCGTTGACAGTCCGGCTGCTCTGCACTTCTGCATGCATTCCAGCACATGGTCGCTCACATCGCCAAGGCCGATAACATACACATCCGTATCATCGTTTTCCGCAAAGTCATGGCCTTCTTCCTCGGCCAGGGAAATCAGTCTTTCCAGACCGATCGCAAAACCGATGCCGCTCATCTGCGGACCGCCGTAATACTCAACGAAATGATCGTATCTGCCGCCGGCAAAGATCGTTGCCTGCGCGCCGGATTCAGGTCTTGTTGAGACGACTTCAAATACAGTATGCGTATAGTAGTCAAGACCTCTGACAAGCCGGTCATCGATCTCATACGGAATACCAAGGGTATCCAGCGCCTTGAGGACGCGATTGAAGTAGTCTTTTGATTCTTCATTGAGATAATCGGATAAATGCGGAGCATTCTTCATGCATTCCGCATCATGGTCCACCTTGCAGTCAAGAATACGCAGCGGGTTCTGTTCATATCTTCTGTGGCAGTCCGCACACAGCGTATCAAGATACGGCGCAAAGTATTCCTTCAAAGCAGCCCGATAGGCAGCGCGGGAGGCATCATCACCCAATGTGTTGATGCATACTTTCACGCTGGAAATCCCCATGGCCTTGACAATATCGCAGCCAAGGGCAATACACTCAGCATCCAGTTCCGGCGATTTGACACCGATGTTCTCCACTCCGAACTGATGGAACTGACGCTGTCTGCCCTTCTGCGGACGCTCATGTCTGAACATGGCACCCATGTAATAGAAACGGGCCGGCAGCTCCATGGAGCCGTACAGCTTATGCTGGTCAAAGGCACGGATCACACCGGCTGTGCCTTCCGGTCTCAGCGTATAGGAATCGCTTCCCATCTGGAACGTGTACATTTCCTTGTTGACCATGTCTGAACTGTCGTTTTCACGAGAGAAGACATTGGTTGCTTCAAAGTAAGGCGTGCGGATCTCGTGATAGCGGTAAAGCTTGGTCTTTTCACGAATGACCCGTTCGACATCATGCCATTTTTCAATTTCGTCCGGCAGGATATCATAGGTTCCCCTGGGGGTCTGGTATTTCATAGGCTTCCTCCTTCATCAACAAATAAAAAGCGTCCTGTATCCAAGGACGCTTTGCTCAACGCGGTACCACCTCAGTTCATGATTGTTTCAATCATGCGCTCAAAACCTTAACGCGGCATACGTTTTCTCCTACTGTTTTCAGAGAAACTTCTCCAGAGTGTCTGTTCTGTCTGTCCGTCATCAGTGCTTTCACCTGACCACTGTCTCTTCCATGCCGTTCAGACAGAATTTCTCCTTCAGCGAATGTAAGACGATTATAGCCTTTTTCCTTGGTTTCGACAAACGGTAATGCAAATCTGTTTCAATGGGAAGCCCGGATCACATTGATGACCGATTCCACTTTGCGCACATTGGCAATGACATTATTGAGCTCATCCAGATTATGAACCTTGATGGAAAGCTTGATCGTTGAGATCAGATTATCATGGTTGACCGTCGCCTTGATGGAATTCATCGGTGTTCTGGACTGGGAAATAACCGTGACAATATCCGTTAACAGAAACTGTCTGTCATTAGCCGTGATCGTCAGATCAGAATCATATGTTCTTTCCGGATTATAATCACCCCAGCACACATCGATTCTTCTGTCCCTGACGCCGGCAATATTGGGACAGTCTGCCCGATGTACCTTAACCCCGGCACCTTTGGAAATATAGCCGACAATCGGATCGCCATAGACCGGCAGACAGCAGCCGGCAATGGACATCTTCATCGTCTCAATGCCCGGCACATAGACACCGAACTTGCTGGAGACAGGACGCTTGACCGATTCCTTGTTGATTTCCTTCATCAATGCTTCATCCATATTGATGGAGCGCTTCTGGTTGGTCAGCTTCTGACAGACATCGGTCGGATTGATGGACTTGACCGCAATGCCGTACATGAAATCCGTATAATTGGAAACATTGAAGCCATGCATGATCGCTTCAAATTTCTTACGGTCCATGTATTCCTTCGGATCAAATCCTCTCTTGCGCAGCTCTTCCGTCATGATCTTCTCACCATCCGCAATCCGCTTGGACTTCTCTTCATTCTGCTTTTTGGTGAGATAGGCTTTGATCTTGGATTTGGCCTGGTTGGTCTTGACAAATTTCAGCCAGTCCTCACTTGGCCCTGTACCCTTCTGGGTCTTGATCTGCACGACATCGCCGGTATGCAGTTCGGTATTCAGCGGCACCATGACATCATTGACAATAGCCCCGACCGTATTATGACCTACCTCTGTGTGAATGCGGTAGGCAAAGTCAATCGGCGTTGCCCCATTCGGCAGATCAATGACTCTGCCCTTAGGCGTCATGACATACACATTGGCTTCAAAGACGTCGTGCTGGAGCGTTGCCATGTATTCCGACGCATTGGCGGAAGCACTGGCTTCTTCGGAATAAACGGCAAAGTTCTTGAACCAGGACAGTTTATCCTCAATCTCCTGCTGTTCCTTCTTCGGATCATACCGGGAGCCTTCCTTGTAGCGCCAGTGGGCCGCAACGCCTCGTTCAGCGACCTGATCCATTTCTTCGGTACGGATCTGTACTTCAAAGATCTTGCCGTCATCCCCGATGATCGTGGTATGAAGGGATTGGTACATGTTTGTCTTAGGCACGGCAATATAGTCCTTGAGACGGCCGGGAATCGGCTTGTATTTGGCATGGATATAACCAAGGATCTCATAGCAGTGCAGTTCCGTATCAGTCACAATACGGATGGCAAGAAGGTCCAGAATTTCATCAAAGCGCTTGTTCTTCTTCACCATCTTGTTGTAGATGGAGTAAAGATGCTTGGAGCGGCCGAAGATACGGAACTGCAGACCATTCTCCTTCAGCATGGCCGAAATCTCATCAATCATATGGGAAACAGCCGCATCACGCTCTGTCTTTTTATTATCCACCAGAGCCGCAATATGATAGTACTCTTCCCTGTTGAGATAGAAGAAGCACAGATCTTCCAGTTCATTCTTGATGGAACTGATACCTAAACGATGGGCAATCGGCGCATAGACATCCAGTGTCTCCGCCGCAATCCGCTTCTGGGCTGCTTCAGACTGATACTGGAGGGTTCTCATATTATGCAGTCTGTCCGCCAGCTTGATCAGGATGACACGGATATCCTTGGCCATGGCAATAAAGATCTTACGATGATTGCTTGCCTGGTATTCCGGATCATCCTTGCCCTTGAACTTAAGCGTGCCGATCTTGGTTACCGCTTCTACAAGCTCCGCAGTCTCATCATCAAATTCTGCCGCCAGTTCTTCCTTGGTAATGCCGGTATCTTCAATTGTATCGTGCAGAAAGCCGGCCGCGATGGTCTTCGGTCCGGCCTGCAGACCGGCCAGAATATAGGCAACGTTGACAAGGTGAATGAAATACGGCTCGCCGGACTTGCGGAACTGCCCGGCATGACGCTCCATGGCAAAATTGGCCGCATGTCTGATCAGAGCAATGCTGTCAGGATTGTGTATGTATTTTCCTGCCTCTGCAATGACGTCCTCTACGCCCGGATTCTTATGTTCAGCCATATTCTTTCCTCCCCTCTCTCATTCAGAAAAAATCGAAGATCACTCTTCGATTTCATCTGAAACGCATGAAAACTGTCTGATTACTGATCGCTGAGATCCATCAGTTTGAAGACATCGTACTTCTTGAGTTCTTCCGCCTGCGGAATGCCTGTCAGATTGATGACAAAGGCAATGCCCGCCACAACACCGCCAAGCTGTTCAATCATCTTGGCCGCTGCTACTGCTGTACCGCCTGTTGCCAGCAGATCATCCACAATCAGGACTCTCTGACCCGGCTTGACGGCATCCTTATGCATGAACAGCTCATTGGAACCGTATTCCAGATCATACTTGACACTGACGGTTTCACGCGGCAGCTTGCCCGGCTTTCTGATCGGCACAAAGCCCTTATGCATCGCATAAGCAACCGGCGCACCGAAAATAAAACCTCTGCTCTCCGGGCCGACAATAACATCCGCATTTACCTTCCTGCCATATTCAGCAATCTGATCCACAGCTTCATGAAAAGCTTCAGGATCCTGTACTAACGGTGTAACATCACGGAACAGAATACCCTTCTTAGGGAAATCACGGATTGACGCAATGTAATCTTCAAGATTGACTGCCATTTTTCTTAACCCTCCGAAAAAAATTACCTAATAATTATACATCGTACAAGTTTGAATTGGCTATGCTTTTAGATGTGTGCCAGCATATGTACACAGCCTGTGCTGCGGTTTTGCTTCCTATCCCCCTTCTGTGTCACTATATGAATACGAAATTTCTATACACTTCCTGACATGCCAATTGTATAAAAAAAGTTTACATCAGATGCAACAATTTCACGCATATACGTTAAAAGACAATGTAACAAAACAAAACCTTCCAAATATTCACCTTTAATCATTTCTACTCACACGCCCATACGGGCGTGATCCACTCCAAGTGTGAATATCAAACAGTTGAAGAGTTTCTACTCACACGCCCATACGGGCGTGATCGGCTGTCGACCGGCCGTTGCATTTGATCATTGATGTTTCTACTCACACGCCCATACGGGCGTGATCACAGATCCGTCCGGATAGATATATGCTGCCACGTTTCTACTCACACGCCCATACGGGCGTGATCTCGGCATGCTGGCATCTGAGTTCATCAGAACAGTTTCTACTCACACGCCCATACGGGCGTGATCAATTCGGACGTATTCTTCCAGTTTAGTTGCCATGTTTCTACTCACACGCCCATACGGGCGTGATCCTCCTGGTGGCGACGCCAGGAATGCTTGCGTTCGGTTTCTACTCACACGCCCATACGGGCGTGATCAGCACGTTTCCTAAATCCTGAATCTGCCTAACGTTTCTACTCACACGCCCATACGGGCGTGATCATCGCGCCGGATGCGATAGGGGAGGCCATGTAGTTTCTACTCACACGCCCATACGGGCGTGATCAGAACTCTGTTACCGAGCGTATGAAAGAAGGAAGGTTTCTACTCACACGCCCATACGGGCGTGATCGAAATCAAAGAAGCAATCTCAGATACGATTAAGTTTCTACTCACACGCCCATACGGGCGTGATCAAGATGGTGAATGGTTCATACAAATACACGGTTGTTTCTACTCACACGCCCATACGGGCGTGATCGAAGATCGCCGGCTATGGAGGTTCGGGCAATGTCTGTTTCTACTCACACGCCCATACGGGCGTGATCACGGTCGACCTCGTGAATCCTCCCGACAATCTGGTTTCTACTCACACGCCCATACGGGCGTGATCCAGATGTCAATGGAAGCATCGACAATGTGCAGAGTTTCTACTCACACGCCCATACGGGCGTGATCATCGCGCCGGATGCGATAGGGGAGGCCATGTAGTTTCTACTCACACACCCATACGGGCGTGATCAGTGATGCACCGGCTCGTGATGTAACATCCGTGTTTCTACTCACACGCCCATACGGGCGTGATCGCATCGCAGGACTATCTTGAGGAGAAACTGAAGGTTTCTACTCACACGCCCATACGGGCGTGATCTGCATGGCGTTGTATAGTGCCGGACCTGCCTTTGTTTCTACTCACACGCCCATACGGGCGTGATCCATCCATTACCGATTATGCCCCTGCAGCAGTGCCGTTTCTACTCACACGCCCATACGGGCGTGATCGGTTGCCAATATGTTCGAGTATGGAAGTTCAAAAGTTTCTACTCACACGCCCATACGGGCGTGATCCGATACAAAAACCGAAGCCGTGACATATCTTGGTTTCTACTCACACGCCCATACGGGCGTGATCAGGATCATCTATTCCTGCCGTTGTGACAGGCGGTTTCTACTCACACGCCCATACGGGCGTGATCGTCAGCGCAATTGGCTTTAAACTTGAACTAAAAGTTTCTACTCACACGCCCATACGGGCGTGATCTGGGAGATAAGATCGGCGGTGCTGACATCAAGTTTCTACTCACACGCCCATACGGGCGTGATCGGAAAGGGGAAAAAAATGGTCCCGGCCTGGCGTTGTTTCTACTCACACGCCCATACGGGCGTGATCCATCCGGCGGCATGCTATATGTTGTTAACAATGGTTTCTACTCACACGCCCATACGGGCGTGATCCAAGCCCGGACCGGTACCCAGCCCGCACACACTGACGTTTCTACTCACACGCCCATACGGGCGTGATCCCTGAATAACTGCCTTTAAATGCATTATTCACAGATAAAATTCACAAACAAATTAAATACAAGATTTTTTACGGCTTATTCTTAAAAAAGCCATTTACATAGAAAAATAAACTATTCTTTTACGATGGAAAATTCAATAATTTTCAGGCGAACACCCCTGGTAAACTTAAATCATTAATGGTTCGCGTTAAACAATTAGTGTGCCTTCTGGATCATAAGTCTCCTTTGCTCCATAGTGTTCTACCTTTCTTTTCCAGTTATTTCCAAGATAGTAGAACCTGATACTGTCATTTTTCATGTCGATAATTTTCAATAGACTGGATTTTAATTTCATAAATGAAGACCAGTCCAGATCTGCTTCGAACACGGATTTCTGTACACGCTGTGCGTGTGATTCGCATTCTTTAGCAACCATCCTCAGCCTTTTGATTCCTCCAAGAGTCTGTGTGGAAACATCATATGTAATCAGTACCATCATCAGGACTGCCTCACTAGAAACGGAATATATTCTTCTACCTCACCTCTAACATATTTAGCCAGAAGGTTAGCCTGTACATAAGGAAGAAGCCCATATGGTATTTTTTCTTTGATTATTGGGTGATACATTGTTTCTCTTTTCTTCTCCTGCCACTTGTTAATAACTTTTTTCTTGCCCTCCTTATTCAGCCATACAGCTCCAGAAAGCTGTCTGTCAAAATCCTTTATCGTCAGCACTTTAAGATTCAGAAGCGTTATAACCATTCTGTCAGCGAAACATCTAAATTCTTCCACCATATCACAGGCTAGAGATACTCTTCCGGATCGCAGTGAATGGTAAAAGCCTATATAACTGTCCAAACCTACTGTTTCAAGTGCGGCCGCACAGTCTGTCGTTTCAAGTGTATAAAGGAAAGACAGAACAGCATTTACCGGATCAAGAGGCGGTCTTCGTATCCGTGCTTTAAACGCTGAAGATAGATCGCTTCCCGTAATCAGCCTTGGAAAAAGACTGAAATATGCATTTGCACATCTCCCTTCCAAGCCGAGCAGAGAATCTGTCGAATCAGCCTTCACAGCATTTTCCATACCGCTTTTCAAAATGGCAAGCACATTTTGAAAATTCTCATCCACACGGAATTCAGCATGATCATGCTGTGTTCTTTTGATCGTGGCTGCCGTATTATGCAGTTTTGCTGCAACTTCATTCTGTGCAAGCTTCAGGCTCTGTTCACGGAAACGATCTATCTGCTGAATGCGCAGATATACATTGCCTTTTGTCTCACCACATACCTTTGCCCAGAATTTTCCACCCGGGGAGACAAAATTGATCGGCACTTCCTTTTCGACACATTTACCCATCAGTTCCGGGGAACAGCCAAGATAACTGAAACAAACGATATTTTCGATATTATCGAATGGAATACTGAGGACCTTCTTACCATCCACACTGCATACAAGATTATTCTCATGCAGTGTTAAATAAGCATTCTCGTTTGTAACATATACGGTATTCAATAGCTTTCTCATATATCTTCCAGCATTTTCTGAAAATCAGCACTCCGATCTGTGTGGGGCAGGCAGATTTCTTTAAATGAACAGCCATTGCACTTCTGATCAGTTTTTATCGGCGGGATAATGCCGTTCTGACGATTATAGCGGATCGCTTTCAGCACTGACTCAACTTCATCAAAATACTGTCTGTAGTTCTTTTTCAAAGGAAGTTTTACTCTTTTCTTAGCATCCGCATAGTAAATCACTCCGTCACACGTACAGCTGAAAATAGAATCAACACAGAGTTTCTGTGCAAACACCTGAATCAGATCATCATCATTGTATTTTTTTTCTTTGGGCTGAGTCGGTTTATACTCAACAATTGTCAGCCGATAACGGCCCGTTAAACCGCGTATTTCAACACCCTCAGGATCTGGCGCCAATTCAATGCAGTCCGTTATGCCATAAAGTCCCAGAGCATCATTATAAACTGCCACACTTGTGAGCACCTGTCTGCCTTTAGCTGCGTAGGATCGATCAGGATCATGAACCCGTTGATGCAGCAGATCCGCTTTTGTAACAAAATAGTTTTCTGCCCAGGAACAGTCAATGCTGATCAATCCCCAGCGATGTGGACAGTAAAGATAATGCTGCAGTTCTCTGATGCTGACATCCGAAGTTTCCATTATAGTCACAACTTCAAAAGCTTGACACCGGCTGGCATATTCTCATCAACAGTTACTTCATAATCATCAAAGTCATGCGGTGTTTTAATGCCATCTTTTAATACGACTTTTATCTTGTCTTCAAGTTCACTGAATGGAGCATTTCCATAAACACTTTCGTGCTTGAATACATACAGTCCTCTGACATTCATATCCGGACGTGCTGCACTGCGATCCTCTTCAAACATGTTGCGCATCGCAGTCCATAAAAGATCTACATCTTCATCACTGAGACCGGTTGTGCTGTTAGCTAATGCAGCAGAAATATGACCGTTCATACGATACAGACCATAGGCTATAACAGGCTTGTTTCCCATTTCCGTTTCACCTTTGGAAGCACGCGCTTCATCTGTTTTTGCTTGACGGGTAATTGTCACATTATCAATTGTCACTGGTGAAACACTTTCTGCAAAACTGAACTGTACCGGTCCTCTGACAATTCCACAGGAATTTTTACCAGTCGACATGACTGCACCAAATGTTCTTACATCGAAATAATTGCGGCACATAAAATCCCTTGCCTTCAGTTCATTTGCAGGATTTTTCCCTTTCGTTGTCTCATCTACCGGCATGCCTTCAGCTTCATACGCTGCCTTGAACTTCTCATTCAGAGGCTTATCTGGTTTAATCAGTATGTTGTAGCAGGCTTCTCCGTTCTTCACCATATCCACGTAGTTTCTGACTTTTCTTTTCAGGCATACATCCGTAACAATACCGCAGCCTGTTTCCATATTCATACGAGGCTCATTACCGGCATCAGGATCACCGTTGGGATTGCCGTTTTTGCAGTCAAACAGGAACACAAAATCATACTTATTATTAATCATTTCAATTCTCCTCCTTCTGATTTTCTGTCACTTGAAACTTTTTATACTTTTCCGCATTCTGCTGGTAGTATCCAAGCAGAAATCTGCCCTGCTCATAAATGCTGAGCGTCTTTGGAAATTCTGTGTCCAGCCGGCACAGGATTTCCTGCAGCTCCCGCTGATCATTGATCGCTTTTCCTTTATTGCTGCGCTGTAGCTTTCTTAAATGAACTCTGCTCAGCTGCAGCAGTTTGGGCATAACTGATGCTGGATTTGCTGAAGCAGCGCCAAGATAGGAATCTTCTATGGTCCGGTTCAATTTTTCCGGATAGGATGAATCTTCCTGAATCTTCTGCAGCATTGCAAATGCTCTTCCACAAAGATATGCCGGGTTGTTATTTTCTTTGTCCAATGCCATTCCAATATCCTCCTTTTCATGTCTGATCAGACATCCTTTGACAATTCCCGCTCGTACAATATTCATTCTGTTGAATGTTTTATCACTGTGATCCTTTCGAATCCGCATTACCGCATTTTTCAGCAGCCATACCGGATATGGCAGACCATTCAGCACACTGTTCAGCACCATTGAAAACTGCGCATCATTAACAGATGCATTATCTGCTTTGGGAGATACCAGTTCTTTCTTGATGCGATAAAATGATACCGGTTTTTCATCACTGCTCATGCGTATATCTTTCTGATGCATGGCAATGTTGTTAAGCAGTTTTCCGAACTTCTGCCGGTATATGAACTTGATCTGTACACGTGATCCATTCGGCTCAAGTCCGACAATGTAAAAATCTGCATCACTGTTTAATACGCTTCTGCTGCTGTCCAGTCTTTCTTCATTCAACTTTCCTGTTTCAGCCAGCAGTATGACTTTATCCAGTTCACTGTCAAGGTCATCACGTGACGGCATGTTCTGATTCAACAGAAAACTGATCACATCATCATTAGCCTGATTGCCATCCATAGACCAGTACATCAGGGTCATGCCATCCAAATAACTGTGGTTATTCGAGCTGCTGAGAAGATAGTTCATTGCTCTTGTATAACGTTTCATTACTTTTTTGGAGATACAGGCATTCTCACCCTGTTTATGCCCATAAGAGTTGAATGATTCCGGCTTGAAATTAACTATGGTCGGACTGATTCCTGCATTCGGGAGCCCCGCGCCTTTTCCTTTGACAAACGCATCGTGTACTTCTGCCACAGGTTCATATTCTCCCGTTACAGAATCCTGGCAGACCACAGCATCGCTTTCTTCAGCAGAAGCATTCAGCTGACTCCATTTATTCTTTACTGCCGGATCGTTATGCAGAAATTCATTCAGATCCGCTTCTGTACAGAAAGCAAATTTTGCGCTGTTCAGATCTTTTTTCAGGTTCAGCAGCATTTCATTTTTCAGTTCATTTTCAGGATTCCACGTTCTGGCAAAAGCCAGATAACTTTGCGCAATATCAGAGTCAATGTCTGCGAAGTCTCGTTCTATTTCCTGGATAAGTGCCCTGTGTTTCAAACTGATCCCGGGATCCTTCTTATCTGGTGAATCAATCTCAAGCCACTCACTGTTTTCTTTAGTCTGATAGTTCAGACCGAATATGTATGCCGGACGATTTTCAACAAAGTATGCCATTACTGAAGTCGAGCGCGGTCTATCCGGCATCAGCATGTTCACCGGCTCAATCACAGTCTGTGTCTTTCCTTTCTTTGTTACTTCTTTCCTTCTGCGTCTGACATCCATGATATTGCTGATGGTACCGTCCGCACGCAATACAATTACATAGCTGATTCCCTGCTCGGAATACCCTTCTTCTGCGATTCTGCCTTCAGCTGTCAGAACGTCATAATAATCATTCAATGCGCTGATCAACATTCTGTTCTCTCCTGAATTTCTTTACATCAATGACACCATCAATCATGACCGGCCGGTAAAAAACACTGTCAGCTTCATCACTGAAAACAGGATGATCCCAGTCGCCATTCATCGGTTTTCCATGATCTCTGAAAGCAACACGATAGAGCATGTAGCTGAGATCCTTTTCACCTCTGTTTTCACTGCATACCTGTGACAGATCAAATTCATCTGTCAGCTGTACATCTGCCGGAAATTCCGAAGAGCCAAGACAAGGCAGACGGAAATACTTTCCTTTACTGCACCGCCGGATGAATTCCTCTTCATGTTTCACCTGTGTATTGCACTCTTCCTTTTCTCTTTCATTCTGCAGTCCTGTCAAGGCTATGTGAAAAGCAATACCATACTTTACATTTTTCAGAATCAGGGAAGATCTCTGTGTTCTGTCAACGCTGGTATAAATAGCCGGATCGGATATGATATCAATCTCCTTTCCTTCTTTTCCCTCTGTTTCACTCATCAAGGCTTTTACTCTCCCGTAAGAAATCTTTGATTTGACTTCATTTCTTCGGACTGTTTCAAATTCAATGGGATTGAAAACCACAATCTGATCAATGACAAACCGCATTGCCGGCTTCCAGTAAATACTTTTCAGCAGTCCTTCCAATGCTCCTGGTGTTGGGACATCATAGCTGACCCTTTCTGCCTTCATTTCCGGTCTTGTAAAACATGCTCTTTTTCCTGTGACAATTACTCTGAGCTCCCTCATATGAAATAATCAACTCCTTCCGTTCTGATGCCTTCTGAATCATCGTAATAATCCATATTTTCAAGAATCCAGATACCCGTTTTATAATCATTTACTGCTCCCTGTTTCTGAAGATCCTCAAATTCATTTCTATGTACACTACAGGAATACTTCTGCATCTTTCTTACCTCTGCGTTTGTGAATCTTCCCTGCCGTATGAGATCACAAAGCTGCTCGGCTTCTTCATTTTCAGCTACAACAATACTGACATCAGAATTCCGAATAATCCTGCCATCATAACTGGCAAATGGTATATCTGTAAAGCTTCTGCATTTTGTATGCATGGCATTTTCAGTCAGTCGATCCGAATTCAGCTCGTAAACAAGATGGTAGTATTCCTTAACAGCTTCGGCTGACTGGATATCTTTATAGCTGTGCAGGATCTGTTTCAATGCTGCCGTTCGAATATCATCTGCTTTTCCTTCATCTTCTTCAAATCCGAATATACAGACTCTGCCGCTTTCCGACATGCCTTCACGATTGCAGCGGCCTCCAGTCTGCAGTATTGAATCGAGTCCTGTATATTCACGGTATGCAGCCTGGAAATCCAGATCAACACCCGCTTCTATCAGAGAAGTTGAAACAACAATGACCGGATCCGATATGCTTTCTGATCTGCTCGAGAGCAATGCCTGTTTAATGTCTTCAATTGTCTTCTGAAGATCGAACTTTGTCATATAAGTAGAGAGATGAAACAGATTTCTTCTATTCCTTCCGCCGAGCGCTTCATAAAGACGCCTTGCCTTAGCCCTGCTGTTGACCACAATTAATGAAGAACGGTTCTTCATTACGCTTTCTCTGAGCTGATCAATGCTGACATAGCCTGATTCATGAAACTCACACCGCCGGAAGAAATGAAAATCCTTATGGTCAGGGACCAGATCAACCGTCCTGATATCACGGCATGCCAACTGTTGGAAAAGTTTTTCATAATCCGGCATGGTAGCTGTCATGAAAATAGCCTTGGCATTGCAGCATCGTGTCAGATACGAAACGGTTTCTAGACAGGGCTGCAGATATTCCAGAGGCATAAGATGCGCTTCATCAAAGATCATGATGCTGTCTGCCATATTATGAAGTTTTCGCAGTCTGCTTCTTGAATTTGAAGAAGCAGTCTCAAAGAACTGTACCGCTGTTGTAATAATCAGATCCGCATCCCAGTTTTCTGTCGCCTGGGTAAAGCGTATTTTATATTCTTCACTCACATCATCATTGTCATCGATATTATAGGTTGACTGATGGCGGAGAATATGTGCAGAACTGCCAAATATGTCTGTGAACTGATCAGCCGTCTGTGAAATGATGCTGTTATAAGGAATCACATAGATAATATGTTTCTTTCCTTCTTCAATCGCTTTCATCAGAGCACACTTTGCACTGCATAATGTTTTTCCGCTGCCAGTGGGCATATTGAGAAAATAAACATCGCCGTCATTTCTCATATTTTCATATGCCTGTTTCTGAACATGTGATCTTGCTTTCTGCAGATCACTGATACAGTGAAATCTGCTGAAGCACTGATCCAGCCGATGCAAACAGGTTTGGTAATCGCTCTTCAGTGTTTCCCGCTGTCTGCCTGTAAAGAAAAATTCAGTATCCAGTGAATCAGCGTCAACCAGGCAGGAATAGCAGTAGCGGACAATAAATGCAAACTTATCAATTCCTTCCTGCAGTGAACGGCAGTCAGCCGCCAGCCATTTGGCAAACTGAATATGATCCACTTCTCTTTCCTTGACTTCATGACATGCACTCCAGTCATCAAGATCTTCACTTCGCTTCAGTCTGCCGGAAAGAGTAACATCATCTTTTGTATCGCCTCTCTGTCCTCCATCCGGAATTCCGCCATGATGTCCGGCTATGACATATGCCATCAATAAAGCTGCCGGTGAAGTAAAATCTTTTTCTGCCTCAATTGCACCAGCAGTTGAGTGATCAACATGAATATTCATTCCGCGTATTCTTTTCTGAAAAGAGGACTGGTATTTGCCTGCATCATGAAGACAGCCGCAGTCATATGCGATATCTTTCAGCGGTTCTACCGCAAAGGAAGCTGCCAGCTCAGCAGTCTGAATGCAGTGCTGTTTTACCGTCTGAACTTCATTTACACCCTGCTCTGTCTGCTTCAGATGGGCTATGTATATCTTTTTCTCTGCCATCAGCTAATTATCCTTCCCAT
>Ga0256406_1001993_pt1 | contig 30714 bp, 28 predicted proteins | sample RumenRJG_03DNA_FD_185986 | JGI IMG/M metagenome (GOLD analysis project Ga0256406, IMG submission 185986) | Bovine rumen microbial communities from Lethbridge, Alberta, Canada - RJG_03 | ecosystem: Host-associated > Mammals > Digestive system > Stomach > Rumen | place: Canada: Alberta | collected... | reverse complement strand
GCACCACCATCGGCTCAGTGCCGTTGTTGTGAATGGTGCGCTTGCCTTCAGGTGAGACACGTACCACACTGCCTTCCTGCAAAGGAATGTTCTCGCCGTCAACCTGATATTCTCCTTTGCCGCTGAGAACGAAATAGAGTTCTTCGTGGGTTTTATGCGTGTGATAGAAACCGCCTTCCTGACCAGGAGCGTAAATCTGAAAAGAGAACTCAGCGCCTTTGGTGCCGAGGGCCTGACCGCCAAACACCTTGCCGGGAATCTTTATATCGCCCATAGACAAGACATAGTCACCCAACTCGTTCAACTTGCCGAAATCTACTGCACTGAAGTTCTTGCCTTCAGCAATTTTTTTAACATCTTTCATAATGTTCTAATATGTTACTTACTTACTTTTATTTCGTTTACGGTTGCAAAGTTACCTACTGTGTCTAATTCCTGCAAGAAGGCACTTGAAAGTAAGACACTTACCCTGAGGTAACCATTGCTGATACAGTGCAAGTTACAAACCCTACCATTAAGATTGTTTAGCTCTTTTCGTTCTCACGGCTCCACCGGCGCAATTCGCCTCTTCACCCCCGCCACGTGCTTCTTCTATGAATCCGGCTATCTACAAACATGTTGCTTATGGCGAAATTGCCTCAGGGCAAACACCCCGAACCCCTTGCTAAGGTCGTAATAAGACTACTTCTGCCTTACAGGCACACAGTGCGCTCAATTACAACAGACAATGGCTCGGAATTCTGCTGCCATAAGATGATTTCAAAGGCCTTGGCTCCTAAGGGAACTCCAAATCCCAATATAGTGTTTCTAGCAGATTCATTTTCTTCGTGGCAGAAGGGTGCTATTGAAAATGCCAACAAACTTATCAGGCAATATATCCCAAAAGGCACCGATTTTTCTACCATATCCAGTGCGTTAATCCGCATAATTCAGTATAAAATCAATCGAAGACCTCGTAAAAAACAGAATTTCGACTGCCCAAAGAATGTTATCTTCCGGCAACTCGCTAATTTTGCACTTGCCCGTTGAGAGTAGGCAATCCTGCTTTTTTCGCAAAAATACTAACTTTTATCCAATCGTTTGAATAGGCTGAACGAATTTTTATTAAATTTGCACTTGAAACATACACCAGTAAACTATGAATAGATGAGTAATACATTCTACTTATGAACATTTTCTACTCACCACAATACTCCGGTTACACCTTCACCAATCTCAAGGGGAAGGGAGGAATACTCTTCGACACTGTCATTGTTGACACGGCTGGTCTGATGAACCTGATTTGTCTGCATGCCGGATTGCATATCCAAATGCATGACAGTACAGAGCGACTCGTGGCCTACTACAAGGCTATGAGAGAATACACGGTCAAGCACCCTGAGCATACCCTTGAGAAATCCTTCCAGACCGACGGACTCAATACCGCCAAGGTTTGTCTCTCATGGCGTGACGCACTCACACTTGCAGGATGGACAGACAAGACAACTGCGCCAAGCGAACGGATGGCAGTGCTGCAGGGCATTGAAGAATTCTTCGACTGTCCGGGAACTGCTGATCAGATCGCCATGGTAACAGAATCTGTCCGGAATGGCTGCATGCTGCCTGATGATATGAACATCGTTACTCCTTGCGACTACAAGTTCTTTCATCCCGCAGTCGTCAAGCTGCTTGATACGTTGCTGGCACGAGGAGTTAAGATCAGCACTCTGAAAACAGCCAGCCACGATGAAGGCAGCAACCTGTCTATGGTTGTCAATATATTAAAAGGTGAGGAGAAGGCGAAAATCAATCTGAAGAAGGACGACCCGTCCCTGAAGATTCTTAGCTTTGAGGAAAGGGATGACGCCCTCAGATGGCTTTCCCTGCAGTCTGGCGATACATATGATGTATGGATAGACAACGATGCCAAGTCCTTGGACAATTATCTGCGTCTGGAAGGCAAGCCCACAACAGGCAGCACAGTATACCAGTGCATGCCGCAGATCAGTCAGCTGTTTGTCATTGGCCTCAGCCTTTTTTCAAAGCCATTGAACGTCAACATGCTCCTTGAATGGCTCTATGCGCCCTTGTCACCTGTGAGCCGCACACTGGCACGGGTGCTTTCTACTAAGATCGTGGCCAAAGGCGGATACTTCAACGATGAGTGCAAAGAAGTAATCCAGAAATATCTCGATGGTGAGTACGACTGGTTTGAGGAAGGTACAAGTGAAGACCAGAAAAAAGACTTTATCAAGAAAGACCGGAAAAGGAAAGAGAAAATGATAACGAACTTTCTCTATTTCTTCGAAGAGGACAAAGATTATAAGGAATCTGATGGTAATGCGGCCGATGTCAGTAAACTTCATGATTTTGCGGAAGCCCTCAACAAATGGGCCAAGCAGAAGAATAAGACTGACACTGACAGCGAGGAACGCATTGTACAGTTGGGCAAGATATCGACTGAGACCGCTGCCGTGCTGCTCATGCTTGAAGACTATAAAGGAAAGACCATCCCATTCTCAACGATCGAGAACTGGATGGGCAGTCTCTATAAATATGCCGACTACAAGCAGTATGATGCTCAGCGAGGTTGTCGTAATACGGTTTCTTTACCAGGCAGTATCATTGGTCAGCCCAAGAAGACGATTTGGTGCGACTTTGTTGGGGGCGACACCGAGAAGATGACCTACGTTTTCCTGACCTACAAGGAGAAGAAGTCGTTCAAGGAAAGTCTTTCTTTATGGGATGAAACCAAAGAGCAGAAGTACAGACGCTCGATGATGCTCATGCCGTTTCTGATGACAAAAGACGAGCTAACTCTTGTCACCTATAACCGGGACGGAGGCAACGAAACGGAGAAGCATCCACTGATGATCCAGCTTGAGCAGCAGATCAAAGACCTGGACAAATCGCTTATTCTTCCGTCGCTTGACAAGGCCTTGCTTGACGATCCGACCGCTATTGACAACAAGAACCGCAATGAGAACAACGATGAGTTCATCCATCTGCCACGACCGAAGCTCATTCAGAACAGATTCCCCAAGAGCGAGAGCTACAGCTCACTGAGCAACATGTTTCAGAGTCCGCTGGACTACGTCTTTCAGAATATCGCCGACATCTACCCCTCCGGCCTTTCTGCCATGTCACCGATCTGGACTACAAAGGGCAATGTGGCGCACGCCGTTATACAGTCCATATTCTGGGACAAGAAAGATGAGAAGAGTGGATATCCAGACCGTATCGAAAGAAAGCTGAAAGATGAATACGACGCGACCTTCGAAAAAGTTGTGAATGCCTATGGTGCCATCATGCTCCTTCCGGAGAACATCATCGACACACAGACCTTTAAGGAACAGTTGCGGCAGTGCGCTTCTCGTCTGTTAGATATTGTCAAGGTCAATCATCTACATGTGACGAGCATAGAGCATTTTGAGAAGAGCAAGCTCGGTTTCAATCCCGACATTGACCTGCTTGGCTATATCGACATGCTGCTTGCCAACGACAGCGGAGTACCCTTTATTTTCGATTTCAAGTGGAGCGGCAACCAGAAATGGTTCGGTGGCTTGCTGCGTGACAACAAGTCTCTGCAACTGTCACTCTACCGGGCTCTTGTCAATGAGCGCAGCAGCAAGCAGGTAGGCGGCGTGGGATATTTCCTGATGCCCGAAGGACTCTTGGTAACTACCGGTGGTATCATTGGTGATACCGTCACGACAATAGAGCTGGACGAAGAGAGAAAGAGCTGCAACCTTATTGATGAGATGCGGCATTCCTATTCTTACCGTCGCAAGCAGCTGGAGCAAGGACTCATAGAGATTGGAGACGGTGAGAATCCCGGAGCTCTCCATTATGGCCAGGATGAAAGCAAGCTGGATCTTGTGCCGTTGGATACCGATGATGCAGGCAACAAGGCCGGAAACAAGTTTAGCAACTATGACTGTTTTAAGAGAAAGTAAGCGATGAAGAACGTAGAATATATCAGCGCAAGTGCCGGAAGCGGCAAGACATATACCCTGACCCACAAGTTAGCGGATGCTGTCCGCGGCTTTTCGGTGGACAAGGATGGAAACAAACATCCCGTAAACCGTATTGAGCCGGAGCAAGTCATACTGACGACCTATACCGTCAAGGCTGCCACGGAGTTCCGTGAGAAAGCCAAGGCCGCCATGCACGAGGCCGGCCTGCACGAGGAAGCCGAGCGACTTGACCAGGCAATGATCGGTACCGTCCATAGTGTCGCCGATGCCTTCATTCACAAGTACTGGTACATGCTTGGCATCAGTCCGGAGCTCAATGTCATGACTGACGACGACAAGGACTTCTTCATCAATCAGTCTCTTGCCTCACTGCCTACGGAGCAGGAACTGAAGCGGTTGAAAAATTTCAGCGATCAGTTCTCCGTCGGATACAAGTACGGCAGCGGAAAATACGGCATCAACTATGAACATTGGCAGGAGGACCTGAAGAAGATCGTTGACTACACGACCAACTATGATATTCAGTATTATGCGTCCAGTGAGGCATACTCCAGAAATATTATCAACAGTTTTTGTCAGGAAGGCACACACGTCAGTGTTGACAAAGTCGAAGCACTGAAAGTTCTCAACGAGCTCGACGCACTTAACGCGCAAGGCCGTCAGTCAGGAGCATCCGTAACCCGTAAGAGCGCCATCGATGAATACAGACACAAGCTCAAATATATCAAATATATCAACTATCCCGAGATTGCCCGCCTGCGTGACTTCATTCTGAATCTGCCTAAATCCGTTTACAGTAATTATGCCGCAGCCTTCGCCCACACACTCGATGGTCTGTGGGCCTCTGAAGAAGTGAGAGACCTACAACTTGAGTATGTGAGTCTGCTCTTCAAGTTCGCCAGGGAATGGCGCAAAAAGTTCGAGGAGTACAAGCGCACGAAGCACCTGATTGACTATAACGATATGGAGAAACTGTTCTACCAGTTGCTTTGCATGCCGAATGTGGCAGAAGACATCAGTGAGGAATACAAATATCTGCTCGTCGATGAGTTTCAGGACTCCTCCCCTATTCAGGTCAAAATCTTCGACAAGCTCTCAGAGATCGTTGACCGCTCTGTATGGGTGGGTGACTACAAGCAGGCTATCTACGGTTTCCGTGGTGCCGATACAGACCTCGTAAAAGCCGTAACGGAACAGATCGGCAGACATGGGAACGGCTGTACGACAAATACGCTCGACACAAGTTACCGCTCATATCCCGAGATTGTTGAGACCTGCAACAAGGTTTTTGTCCCGGCATTCACGGCCAATCATACACTGACAGCAGAACAGGTGCAGTTAAAGCCTCACAAGGAAAACAAAGAACAGCTTCATAACCTTCGCGTTTGGCCAATTGAAGGCAAGAATAAAGGTGAAAAGACTAGAAATCTTGCCAAATACATCGCCTGTGAAGTAAAACATGGCAAAGCGCCCAAGGACATAGCCGTGCTGGCTTTGACCAATGCTGACCTCGACGACCTCGCAGAAGCCCTCCGCATCTACTCCATTCCTATCTGTCGGGACAATACAGAGGCTGCAGTAGGCGACGAGACAATGCTGATAACTGCACTTCTGTCGCTACTTGTCAATCCAAGGGACGAATATTCAAGGGCACAGATTGCTCTGCTGACCGTACAAGGCTATGACACAGCCAAGATTCTCGACGAGAAACTCTCGCTCATTAAGAATGATGGTGATAAAGGCTCCTATCTCAAGGATATTCCGCTCGTAAAGGAACTTCTTGAACTTCTTGCCAAGCGTGACACTTTCCGTCTGCAGTCAGTAAGGGCTGTGGTGGAAAGTATCATCATTGAACTCGACCTTTATAATGTCGTAGCACACTGGGATATGCCACAGCAGAGCCGTGCGGCGTTGCAGGCCATCAAGGAAGCCGCCGCAGCATACGAGGATCATTGTCTGCAGATGACACTTCCCGCCACAGTATCTGGATTCATCGCCTATATCAATGACAAGGGCATCACGGCTACCGGTGATCCGGATGGCGTTCGTCTCTATACCTATCACGGCAGCAAGGGACTGGAATGGGATACTGTTATTCTGATATCCCTTGACGATGACCCGCTCAACACCAACAAGCTACAGTCGAGATATTTCTATGGCGTACAGGCATTTCATAAAGAGGGTGACCAGCCATCAGCAGATAACCTCTATCCTCCCATGACCATCAGCGTCTTGCCATGGATATTCGGCTCCCGGAAAAAGGCACCGGATGACCTCGTCTCTCAGATAACGAGCTCTGACAGATTCAAGTCTATCACGCTGCAACGGTTGGAAGAAAGCAAACGCCTGTTGTATGTGGCCATGTCACGACCAGTAAAGGAACTCATCCTGGCTCCTTCGGGAAACAACGGGCTGAGGTTCTTTGATACAATATACAAAGGCACGGGACTTAAGACAAATAGCGACTATAAGTCAGCAGGCCTTTGCGATCCGCTTGGCATCAGTGTGCCGTTCCAGTCTGAGGCACCGTCAGATGAGGAGTTTGATACAGGAAACTGGAGATACCAGACATCCTCAGAGAAGCTCATCCGTCTTAAGGGAGAGCCTTGCGAAGAGCCATTACGCGACATCCAGCCGAGCTCCGTAAAGACTGATAAGGCTGAAATCGGAAAGGTGCTTGACAGTGACGGGCGACTCATGACCATCACTGGCCAACCTGATATGGCAATTGTCGGTTCGTGTATCCATGATATCTTTTGCGTGCTGGACCGAAACAAAACTGAGGAGACAGCCGAGCGCATCATAGATGGCTACGGCCTGACGGACAGCCTCATTACTCCATCACAGATTATCAACGCTTGGGACCGATTGGAGAAATATCTGACCACACATTACGGCGAGTCAGCTCGCCGTTACCATGAGTTGCCGTTCAAGCAGCTGGTCAATGGCCAGATCGTGACAGGCAGTATGGACTTGGTATGGAAAACGGCCAACGGCTGCGTCCTCATCGATTACAAGACCTTCCCTGGTAGCGAGCAACTTGTCCTTACTCCCGGCAACCACTATGCCGGCAACTATATAGGACAGTTCGACTGCTATACTCATGCCCTTGAGGCAGCCGGTGAGCAGGTCATCGCAAGGTATGTATACTATCCTGTGACGGGGATGCTGATCAGAATATAAATATGGAGATAGGATATATCAATTTCAGCGCGGAAGAGCGTAATAACATATATAAGGTGATTCAGTCTATCCGTGACCATCAGGCGATAGATGAACTAGGAATCGGGCGTATCCGTGACGCATTCTCAAGCAAGATGTTTCCGGGTATGTCCACGCTTCAGAACAGGGCGAAGTATTTTACGGTTCTTCCGGCCTTGTTTATTGAAGCTGAGAAGAAGAAATACAAGAATGTAGAGGAAGTACGCCAAACTGTTCTGGACCTTGAGATCAAACTGACGAGACAGCTCATGATTGGATCACCAAATGCTGATGGTATCACAGGCAGTTCCGTGATTAAACAGGCTGAAAGAAGCCGAAGCAGATATGTGAAATATGATCCAACCTACATCTATTGGGGCGGTCTTGTGACATATGGCATGGCCGCAACGGACGGAAATCTATATCGGCTCATCTATGAGCGGTCACTCAAACGGCGCAACAGACCTGTAAGGCTTCATAGCAATGACGATGACCGGGAGCAGGGCGATGATGATGAGACATCCGGTGACACGCCTATCTTCAATGCCGGCGGACTGCACTATGTCTTCGACGGGAAGACACCTATCCCGCTTGATTTGACAAGCGAGGAAGCCGGTTTCATCAAAGGGCAGATACTGACCTCTGGGCAGAGCAAGGATAGTCTTCTCGCATATCTGTTGAAGACAGAGGAGCCTGTTGTCAAAGGCTGGCTCGATAATGCCTCACTGTGGCGGAATCTTCCATCGGAGTTTCGCCGCACTTATACCTTGTCAGCAATATTCTCCAGATTCATCTATCTGCTGCGGATATTCTACAATTATATCTATGACAAGAAAACAGGCAATGTGGATGGCGCCAACGAGAACATGGATCGTTACAAGGACTATCTGAAAGACAATTACGAATCCTGTACGGTAGGTTCTATCTCTACTGTAATCACCTCTGTCAGTGACACTGTTACTGATACAGCCATCAAAAGTTTCTGTCTGGATGCTGCTTCTTACGTAGAGCAGAAAGACTTGACTGGGTTGGAAAACTGCATCGTTAGAAGGGAGAAGGAGACAAAAGGACCGACACGCGCAAAGCTGACGAACTGGAAGAAATTTGTCGGCCAGGCACATGGAGATCCCGGACTGCTTGATTACAGATGGTCTCTGGTATACAGTATGATTCAAGAGATTAGGAAAGGACTGAAAAATGGCTAAAGGAGATTTACTGAAGGACCTGAACTATGGCGATATGCTTACCACGCCGGGATACAGTGTGGAATACGCTGTTGGCACCACATATTCCGTCGATCTGAAGTCACTTCTTATCGTACCCTATTCACTGGGTATGTTTGGTGACCTGAGCAAACAGGTGAAGGCTTCGCCCATGTTCTTATTGGAGAGCATCAGACGAAGCAGTAACATTTTCACCCTGTTCTGCCAACGGGGAGGCATCCACGTGCCCAATGACGCGCAATCCTACTATCCCTTGCTGGAGGACAGTATCATCGAGATGCAGAACAAGAAATCTCCTATGAGCAACTTCCACCCGAAACTTTGGGTCATCAAGGAAATGAACAGGGAGACGGGCGATGAGCAGATGAAAGTGATCATCATGAGCAAGAACCTTGTTATTGACAATAATCTCGACGTGGTCGTGTCCATGACAGGCAAGATAGGTACCGAAGACTCACCGAATATTGACAAGCTCAGCCCACTGCATGATTATCTCTATCGCTTGTCCGACTTCGCAGCAGATGACAGACAACTGAGGATCAGGTCTATTGCAGACGACCTTTATAAAGTGGATACTTTTGAAGTGGATGACAATTACTTCGAGAAAGACGGTTATGAGTTTGTACCCTTCTTCTATGGAGAATGCCTGAACGACAAGATCTCTTTTCCAAGATCATTTGCCGGTACCTCAATGATGGTCATCTCCCCTTTCATCGATCAGCAGACTCTATCTATATTGAACAGCCGTGTTACCAAAGGAGAGTCAGTGCTTGTCACACGAAGCAACTATGTGACGAAGGAAGTCTTTGACCTCTTCAACAAAGAGAATAGCAGCATATGGATCATGAATGACCAGATGGTCAACAATGATATCGTGCCAGTTGACCTGCATGCAAAGATGTATTTGGTGGTCAGCCCTAAAGATGAAAACAGCATCTTTCTATATTTGAGCTCAGCCAATGCGACAGGTGCTGCCTTCCACCAGAATTCAGAGATCTTGCTTCGGCTGAAACTGAAAAGAGGGCAGTATGTGTTCAAGAAGTTCAGGGATGAATTCCTGCAGCTGAACGATAAGGGCGAAAGCCTCGTGTTTGAGCAGCTGCATGAACCAATAGAGTCTGCTGCGGATAATCAATATACTGAACTGGAGAAATACGTTCGCCAGCTTCTAACTACGGACTTTCAAGGTGAAGTTTCTGAAGTTACGGATAAACTGTATAACGTCACCATTACCGCCCAAGCAATTGAAAGTCCCTTTAAGGTAACTATTAGTCCGTTGCAGGCACCTTCAATGGGAAGGGAACTCAAAGAGCGCATAACCTTTGAAAATCTGTCGCTGGACAAATTATCTGAGTTTTATGTTCTCAAGGCTGACGATGGTGTCAATCCGGTGAACGAGATCATCAAGATACCGATCCGAGGCATTCCTGAGAATCGTAACGATGAGATTTTCCGTTCCATTGTCGATACACAGGAGAAGTTCTACAACTATATCTCTTTCATGCTTTGTGACGATCCGGAAGAATACGTGATGGAACTTCAACAGATGAAGGAAATGGCAGATATCAGCGGAACAAACCGTCAACAGGTACGCATGCCCGTCCGTATCTATGAGCAGTTGTTGAAGATTGCCGCCAATGATCCGAATCGGCTCCGGAATCTTGAGGATGTCATGAGAATTGTTGGGAACGAAACCTATACTCAAGAGTTCAGACAGTTATACGAATTGATCAAGCCGTTAATTTTCAGTTTAAAGAAACTACAATGAGTAAGGAAGCTAAAGAATTTCAGAAGGCTACTGCCGATCGTATTGGAGAGATCTTCAGCGAAGGCATGAAGGAGGGCAAGAAGAAACGTGTTCTTCTTGCTGACGAAGTGGGCCTTGGAAAGACCATCATAGCTCGTGAAGTGATAGACAAGGTCAGGCAGTTGCGTGAATCCGTGAAGGACGATATGTACAGGGTTGTTTATGTATGCTCGAATATCAATATCGTTCACCAGAACACACGCAACCTCGGTATGAAAGAGGAATTGAATATCAGCGAAAGCCGCCTTTCCATGCAGCATTTGCTGATCCATGAAAAAGTAGCCGAACTGAAAAAGGATAATATGTATCGTGCCGACGGCAATTATGCCCCTGGTGAGATGCCGGAGCTTCTCATTCCTCTCACACCCGGAACATCATTGACTATGACAAGCGGTTGTGGAAACATCAATGAAAGGGCTCTCGAATATGTTATTCTGTCACAAATGCCAGAGATGGCATCTGATAAAGATGCTATTTTTGGCATCTTTAAGTATTATGGCTGGTTGAGCGAGAACAGCTGGAAGTCCAATATTGGCTGTTATGCGAACCGCGTCAAACAATGTGGTCCGGATTATCTGGACGCCATCCATAAGAGACTATTTCTGAACCAAACTTTCAACAAAGCTTGCGATAGATTAAAGAATTATATCAGTATCGGAAAGGAGGAATGGAACGAAAAGACCAGGATTCTCTCGATGTTCCGTATGGCCTTTGCGCAGATCAGCATAGAAGAACTGGAGCCCGATTTCGTCATTATGGATGAGTTCCAGCGTTTCAGCAGTCTTATAGACAGTAGTATGGAGGACAAAAGTGAGCAAGGCATGCTTACGAAGAAATTCTTTGGCGAGATGTCGGGAGACAAAGCGCCACTGATTCTTCTTCTCTCAGCAACACCCTACAAGCCATACACGACGTTGGAAGAACTGAATGAGAATAGTTCTGACCAGCAGTATGAGGATTTCCTTAAACTGACCGACTTTCTTTTCACAGGAGAGGATGCCAGTAGATTCCATACAGTGTGGAAGAACTATTCTGCCGAACTGAGTCAGCTGAGTTCAAAAAACTTTGATGTACTGTTAGCTACGAAGAATGAAGCCGAGAATGTGATGTATGGCAATATGTGCCGCACTGAGCGTATCAGCAACTCTATTATCGACACGACCACGCATGTGAAAGAAGTGCCTGTATCGAAGGGTGATATTGAGTCTTACTGCCAGATGCAGTCCCTTCTGAGAGTCTGCAAAGAGAAGAATCCAAATTTCAAATCGAGTCAGGTTCCCATGGACTATGTCAAGTCATCTCCGTATCTGTTATCATTTATGGACAAATATCAACTAAAAACTGATATCATGAAGGTGCTTGTGGGTGATAAAAAGGATAGAGTACGTTTGCCAATCAGTGAGCACCGGCAACAACTTCTTCTGAAATTCCAGTCCAGGATCTATAATTATCAAGAGATACCATCTAACAACGCAAGACTTGATGCTATAAAGAAGATCATCTTCAATCTGAAGAAAAGATCCTATTGCCTATTATGGATACCGACATCTCATCCTTACTATCATGTACCAGAAGACAACATGTTTAGTATTAACAGTGATTTTTCCAAAATTTTGGTTTTCTCATCATGGGAGATGGTGCCAAGAATGCTTGCGTTCATGTTGTCCTATGAAGAGGAACGACTGACTATCGGAGAAGGACTTGAAAAGGCTACTTACACTAACAAGACTGGTGTACAGCGTCTCCGTGACGTTGATAAAAGTGGATTGGAAGTAGACCATAAAGACGGAAGAAGTAAGAGCCTATTTGAATATGTATCTCCTTATTTGGCCAGCCTTTACAACCCGAAGCAATCCTTCGGCCTTGATATTCAAACTATCAGGGAAGGTATTGAATCTGAGATTCGAGCATTGATAACCAACAGATATGGTGATATTTTTCAACCTTCTGTCAGATGCTCCAGTGATACCGCATATACTATAGCGAGATGGCTAGAAAACAGAGACAATGAAGAATTGGATCTTGATGTTATTCCTGAGAGGGTTTTAAGAATCTTGTCAAACATGGCTATTGGCTCTCCTGCTATATGTCTCTACAGACGGCTCGGATTCTTTGCATCTTCATCCAAGGGACAACATAAAGGCCTGACACTATCTGAAGTCGTCAGCCAGTTCACTTCTCTGTTCAACCTTAGGCAGAGTGCTGGTATCATGGACATATTATATACGGACAACAGTCATTACTATTTCGAAAAAGTTCTGGATTATTGTGTCATGGGCAACATGCAGGCTGTTTTGGACGAGTATATACACATGATCAATGATAGTGAAAACCTCAGCGAGGAAGACAAGCAGAATATAGCTGGCACCATCAATGATGCATTTGTTGGTGTTAGTGCAATTGAGTGTACGACCTACGGGAAAGAGTTCAAGAAGAGACTTCGTACCCATTATTCAATGGCTTACACGAACAAGAAAGTTGACGAGAAGAATGTCTCGCATGCCATCAATGTGAGACTGGCTTTCAACTCTCCCTTCCATCCATTTGTGCTGACGACAACCTCCATAGGTCAGGAAGGGCTTGATTTCCACTGGTATTGTCGTAAGATTGTTCACTGGAATATTCCTTCTAACCCGCAGGATATCGAGCAGCGTGAGGGACGGATCAACCGCTACAAATGTCTTGCCATAAGAAGGAACTTGGCGAAGAAATACTCGGATATCTATTCGTGGAATGACATCTTCGCTAAAGCATCCAAGGAACTGGGAGGCACAACCGGAGGCTTGGTTCCCTACTGGTGTCTGCCTGTGGAACGATTTGACCATCCAGAACTGATTGAAAGAATTATTCCTATGTATCCTCTAAGTTCTGATGTTGAGCGCTACGACCGAATGATTTCTGTTCTTGCACTCTACCGTCTCACCATGGGACAGCCAAGACAGGAAGAACTGCTGAAACTGTTCAAAGGGTTGTCAAAAGAGCAGGTTGACAAGTTGCTTTTCAATTTGTCGCCGATAAGGAAGAAACATATGAAAGAGGATTGTCAATGAAATAGAACAGCCAAATTTTCCAAAAGATTTGGCTGCTTTCTATTTATGTTAGTTGCATCTACAAAAGATACCTCAAGCCATATATACAGATTTTTTAACCCACATTGCAGTAGGGCGGATTCCAGAAGCAAGTGCAAAGTTGCGCTATTTTTTCTTTAATCATGTCTTTGGGCTTTCGAAATCCGTTTTTCTTTCTAGGGCTGTTGTTTAATTTTTCGATGATGCTCTTGACATATAGCCTTGAAATACCCCTAAAGTCCGTCTTCTTCGGAATATATTGCCTGATGAGCCCGTTCATGTTCTCGATGGCTCCCTTCTCCCACGAGCAGTACTGTTGTGCGAAATAAACTTTCGTGTTAAGTTCCCTCGCAATGATTTCGTGTGCGGCAAACTCCGGCCCGTTGTCTGTCGTTATCGACCTTACAGGCAGCCCGCTGTTCCGTATGAGCCGCACCACGGCGTTTGCCGGTGTCCTGGCCTTACGCCGTTTGACTTTCAATACGGCCGTACGCCCGTCATAAACGCCTTTAGCATTAGAATTACGCCTTCGCTCACGAGAAACCGTGCTTACTGACACACCAATAGTCTCGGCTATGAAACTAAGTGAGAATTTCTTTTGGAGTAGCACACTTATTGTGTATCTTTGCTCCGAGGTTAATTGTTTATACATCACAATACAAAATTAATTAATCTTAGGGAGGGGAACGAAAGTTCTTCTCCTTTTTGTATTGCTTAAGTCATCCGCCAACGCTCTTTGGGGGCTTCGCGCCCCCAGCCGCAAGGCAAACCTCCGCGGTGTTTTTCATGTTTTAATGCACCACAGAGTTTTGCACTTCTAATTGGAATTAGCGATATCTCTATTCTTCAATCCATTAATGATAGGTCGAACTTTCTTGTCGTATTCTTCATTACCAAAGTTAATAATTACCAGGTTTCGTATTGTTCTTGTTATCCCAGTATATAACAATTCATCAAATGAAATATTGAACGAAGTTGATGACTCATATTTTGGTCCAAGAATCAAGAATACGACTTCGCTTTCCCATCCTTTGAATGAGTTGATTGTGGAGATTTTTATTGTTCCGCTATTCATCCAGAAGTGTAACTTTTTATTGTCTCTGATGAACTTGTAATCACCATGATAGACCTCACTTTTGAATGATTTAAGGATATCGGCATAGTGTTCCCGGAAAGCCATGAAGGGCTCGATAGGAATTAGGCATTCTTTACACTCTTCTTCAAGCCGCTTCTTGAACGTGCTATTAAACTCTGTGTATAAATCATAAATTGTAAATAACTTCGCAATATGTTGCCTGAGTTTTATCACATCATTATCCCACATTTTTTGGCGATTAGGAAATATCTTCTTTTTCAGATGTTTACTAATATTCTCGAACCAGCCATAATTTGGGTTCTCCTTATTATTCATGCCGATATAATTGAGATGAGTCAAATACATCGCCTCAATCGTCTCTAACATTGAATTGGCCTTTTCTCGACTCGCATACCGGTAGTAAGCATCGAACGTGCGTAAGAGTCGTGTGGTATAGCCAAGAATTGTAATGTCGTTAGGAGCGGTGTCAGCGACTCGGTTCAAGATATTCCCTCTAATGATATTGTAAAGAGATACCACGGGATTTTCTCCCTGAAGATACATATAGTTGATATAGCCCTCTTTCTGAAATGGTAGGGCTCCAACTTCTTTGTTTTCCTCAAACGAATCAATGTCATATTTGTCACCAAATATTTGCGTTTGGAATGTTTCAACCAAATCCAAAACTTTAAGGCCCGAACGAAAACAATACTTTAGTTCATTTACACCAAGAACATTCGTGACGACATCCTTTTGCCTTGTCGGCTGCCCGTAGATATTCTGTTTTACATCACCAAACAAGACATAATCTCCCTGTGGATCTCGAAAATATTCCTTAATAATCTCCATCCAGGCACGATGATAGTCTTGTATTTCATCGATAAGGACAGCATCATATTTAACGATCTCATCTTTGTGATCCTCAAACAACTGAATGTTGCCATAATAATGGCTTTCCAGATACTTTGACAACTCCTCCGTGTCGAGTCCAGAAGGAATTTCAAACTCGACATTAAGGTTGTTGAGTTCTGCATTGATAAATTGATGGTAGTTGATAATAATGAAATTTTCCCATGGAAATTCTTCTTCAACTCGCATCATCTTATCATGGATGAAATTCTTAAGTGTGATATTATATGTGAGTATCAACACTCGTGGATTGTCATTTCTGGCCAACGCTCGCTTATACGCTTGAACAGCCCTCGCAGCCAACACAGTAGTTTTGCCTGAGCCAAATACACCCTTAACACGTTGTTCGAGTTTAGCTGAATAGATGATTTCATGCTGTTTTTTTGTGTAGCTATATCGTTCACCTTGCGTTATAAGATGGCGAGTGGGAGATAAAAGCCTCTTGAAATTAGTGTATAGTTCTGGAGTAAAGTAAAGGGACTGTTGTTGAGGCAGCAGATAACACTTCCTCATTAGTCGAGAAAACTCCTGCTCATTAAGGCCATCACGACCAATGAGGTTCATATTATAATAAAGCCATTTCTGATACTTCTCATCTCCTTGAAAGGGTTTAATAATTAGGTTTTCTATCGTTGATTGAGATGCACAGTGAAAATAAACAGCACATGAAACAATATTGAATTATTTAATGTTATTAATCTTTTCCGCAAGTAGTGTATCGACGTGAAGGTTGAATAAATTGTCTTTGTATTTCAATACCTGGTCCAACGGTGATTTAACAACTGAATTATTTGGAATGTATCTCCACTTCTTTCGTTCATCAATGCTGAAATTATTGAGATTCCAATCCTTTACTTCAAACACAATCACACCATTCCCTCTACGCATAACTAGCACGTCTGGACGGTCCCCATTGAGATACGGGTTGAAATAAACCTCGTAAGTCTCATCTAAGACTCTGTCCAGGAAAGTCAACAGCGCCATTTCTCCCTCAGTGGGTGGCACCTTGAGCTTTTGTATCTTGTCAATTGAAGGAATAAACGTAGCCATATAAATGAACAAAATTAAGACAAAGAATTCGCAATTAACACAATCAGTTCATATATCGTATCAAACAGACGCACAAAACCATCTTTATTGTAAATATCTTTGTAAATGAGTTTCTCCTCCTGATTGATTCTAATCCTTTTATTTTGGTCTTCTTTGTTGTTATGTATAAATGCATTGCGGGTCTCAATCAGATGAAATACTTTTGATCCGAAAAATGGTTTCTTCCCATTAAGCAGCTGATAATATATTGAACAAATTCGCTTCCATGTTGGATAATCATTGAGCGAAGGCGTTTTAGTATCATAGCACTCTGTTTCATAATAACGCTTATTTCGAAGATCCCAATTCTTGCAAGTTTCAGCGGTATCAATTATCTCATATTCTCTCTTATTCTTTTTTTCTAATAACTCTGCCGAAATTATTTCGAAAATAGCCTCAAGGGTAATATATGAATATGCGAACTCTTCATCAGTCTTAGCATTATTTAGAAGGAGGTATGAGACGTCAAGTTGCTTGGTAATGCGATTATTTGTTGATTCTGAAAAGATTGTATTTGATAAGATATGCTTTAATCTTTCTATATTTCGAAACAACACTTTCAGATATCCACGCTCTAGACAGATGTCGATTTCGTCAAGTAGTGTTTCAGCATTCTTCTCGGAATATGATTGCGGAAAAGCATATTCCGGAGACTCTTTGATATAATAACCATCAGCACCACTCTCTAAAAGTATTTTCATGTTCCACGCCTTATTGGAAGCAGTGAGAATAATTACTTGTATTCCTCGGTTGATTTTATCTTTTATCTTCTGAAGTATTTTTACTCCTGAGAAATCTTCTGGTCTTTTAATATCTTCTTCATTTAAGCCATTCAGCCTTAAGTCAAGAAAAATCAGATCATAATAATCACTCTTTATCTTGTTACGAATGTCTTCATCTAATTCATTGAAGTCATTGACGCGTTTTTGACTTAATTCAAGATTTGCCCCTTTGCATATATCAGACAAAACAGTAGCCCAGCCCTTATCTGCCTCGTCATCAATTAATAAGATATTCTTATTTGATGCATTTGGAAGGTCTTCAATAGCAGAGAGCAAACTCTCAGTATCATTATTGCTTGAAATGATGGATAATATTTGCTGTGGCTTATATGTAAGAGCACGAATATATTTGAAATATAGCGACTGTTTCGATTTCCTAATAATAGGATTATCCAAGTCACGACCTAAAAGTGTGCGGTTTAAAACATTCGCCCCCCATTGATTGGCAAGAGAATGGCGTCCTTCTGCAGCATTGGGAAATAACTTAATTAAATTGAGGAAGTTGTCATGATACTCATCAGCAGAGAGTGGTTTCAACACATCAATAGCGCCGATGATATTATCCGGAGATTCACAAATAACAGCTTTAGTCAGAATTATCTGAGAGTATTTGGTTCCCCACAATGCTTCGAAAGACATTCTAGACATTAACACTATCGGAGCTAATGCAGCCGCTTTAATGTCATGAATACAGAGCCTGAGAGCCATTGCAAATGCCAGGCAAATCTCTCTATTAGACGAATGATCAATATCTATGATAACAGCACTAATGTCTTCAGGAACATTCTGTATAATAAACTCCATTAGATTGTTCTCTCCATCCTCGCTAAGAGAATAAGAAGGCATCTGAAGAAAGAATGATTTCGGAATGTTGCTAGACCAACTTCTTGTTTCTTCATTTCCAAGAACTAATATTTGCTCCATACTTCTCAAAACTATTTAATATGCTGTTTATGTTTGCTCTAAAAGCTCCGACAGACACCTCTCCGTCATCAATCTTCTCCATTAGTTCATTAAAAGAAATACCGATTTTGGGCTGAGCATTGTCGATGATTTTACGAAAAGTCTTATTGTCAATCATGGATATATTAAGTGTGTCATCATCTTTTGCACTCCAACAAGTTGAGATTAAAGCATGACACCAATTCCACATTAACTGTTTGATAAAATCTTTCCCGAAGGCTATTATTCTCAAATCTATTACACCTGTAGAACGATAGTTATCTAAAAAATCCTTTAGGTGTTTGTAAAACTCGGATTTTTTAATCGAATATACGATGTCGGGAGACTCTTCTCTCCAATCAGCCATCATTGAGTGCCCATCACTAAAAAGAACATATGGCAGTCCCATGTCTTGGGCCCGAGCTTCTATTATTTCTTTACCTCTTTGGCTCGTTTCGGTATATTCTCCATTAATGAAATCCTTTAACGAGTCATGAATCAGAACACAGGCACCATCATCAAGAAAGGATAAATCACTGTTACTGCTAATCTTTTCAATATGAAGAAGGCAATCAGCATAATCATTTTGGTCCACGTATGATGCCCCGTAAATCTCACGCTGATTCTTCTGATTGTCATCTAATAGAATTATCTTTTTCATATTATTACTTACTGAAAAAAGTTAGAACATGTGTAAAACCGGGCACGTCGCCACCGTTAATCTCTTCAACTTCTGCTTTATTTGAATCATTTAAAATATTCCATCGTTTGGCCTGTCCGTCCCAAATGGTCTCAACGGACCAATTGCAGTAACCAAGTAATACATCTTTAATTTCATTAAAAGCGCCACCTCCAGCTTTGAATTTTTTAATGACATCATCTATTGTTGATGAGAATGAACCTTTTTGTGTGATTCGTATGATTCTGGAAGTATATTCATCTGAGAAATTGCGTTCATAAGATATACTCACTTCAGGAAATGCTGAGTACTTTGTAAAATCGTCAAGAATTCGTTGTATTCCATTCTCCAAAGCCCAAACATACGTATAGAAATCAGCCTTGTTTAGACCATTAGTTTCTATCATCAGATTTCCATGTTTCTCTTTTTGCCGGTTGATAATGTCCACCAATGCAGGCTTAACCAATCGAATACTACTTCGAAACAACATTATGGTTTTAGAAAATTCCTCATTGGAAAGAAGGTGGTGGCCGGGATTATTTATAGCCCATTCTCTCCATTGCTCACAGGCATAGTTGTCTTCATGCCAATTTCCCAAGTAATCTCTCCATTGCTTTTTACCTCCGTCTTTGTTTCTCCCGCCATTAATGAATGTTTCCATGAGGGCATAAAGATTCTTCGGTATCTCATATCGCTTACACTCATCTTTAAATACCCTTCGTACCAGCTCCATTAGAGCAGCGTAATCCATGTTTGATTCAGGGTCAAAGTCATGTGTTAAAAATTTAAACCCATTAGGATTATTAAATAAAGATAAGAACGCTGCTGTATCTTTGGGGACATGCGGTATCACGGGCTTTGGTCGTATAGGCGGCTCAACCAATGCCGTATCAGGAGTTGAAATAAAGTCTCTTGCAAACAATGAATTCCTTTTCGCAACTTGTGTTTTTGTAAGGTTCTTGCTATGAAGAAGAAAATTCAATAGATATCGTTTATCTGTATTGCCCATATTGTTTATTGTCGATTGAATTTTGTCGGATTTTTCAAATTATCCTCAAAGATCTTGCCAATTCTGTACCTCTAATTCATCAATATTATTAAGGAGACACTCATTGTCGATTCCGGATTGTTCTATTTCTTCTGCAAGTATAGTAATTGTTCTATATCGGTAACGGGTATCGCATCTATCTTTGTGTCAATTTTGAAGATGGTTTCACAGATTTCTTACCTGTCTTTTCATCACCAAAGAGTTCTTCAAGCGAGACCCGAGAATCTGTACCATTAACAACGCTCATGAAATATAAACTTGCTTCTTCATAACCTTCCTGTTCCCATATCTCAAGCAGTTTGTCAATATTCACATTAGCATTCTGAATACTGAGACATCTAGAGCGTTGAGGTTTAAATTCAGTGATTAACCAGAAATTTTTACCCTTCGATCTACATAATGTCACATGACATTTCTTTAGAAGTTCAGATTCTATTGATTCCCTGGTTTTTTTGTTTTCCAATCCTGGGCAAAGCTTTTTCTGCGTTGATCTGCTGATGGTAATCGATTTATCCCTTCCATATATAACACATTTGCCGACAAGATTCTTTCGCTCAGATACTTCAAGCCTGATCGAGGTTTTGAAGTATTCATTGAACTCATTCATCGTGTATGGCTGGACATAGATATAGGATTCACCCTTATCTGTTTCTTGATCAACGAATAAAACCTGTTGTAATCGGTTATAACGTTGCAGCAGTTTGTTACAAGCAGTATTGTTTGCACCCTTAACCATGAGAAGGTAATTCAGTTTACCACCAATAACATTCTCCATAACAGGTTCACCTTTTTTAATATAGCCTTTATCGTGTTTATATCTTGGGTAAAACTTGCTATAAGCTTTTGCATAGCCTTCTGTCTCCCAAATATGAAGAATCCATCGTAAATACTTAATATACTTGCGACTGACATTAACCGTGCTATTTACAGTTAAGCCTGTTACTTCCTGACGTTGGCTATCACGAAGAAGACGAGTCTTCTTGTCATTCATTCTAAAGCCTTGCTCTTCAATGATACGTTTAATTTCAAGGCGAAAATCACTTCCTTCCTGATAAACATTATGCATACTAGAAAAGGTCATATCATCCGCATACCTACTATAGTGAAGCCCAAAACGTTTAGCAACACCCCTCATTCTTCTGTCCAGTTTTTCGCAGATAGCATTAGTGAGTAGTGGGGATGTAGCTGCACCTTGAGGAAGAACATTCATTGTTCCATCTGCTTTAGGATGACAGCACAACCCAGCAATCACATTGGCTATCTCTTGTGTGAAGTTGAAAGGGGGAAGTTGAAGTCTTTTCCAAACACGAGCTTGAGGAATAGAGGGGAAAAAGTTCTCCAAATCAATATTGAATACGTAATGGTGCCTAATATGATTTTGAGCATTAGTGACTACAGATCTGCCCTCCGCGAACCCCATCGCAGATTCATTAGGGGTGTATATTGCTTTCAAAAGCTTGTTAAGAAAATAAAGGATGACCTTTAATTGGTAACATGGAGCATTTATTTCTCTCGTTCCGCCACTTTTCTTACGGATTTGAAAGGTTTTGTATCTTTTAGTGACCTGGGGCCTGGAGAAATAACGTAACTGTCTGGCTGTTATCTTATGCTTTTTTGTGCCAAACTCATCACATTTAATCTTATAAAGCAATGAGGCAAGCTGCCCCACTGTCTCCATCTTTTGTGATATTTCGATTATTTTCTCTTTCTCCATTTGCTGAATAAAAAGCGGTCTTTTCAGTTATGATGCAATCGATTTTCTTTGTTTTTACTAATGCACAATGCTAATAACACTATACCACTAATAATACCAGTCAAAGACTGTAACAAAATATAACGTTGGTTTATCATTCTTTTTTTAGAAGAATGACATCCGACGAGTAACATCGGACGGAAGTCAAAATTTGTTCTGCATCAATAACGCCAAAGACCGCCTTGTGCTTTCTGTTGCAAAGATAACAATTGTTAGAGAATTGTATGTTCTGCCATTTGAGAAAAATCAAGATTACTCTTGTTTTGTTTTAAAAGCCAAACATAGCCCTTTGATATGGTTCCAGTATAAGTCTCCATTCTCGACCAACTTTTGAACATTATCCTCGCCATCAATTGTCCCGTCGAGCATTTGGATTCTCTGAAGCAAGGCAGACATCCTTTCAATGCAGTAATTGCCCACAAGAGGATAAAGGAGCCCGGCTGCTTCTGGGCACACTAAAGACCAGTTTTCTGTCAGTTCAAGCAAAGTGTGAAGATGATATGGATTCTTTTCCAAACCAGTTGTATCACTGTTAGAAATAAGATTCCGGATTTCTCGCAACATCCAGTCTTTATAATTATTGCATATGTCACGTACAGTTGCTAAAGCGTCTAATCAGACATGGTCATAGTTTGCGCTCCATGATTGACCCCGATTGGACAGTACAACGGTATGAGGTAACAAGTAACCTCCACCATATAATCTATAATTGTCCTTGCCATATTGAGCAATCGAAATAAACTTTTGTCAAACCGTCCATTATTGGCTGCCAGTGAAATAGGCAAGAGCAATACGTCATGCACGTACACGTTAATCCATATGTACTCTTGATGACGAGCCTTGGGATAAAAGTTGGTTCGTGTCTCAAATCTGAAGATGTCACAAGTGAACTCATCTTTCCCATTTGACCAACCAATTCTATCATGAGTATCGAAAACAATTTCATTTGAATCTGTTTCTTTCAATGAGAATTGTTTTGTTTGATTATCGTAATATAAATGTTCCATGATGTTATTATTTGTTTTACGTTGCAAAGGTAATCAAGCGTCGCGAACGCTATGTTCGCAATTGGGTGTATTTTTCATTCATTTGTTTGATTCTTTCTGAGACTTGCTCTTGTAGTGACCCAGGCGCTAGGACAAGCAACTCGGGCCCGTAGGTGATGAATTCCCTGACAAGTTCATAGTTGATGATGCAGTCAATGGAGAAAAACGTCCCACCTTGAAGACTGGGGTGACGGGCATATAATGACGCTGCATTTTCTCCTTTGATCTCTCGTTGAGAGCCATGAATGGGTTTGGTTGCAATATACCCCGATGATTTGTCGCCCACCCAGAAGATAATGTGCTCGACAGGGGCGTTTTCATAATAAGTTATGCCGATGATGTCTTCATAACGATCGGTCAAACCTTCGGGTTGAGGCTTGTAACGACGATCTTGCAATGCGTTGATGCCCTGGATTCGATCAAGAGGAAATGTGAGGATCTTGCCATCACTATCAGCAGCTCCAATTACGAACCATCGGTTATTATACTGCTTCAGCAGGTAGGGATGAAAATCTATTCCCTTAATTTCTTTCTGGTTAAACAGTCTATATTGCAAATGGATAGCGACCTTGTTGGAAATGTAATTGAAAAGTGTTCCCAACAGATTGGAGTTGGTTAAGTAAGGATTATTGCTAAAGTAGATAATCCTATCATGATCCTTTACGCCCAGTTTCTGGCGGAAGGCTTCCAACCACTCGAAGTTGTCGAGCCCATCGAACTGACCAATGGTCTCCAGCACTTCACACAACAGGTTGCGCTCCTCGTTACTCAACTTCTTGTTAAAAATAGAGAATGTGGGGTCGGCATAACGGACACAACGCTTGCCTCTCTCAGACTTATAGCGCTCAATCTCTGCAAAGATCGGGGCGTACTCAAGATCGACAATGTCTTTCTCGATACAGCGTTTAGTAACACCCTCAAGTCCATCCTTAGAGAGCCTCACTTCAACAATATCAGTCAAGTCTTGAATGCTATAGTTATGAAGTCTGTCCGAGAGCAACTCGTCCAGAATCAGGTAACGGTTGAAAGCGTTCTTGTTACTTGGCATAATTCTATCACTTTTGTTTGACGATTGCAAAAGTAGACAAAAATCGCGAATTGTATGTTCGCGAAATGATATAATCGAGAATTCACTTTTACATTATCAAAAAAAATACAATAATGAGAGCAAAAAGAAAAACGGCTTCTAATTTGCCGTCTTTCGCTCATTATTGTTCTCATGCCACTTGGATATCTTGGAATAATCAATCGTCTAAAGGTGTGATTGTGTCCTCTATCAGTATTGTCTCTTTCTACTGACTACTCGGATGTACTTGGCGTTGGGGTATTTCCTTCTCGCCTTGTAGTGAATGTACATCCTGCTTCTGCTCATGCTCTCGATTGTGATTGTCTTGCCATCCACGTTGACCTCATAAGTGTAGATCGTGGGAATGGGCATTTTGGTGGTATTGTTCTCGTACCACCATTCAATCAATAATTCTTTAATAGTCTTAATCATTTCAGTTGATATCGGTTTATGAGTATTGAGACCTGCTTGGCGGTGAACTTGCCTCCTCTGCTGGTCGTGAAGCCCTCGTTGTTTAATGTTCTTGCCATCTCGCCAGGTTATTGGTTTCTCGCACCAGGATCTTCAGCATGGCAACCGCGTGTTTGTTGTGAGGATTGTTAGCCGCTTTCTCCTGATTCGTTAGCCGGCTGTTCGAGATAGTTTTTTCCATATTGCCCGTTAAGTTTTCAGGTTTACCAAGTTGACATCCTTGCTCCTTTTTCACTTGTAGGGCCGCTCTGGTACGCTGACGGATCAATCCAGCCTCATATTCACAGATGGCCGCGATGATAGTCAATACCAGTCTATTTGCTCTTGGAAAGTCACAGAATACGATTTCTATGCCCGAATCCAAAAGCTGGCTCGTAAAGGTCACGTTTCTTGATAGTCGATCCATCTTGGCGACAATCAGTGTTGCCTTCATCTGCTTGCAGAGCTCCAATGCCTCGTGTAGTTTGGGACGCTGTGTTTTTCGCCCGCTCTCAATTTCCACGAATTCAGCTATCGGTTCTTCTCCGCTAACTATATTCAATAACGAAGTGCAAAATTTCGTTCTGAATGGCCCTACATGTTTTTTCGTTCGAGACTTAATGGCGGATTGGGGATGGGGCTTGTCCTTTCCTGATTTAGGTTGACTCTGGTTGATAAATTATTACTTGTATAAGTTGACTTTACATTGTTAATACTGCCTAGGGTTGACTGCCTGGCTCTTGTCGCTGTCATGGGTTGACTGAAGACCGGAGGTCTGAAGGAGACCCATGACGCTGGGGCAAAGGTAAAGGATTTTCATCTATATCCAAGCTATTCCTGCTTTTTGTTGCTATCATCCTGTAGCTCTTCCATCTCATATCCCTCTGCGGCGGAGCATCTCCACATAGCCGCCGCTGGCGTACTGGCAGCCCCGGTCTGAGTGGTGGATGAGACTGACGTCCTTGCCCTCGATGCGCTTGAGAGCCATCCTAAGGGCGGCTATCGGATATTCGGTGTCCAGCGTCGGCCCGACACTCCAGCCCACGATCTCCTCGCTGTAAGCGTCGAGGATCAGAAACAGGTAGCAGAAGTGATAGCCGCAAGCCCCGTCCATCACCTGAATGTAGGTTATGTCACTGACCCAAAGCTGGTTGTACGCCGACGGGATAAAGTCCTTGACGAGGTTGGGATACGTCGGCAGGCCGTGCGTGGAGTCGGTGGTGCGTGGCTTGCGCCTGCGCTGGCGCACCTTGAGGCGGTTCTCGTCGATGATTCGGCAGAAGCGGTCGCGGCCTATCTGACCGTCGCAGCTGAACTCCTTCCGGTACATGTGCCACAGCTTCACGCCTCCTATGCCGGGGTCCCTGGTCCGGATGCCCCTGATGTACTCGAGGGCGAACTCCTCCCGTGCGGCCTTGCCCAGGGCCAGGTTCTCGTCGTACTGGTAATATGCCTGCTTGCTCTTGCCAAACAGCACGCACAGACCCCGGACGTTGTATCGCCCGGAGTCCTTTGCGCGCAGGTCCCTCACTGTTTGGCGCCAGTTTTTTTTCGTATCGGGATCCTGTATCGAGCCTCGGCTATTTTTATCATCTCATCATAGGCCTCGGCCTTGATCTCGGCATGCAACAGCCTGGCCTCCAGTTTCTTGACCCTCTTCTTGAGCGTTTTGTCTTGTTCGCTCTGCGGCTGAGCTTCCGGCTTTACTTTTCGCTTTCTCATGACTGTTCCTTTGGAGATTCTTCCTTTTTCCATTGCAAAGATAGCAATCCATCTCGATGCAGTCGTATGTCCTATCGGAAGAATTCGTGAAATTCTGTCTTCACCATCCCTTCTTCATAATGAAGACGGATGACCTCGTTGAAATAAAGCCTCTGCTTTTCTGTGTGTAATTGATACATCTTTGACTCTGTTTATTAGTCAACTTTTTTCAGGCAAAGACAGCCGGAGAAGCTCAGCGTGGAAATAAAAGATTTTCTCTCTACAACGGAGGGACAATTGCCGAGCAACCGTGCCGACATCTATTTCAAGGAACTCGGCAACGAGTCGCCCGTATTGGTCAAGCTGATGATGCAGACCATCTATCAGAACGACAGGCGCACCATCAAGCACATCGGCACGCAGCTGTTCGGCATGAGATTCCTGCTCCGTGGATTGTACGCACACAACGGCTTGCTGTATTTCCACACCCAAATGGAAAACGGCACGAATATGCCGTACTCGGTGGACTTCATCACGTTCAAGGTGGTGGATAAGAAGGTGGCAAAGCGCACTGTCATTCAGGAGCAAGTGTTGCAGCCCTTGCGTGCCTGGCATCAGGTAATGCAGGTAAAGGGTAAGGATAGCGAGCATTCCGTGTTTGTGCTGGAACAGTTTGCCCTCTCGGAAGACAAGCAATTAGAGGTAACACTCTACGAGCGAAACGGTGGGCGCACGCTGACCTTTTATGTTGAGCCGCAGGATTTGCTCTTAGCAAAGAAGATTGATAACCTCAAACTTAAATGGTAGGCTTTATGAAGAACAAACTCATTTTATCGGCATGCGTGGCAGTGGCCATGACTTTCAGTCTGCCGTCGTACGCACAGCGGCTGATACAGGGACAGAGGGGAGTTGAAGTTATAGGCAGCGTTCCCCTTATAAAGGGAGAAAAACTCTTTGCTAAGGATAATTTCGGTGTGGGTGTATTGCGCAGCCGTTACTTAAAGCGTGAGAACTACACCTTTGTAGGGATTGAGTATGAACAGCAGAATATGCCGTATAGGGATTATGGCATAAAGCTCAAGGATGCGCTCTTGCAGGTGGGCTATATGCACCCGATACTCTCCGACAATGGCAAGAACGTGTTTCTCTATGGTGACGTGTCCGCTTTGGGTGGCTACGAGGAACTGAACGAGGACAAAGAGCTGCTGCCCAACGGGGCTACGCTGCTCGACCGTTCACGCTTCGTCTATGGCGGTGCCGTGCATGGCTCGGTGGAGGTTTTCCTCACGGACAGGCTTCTCTTTCTTGTCAAGGCACAAGGGCGGTTTCTCTTTGGAACGGACGTACATCATTTTCGCCCCGCATTATCTGCAGGGTTTAGGTTTAACTTTTAAGCAAGAAGAAAAATGAAAAAGAAGATTTTAAGTTCGATATGGGTAATGGGCGTGCTTGCCCTTGCCGTGTTTTGTCTGGCTGCTTGTGACAGGGAGTTGGATGTGGAGCAGTCTTATCCGTTCACGCTCGAAACAATGCCCGTGCAGAAGGACATCATCAAGGGACAGACGGCGGAGATACGCTGCACCCTCAAGCGAGGGGGCGACTTTGCCGACACGCGCTATACCATCCGATATTTCCAGCTCGACGGCAAGGGAACATTGAGGATGAACGACGGTACGGTGTTCAAACCAAACGACCGCTATCCGCTCACGAAAGACGTGTTCCGTTTGTATTACACCTCACTCTCCACAGACCGCCAGACGATTGACGTGTATGTGGAGGACTGTTTTGGCAAAATGCAGCAACTGACTTTCAGCTTCAATAATGAGAAGGAGGAAGAAAAGGGAAAGACCGTTGCAGTAGTAACCAGCACCTTGAACGATGCGAACAGCTAAACGCTTTGCTTTATTCTGTATATTGTGCTTGTTCTGCCAGCCGATCCTTGCCCAGCGCAAGATGCGGTTGGCAGACTTGCCACCTTTTGAGCGTGTGGTGGTCGTCGTGAAATACTTCGAGGGACTGCACGGAAAGGATTGCTTTCCTTATGTCGGCTATGGTCATTAGTTGCAGCCGGGCGAACGTTTCACGGCAGATATGACGGAACGGCAGGCGGACTCGCTGCTCCGTGCTGACCTTTGGAAATGCTTTGAACACTTCAAAGGCTATGGCAAAGATGCATTGCTACTGACCTTACTTGCCTACAATGTGGGCGTGGGGAGATTGCTTGGTTATGGCAAGCACTCAAAGAGCCAATTGCTGAAAAAGATAGAGGCTGGAGATAGGAACTATTATCGGGAGTATGTCTCGTTCTGCCGATACAAGGGAAAAGTTTTGCGAGGATTGGTTAAGCGCAGAAATTTAGAATATCTAATGTTTTATGTACCATAAGCGTTTTTGATTTTTGCTCCTTTGTTGTCGTGAGATAATAAAGGAGATTTTTATGCTTCAGCTTGACATAATAGCTGACAACAAGAGAAACAAGAGATGACAAATTGACATAAATCAAAGAAAGGATACTTGATAGTTTTTCCATAGTGACACTTTTGGGGAAATTTTGTATAAAGGTACGCCTTTTGCACTTAACAAAACAACGTATCATCGTTTTAAGACCCCAGCTAAGGACTGGTATTTTATAGTTATGTATAGAATTTTCATATCTCACTCGTGGACTTATTCTAAGGAATACGACAAGATTGAAGAGTTTCTGAAGGAACAAGGTGTTTCGTTTTACAATCACTCCGTTCCGAAAGATGACCCTGTTCATACCAATGGAACAGACAAAGAACTGTATGAAAAGATTGATGCCAAAGTAAGAGGTTGCAGTTGTGTTATCATTCTTGCTGGTGTGTATGCTTCTTATAGCAAATGGATTAACAAGGAAATCGAAATTGCGAAGAAGTACAACAAGCCTATCATTGCCGTTGAACCTTTCGGCTCAGAAAGAACTTCAAAGGTAGTAAAGGAAGCTGCAACTGTCATTGTAGGTTGGAGAGCGTCTTCTGTTGCTAATGCTGTTAAAACCTATGCGTTATAGCCTATGAAAAAAGCACTACTCATCGGTATCAACGACTATCCTATACAGCCATTGAGAGGTTGCATAAAAGATGTACGAACACTCCATTCCGTCTTAGAACGGAATGGAGATGGTTCAAAAAACTTCGATATTTTGCCACTTGAGGACGTACAATCGTCTAATAAAGCAATGGAAGCCATTGAAGAACTGTTCAAGGGCGACGAAGATTTTGCTTTACTCTATTATTCTGGACATGGATTTGTCAATACTGTTGGTGCAGAATTGGTATTCCCTGATGATTGTTGTAAAGATGGATACCATAAGGGGTTGCAGATGTCAGACATAATGCAGGTTGTCAATCGTTCCAAAGTGAAGAACAAGGTGGTCATACTCGACTGTTGCCACGCTGGTAATATGGGTGAGAACATACGCTCTGCCGAAAGTGAACTAAGCGAGGGCGTATCCATTCTTACAGCTTGTCGCAAAGACGAGTCTGCTTTGGAAATGGGGGGACACGGTGTCTTTACCGAACTTCTTTGCGAGGCATTAAGAGGTGGCGCTGCCGACTTTTCAGGCAACATCACAATGGGCGGCATTTATGCCTACATCGACCGCTCTTTTGGTTGTTGGGAACAAAGACCGGTTTTCAAAACCAATATATGTCGATTTGCTCCGTTGAGAACAGTTGTCCCTAAAATCTCCAATGAGGTTATTCGTGAATTAAGGACTTTATTCAATGACCCAACAGAGGTTTTCCAGTTAGACCCTTCTTTTGAGTACACCAATGTTCCAGAGTGTGAGCTGACACCTATTGAGCCTTATGCCCAGAAAGAGCATATCGAGCAATTCAAGACGTTGCAAAAACTCCAAAGCATTGGTTTTGTAGAGCCAATTGAAGAGGAGTATATGTATTATGCTGCAATGCACTCAACTGGCTGCCGACTTACGGCATTAGGGCAATATTATTGGCGTTTAGTTATAAATGATAGAATATGAGCAGATTATTTACAGAAGATTTCTTTCGGAATTATAGCCGTACTTCACTTAACGAATCTCAGCAAAGAGAATTGCGTTTGTTCTCTCAAACAGCATCTTCGAGTGATTATCAAACATTTGATATATTCCTCTCTTACAACATTGCTGACAAAGCGGTTGTACAAGGTATATATTACTACTTGTCAAAGCTGGGGTATAAAGTGTATTTAGATTTTATTATTGACCCTGACTTGAATCGAAGCCATGTTACGAAACAGACGGCAGAGAAGATACGCAGAAGGTTGAGGAATAGCAGATCACTGATATATGCTGCGTCCTTAGGTGCTTCTTTAAGCAAATGGATGACGTGGGAATTAGGAATGGTAGATGGCAATACATCTAAGTGTATGCTTCTTCCTGTTGCGGAAGGTTATGAAGAAGTCTATAACAAGCAAGAGTATCTAGAACTCTATCCTGTAATTTACTTGTCAAACTTAGGTACGACAAAAGTGGAGGGGGATGGTGGCATAGAAAATAACTTGCAATCATTCATATCTCCTTCTATGCGCTAACCAAAGTAGAGCTTACCTACACTTTACTAAAAAGCCGTGATTGGATAAAATACATCCAATCACGGCTTTTAGTTATTTGAAATATAGCACGTAAAACTCTACAACTAATACTTATTATATGGTACTTTTGTCTTTGGGCATTGAATTTTATTCCTGCGACTTTCTTTTGCTTCTTTGCTTTGGTCGCCTGCTCGTTCAAAGAATCGAGTAGGAGGTAAACACTAATCATAGGTGCTTATCTCCTATTTTCGTGTTTACCGACCTCTCACACCACCGTACGTGCCGTTCGGCATACGGCGGTTCTTAACGCGGGTGCTTTTTCTCGTAATATTCCGTAAGCGTGGGATAGTGCGCTCGTTTCA
>Ga0256406_1001991_pt1 | contig 30728 bp, 28 predicted proteins | sample RumenRJG_03DNA_FD_185986 | JGI IMG/M metagenome (GOLD analysis project Ga0256406, IMG submission 185986) | Bovine rumen microbial communities from Lethbridge, Alberta, Canada - RJG_03 | ecosystem: Host-associated > Mammals > Digestive system > Stomach > Rumen | place: Canada: Alberta | collected... | reverse complement strand
CGAGCTTTGCCTCCGCCGCGTCAAGCTTTGCCTTCGCCCGCTCTACGATTCCCTCCTGCGCAGCGATTTTCTCGTCGATTCCAATCTTTTTTGGCATCTTTTTGTCCTCCTTTTTTTGTGGCCGTTTCACTCATTCGGCTTTGGAAGAAGTATAGCACAAAGATGCGGCATTTGTTGTTTTTTTATGACACATCGGGTTTTGCATATTAAAAATGCTTCTAAAAAATCAAAAAAAATAAAAGGGGGAAATTGTCATGACTACATTTTTTGGTATCCTTGTAGCAGGCCTGGGGTTTCTCGGTGTTCTAACCATTGCAGTCTGCAATACCGCAAGTATTGCAGACCAGGCTTCTGAAAGGATGGAGCTGGAGCTTATGCTCCGTCAGCGTAAGGAGAACCTTCAGGGCCTTCGCGCCGACCAAAAAGACTGACGCCACACATTTGGAGAAGGTATTTTTCCTTCTCCTTTTTTTTGCATATTAAAGACAGAGAGAAAATAATCTCTCAAGACAATATAGGGAGAGGAAATGGATGATAAAAGTTAAAGACAATCACACTATTTTTTCAAAAAAGGAGGTAATTTTATGCCGTTTGTGAAAGACGACCCCCGGATTAACCGGAATGGCGCCGGAACAAAACAAAAACTTGTGTTAGAGTATCGCGCGACTCATCCTGGTGCTACTAAAGACATCGCCGCCAAAGACCTTAATGTTTCTATGACGACCATCGACAGATGGTGGGATTCTGCTGGCAACCAAATTCCCGTTAAGTATAAGTACCCTGATATGGAGAAGCTCAAATATATAGAAGGAAAAGGGGACTGGATAGACCTTAGAGCCGCTGAGACAGTCGAGATGGAAGAGGGCGAGTTCAGACTTATAGACCTTGGGGTAGCTATGAAGCTTCCGAAGGGATACGAGGCCATTTTTGCTCCAAGAAGCTCTACTTTCATGCGTTTCGGTATCATTCAGGCAAACAGCATTGGCGTAATCGATGAATCGTACTGCGGACCGGACGACTACTGGCGCTTCCCGGCCATCGCTCTAAGGAAGACCCGCATCGAAAAGGGCGACCGTATCTGTCAATTTAGGATTCTGCCGCATCAGCCGAGCATCATCTTTGCGCTGGCGGAGGACCTTGACGGAGAAAACCGCGGCGGGTTTGGGAGCACGGGGAAAAATTAATTTAAAAAAATAAGGAAAAGGAGGAGGGCGGTGTATCTCCGCAGAGCAGATTCGCGGAGATTTCCGCACACAAAAAAAATACATGAACTATTATGCCAGCAGAGACAGAAACATCAAGGCAGCACAGGCACATCACGAAGAGATGCTTAAAAAGTATCCGTGGGAGATTGCAGACTCAATCAACGAAACCATTGTATACGGCGGGGATGGAAGAGTGCCGGAGAGAAGAGAAAACGCCTCGCGTTCTCACACAGCTGTGTTCTGCGATAATGATACTGTGAGCGCTTTGATAGATGCAAGGTATGACAACCCCGGGAAAAAGATTGTAGTGCTGAATTTTGCTTCTTATCAAAACCCCGGTGGGAAATTTCTGGAAGGCTCATCCGCGCAGGAAGAGTCGCTGTGCCACGCATCAACTCTTTTTGAGTGTCTCAGCGCGCAGAAAGACTACTATGACTACAACAAGTCGCATAAAAACTACGCCCTGTACACAGACAGGGCACTGTATGTTCCAGACGTTGTCTTTGAGTCGAAAACCGGGGATGCTATTGTCTCAGACGTAATTACATGTGCGGCTCCAAACAGACGTGCATATGCCAAACATTTCAGTACAGAGTTCCCGGATTTCGACAAGAGAAATAGAGAAGCCATGGTTTCGCGTATAAACTTTATCAGAGACATTGCCGAAGAAAATCATGCTGACGTTCTCATTCTCGGGGCTTTTGGATGTGGGGTGTTTGGACAGGACCAGGACGAAGTGGCGGCGATTTTCCAGAGTGTGTTTGCAGAAACATCTGTTCCACGCCTAATTTACGCAGTCCCGTCTAAGTTCAACGAGAAAAACGCAAATGCGTTTAAGAATATCTGTGAACGTGCAAGCTGAATAATCTGAATAACCAACATTTTAAGGGGACCCTTTTGGGGTCCCTTTTTTTCGCATATTAAATCAAGGTCAAAAATTTTGACCTCATTTTTTGGTTCCCCTTTTTTTCGCATATTAAATCAGAAAACATCCTGAGGAGGAGGAAAAGTAATGGCTGGAAACACGAACCTTCGTGCGGCAAAAAATGCCAAGAACGATGAGTTTTATACGCAATACAGAGATATCGAAGCGGAGATGAACGCTTACGTGGAGTTCAATCCCGACGTGTTCCGTGGCAAGACGATTCTGTTGCCTTGCGACGACCCGGAGTGGTCGAACTTCACGAAGTATTTCGCGGCGAACTTCGAACGGTTCGGTCTGAAGAAATTAATTAGTACATCGTATGCGAAGAGCGCTGGGAATAAGCAGCTTACGCTGTTTGAACAGGAATCCCCGCTGTATGATGCAGGCAAACATGATACGCACGGAAAATTGTTTACGCTCACACATGATAAGGACGGTTCTGGGCGTGTAGATACCGATGACATCGAGTTTTCAGGATATCTTGAAGGAGACGGCGATTTCCGCTCCGAAGAGGTAAAAAGGCTGCGCGATGAGGCGGACGTTATCATCACGAACCCGCCGTTCTCATTGTTCCGTGAGTTTCTGGCTTGGATTTTGGAAGCAGACAAGAAGTTTGTGATTATCGGCAACGTGAATGCCATCGCGTACAAGGAGGTGTTCCCGCTTTTCAAAGACAACCGGATGTGGCTTGGTTATAACGAAGGCGGGTCAAGAAAGGGCAATTCCATGTTCTTTGTCGTCCCCACTGGATATGACAACCAGTATGTGACAGCAGATGAACACGGCAAAAGGCTGATGCAAACGTCGGCAAAATGGTTTACGAATCTTGACCATGGCAAGCGTCACCAATCCCTGCTTCTCGATACGATGGAGCATAATCTCAAGTTCAATAAGAAGCTCAGACGAAAGCTCGAAAAGAATTATGGCGTAATCGAATACCCGCATTATGACAATTATGACGCCATCGAAATTCCGTTTACAGAATGCATTCCATCTGATTATGACGGCATGATGGGCGTACCGATAACATTCATGGATAAATATAACCCAGAACAATTTGAGATAATTGGCGTTTTGAATAACAGCAATATCGAAGAAAAACAACATGAGTGTTTTGTTTTGAGTCGTGACACAAAGACTATCATCAACGGCGCAGAAAAGCTTTGGAACGGTCCTGTTATTAATAAGATGCCTTTGTATATTCGAATTATTATTCGTCCGAAAAAGGGAGACAACAACTAATAAAAAGAAAGACTCTGACTGCGGATTTTGTCCTGCAATCAGAGTCTCTTTTCATGCTAATCATTTTTTTCTCCCAAAGCACAAACCGGCATATTAAATAAGAACCAGAAAAAATGTAAGAAATGGAGGAGAAAAAAATGAAAAACAGATTTGTGCATCTGCACCTGCACACGGACTATTCGCTTCTTGATGGAGAAGGGAAAGTTGATGCATATGTAAGCCGCGCAAAAGAGCTTGGCATGACGGCGATGGCAATAACAGACCACGGTACAATGGCAGGACTCGTCACTGGGTTTGACGCATGTGAGAAGGCTGGCATCAAGTTTATCGCAGGATGTGAATTTTACGTCGCTCCTTTCGGAAGAAAGATGAGCGACAAGAAGTTCGAAAGAGGAGAGAAGGCTTATAACCATCTCATCGTTCTTGCGAAAAACGATGACGGCTACAAAAACATGTGCTACCTCATGACACACGCATGGGAAGACGGATATTACAGAAAACCGAGAATTGACTTTGACATCCTTAAAGAGCACCATGACGGGCTTGTGGTTCTTACAGCCTGCGTAGCAGGAGCTGTGCCGTCCGCAATAGCCGAAGGAAACATGGACAAGGCAAGAAAGATAGCATCTGAATATAAAGAAGTGTTCGGGGACGACTATTATCTTGAAATCCAAAACCATAATCTTGAGGCTGAACGGCTTGTAAGACTTGGCTCAATGCAGCTTTCAAAAGAACTTGGAATCAAGCTTGTAGCGACAAACGACTGCCATTACGTAAAGCTTGAAGACAAAGAAGCTCACGACTGGCTTCTCTGTATGGACACAGACAAAAAGGTGGCTGACAAAGACAGACTGAGATATGAGGGAAACTACCATATGACATCCGAGGAGGAGATGTTGCAACTTTTTCCCGAATGCCCGGAAGCTGTATATAACACAGCCGAAGTGGCGGACAAGTGCAATTTCCGCTTCACATACGGAAACTATCGAATGCCAAAGGTTCATATCCCGGCAGAATATGGAGGCGACTACTTTAAGTATCTTTCAGATGAGACATGGAAGGGCTTTGAGAAGTGCTACCCGGAAGGCTCAAGCGAGAGAGAGGAGGCAAAGAAAGACGTATCATACGAGCTTGGAATTATCAAGGAAATGGGCTTTGCCGAATACTTCCTCGACACGCGAAAAACGGTTATGGAGGCAAAGAGGCGCGGCTATCTTGTAGGCCCGGGCAGAGGTTCAGGAGCCGGGTCAAGAGTTAATTACTGTCTGGAAATTACAGACATCGACCCTATCCCGTACAACCTTCTGTTTGAGCGTTTCCTAAACCCGGAGCGCGTATCTATGCCTGATATAGACGTAGATTATGACCCTAAGCACAAGGACGAAATCATCAAGTTTGAGAACGACTCAAACGATGGATGTTTTGCAAAAATCCGCACCTTTACCACTATGGCGGCAAAGGCAGTGCTTAAAGGATGCGCCAAAGTTTCAGGAATAAACGACCACGTAGGCGTAGGGAATAAGTTCTCGAAGCTCATTGGAAACTGTAAGACGATGCAGGAGGCTTGGGATACAAACCCGGACCTTAAAGCATATGTTGAAAGTTCCCCGCAGCTTCAAAAAATCTGGAACATCTCGCTGAAGCTTGAAGGCACCAAGAAGGCGGCCTCAACACACGCGTGCGGACATATTCCGACGCCTGTGCCATGTGAGCAGCTTTTTCCATGTGCCGTTGATAGTGAGACGGGCTACCTTGTCTGCGAGTATGACATGACACAGGTAGAGCATTTGGGGAATCTTAAAAAAGACCTCTTGATGCTCTCAAACCTTACTACAATCAGTGCGGCAAGAGACCTTATAAAGCAGACAAAAGGCAGTGATGTGCCGCTCTGGACAGAGGATGTGCTAAACGATAAGGACGCGCTTGCCCTTATCGCATCCGGAGATACTGACGGAGTGTTTCAGCTTGAAAGCGACGGCATGAAATCGTTCATGAAAGACTTAAAGCCAGACCGCTTTGAGGACATCGTCGCAGGGGTTGCGCTTTACAGACCGGGCCCAATGTCGTTTATCGGCGATTACATCGCAGGTAAGCAGCATCCGGAAGAGATAAAGTACCTTACCCCAGAACTCAAACCAATACTCGAGACAACGTACGGCTGTATCGTCTATCAGGAACAGGTCATGCAGATTGTCCAGAGGCTCGCAGGGTTCTCAATGGGCAGGGCAGATATAGTCAGAAAAGCTATGGGTAAAGTTTGATTTTGCCCGCTGCGCGCCGAAAGACGCGCACATGCATAGAGCTAAAACGGTGAAGGCTTTCGTATGTTATTTTTCAGTTCGACAATTTATTTAACAAGAAAAAAAATAAAATTCGAACAACTGAAATTTATAGCAGACGAATGCTGATACCGTGGTAACTGTAAGAGACAAAACGCTTACAGCACCGTAACGAGTAGCGAGTGAAACTTGTTTGAAACAACAAGAATACAATCTCGCCAAGAGAGCTCTACATGAAAGGATATAGTCTTTTCCTTCCTTTCGCAGCGGTTAGGAAGCCTAACGTATAAACCGTTAAGCGGCGACGAGGATGAAAATGTACTCTGAGCTGGGGCGGAAATGACCGCCCGTACCCCTTATTTCAAGGGTATGAACGAATACATAAGTTCCAGAAGCACAGGATAAAGAGCCTGTGCGATAACATAACTGAAGAAAAAGATGGACATTATGCAGGCAGAGCGGAAGCGCTTTGTCTATGGCGATGAAAGTCTAAACATACCCGGCTGTATCAAAAATGGCATTCCTGAAGATATCGCAAACACGATATACGACCAGATGATAGACTTCGCGAAGTATGCCTTCAACAAGTCCCATGCGGCGGCGTATGCGGCAATATCCCTTGAGACAGCATATCTCAAAGCTCACTTCCCGCTCGAGTTTGCTGCCGGACTTCTTACATCCGAAATTGATGATTCCGACAAGCTGATGAAGTATATCGGGAGCTTCAAAAACAACGGTGTAAGCGTCCTGCCACCAGATGTTCAAAAATCTGATGTCGCCTTCTCAATCGAAGATGGAGACATCAGGTTCGGGCTTTTGGCAGTTAAGTCAGTTGGGACAGATGTTGCTGAAAAAATCGTGAAAGAGAGAAAGAAAGAGAGTTTCAAATCTTTCCAGAACTTCCTTGAACGAACATACAGCTTCATCTCATCAGATGCAGTTGAGAAACTTGCATATTCAGGTGCTCTCGATTTTTCAGGGCTTTCAAGACGGGCAATGGCAGAGCAGGCAAAGCCCGCCCTTGCGGCTGTCAAAAAGGCGATGAAAAAGATAGATAAAGAGCAGATGAGCATCTTTGATTTTTTGAGCATCCCGGAAGAGCATCAGAGCGATTACGGAATCCAAAACCTTCCGGAATACCCGAAGGGTCTGCTCTTTGCACACGAGAAGGAAGCGACGGGAGTATACCTGTCAGGGCATCCGATGCAGCCATACAGAAAGTATCTGTCGCTTATTGCCACAGACTCCAAGTATGTTGCAGAAAAGGCTCATGAAGGCGATATCGTAAATATCGCCGGGGTTTTGACAGACTTCAGCTGGAAGGTCACGAAGACCGGAAAGCAGATGCTTATCATAAACCTTGAGGATGAGCAGGGGATGTTCGACGTGCTTTATTTCCCGAAAGAGTACGAACAGCAGCCAGCACTCGTCATCGGTGATGTTCTCTTCGTAGGAGGAAAGGTCACCGCGTCCGGCTCGATAGTGGCAAATGACTTCCGCGACCTGTCAATAAACCCGCCAAAGCAGCTGTGGTTTGCGACAAACGCAAAAAGTACATTTACACTTGAAAAGCAGGTTCGAAACTTTGCTCAAAGAGTTGGAGGAGTCGGAGATGTTATCTATGTGTGTTCTAAGACAACGCGGAAGAGATACCCGCTGTCCATCACAATAGACGCAAACGACGATACCGTTCTGAGAGCAAAAGGCGAGTTTCATGCTGAAAACGTCGCACGCGTAGATGCAATCTGATTTTTTTAAAGAGCCAGGGGATTCCCCTGGTTCTTTTTTTTCTTCCCGGGCCCGTCGCGGGCATATTAAAAAAGACGATAAAGCTTTAAGGCTATAACGAAAGGAGAAAATATATGCAGGACAAGTACAGTTTCCTGAACGACCTGATTGTTGAAATCAAGCAAAGACCAATCAACGAGGTAATTGGCCTCTATCTGCACCTTGTGCAGCGCGGCCCAAACTTTTTGGCGCTGTGCCCGTTTCACGCGGACACACATCTTGGCTCTTTCGTAGTATCCCCGAACAAGGGGATATGGAAGTGCTTCGCTTGCGGAGAACACGGCGGCGTTAATTACGCCGGGGATGCAATTAAGTTTGTGCGCCTCTACAAAAAAGTCTCGTACTTCGAAGCAGCGCTGGATATCGCAGTGCAGCTCAGGCTCATATCTCTTGAGCAGTATGAGACGTACTCACGGAAGAGGTACGACCCCAAGAGAGTAGAAGAAGCCGAGAAGAAATATTCAGAGGCCCGGGCCACATCCGCGGAGCAGCCGGAGCAGGCACCTGCCGAAGTGAAAGACAAGGTTTACCGCGCATTTAAAGAGGTGGCAGGCCTTGATGAAGAAGACAGGCAGTACCTCAGGTCCGTGAGGGGTCTTTCTGATGAAAGAATAGACGCCGATTATTTCACATTCCCATCGAACTGGAGAAAGAAGGCCATGATTATCTCTTTAGTGATGGAGAAGACGGGAATCACAAGCGAGGAGCTCTCGCATGTCCCCGGGTTTTTCATCGACAAGGAGTACAACATGGTTTCCATTATCTCCTGCAAGGGGATTGGCATCTTACTCCACAACCCTGATGGAACGGTTCCGGCCATTCAAATCAGGAAAAAGACAGTGGAAAAGGGAGAGCAGAGATACGTATGGTTTTCTTCATCATTCGCCGCAAACTCGCCTGACAAGTTCGGCGGCGGATGCGGCACTGGAAGTCCAAAAGACGTTCTCTGGCCATCCGGAGATAGGCAGAGCCGATGCATCTGCATCACAGAGGGACGTTTTAAGTCCGAGGTCCTTTCAAAAAGCGGGAACACCGTCGTCTCAGTACAGGGCGTGGCTACATGGCGCGGCTGTATCGCGACGATAAAAGATATCGTAAAAATCAAACCTGGTTTTTACACAAATATCTTCCTGTTTTTTGATTCAGACCTTTTCGGCAACCCGCCCCTTATGGAGCAGGTGAGGCTCCTTGTCTCGGCTCTTCACAAGACATTCCCGCGTCTGAGCGTCGTGTATGCCGCATGGCATAAAGCGGGCGGCAAGGGAATTGACGACTATATCGCCGCAGAGGGAACAAGCAGCATCAAATTCCTTCACGCGGACTTTGTGATAAGCAAAGCGGAAGACGTATTCAATGGAGAGAAGCGCCTGAAGGATGTAAGAACCATGACTATAGAGCAAAGGAAGGAGCTTGCGGAAGAGCTCCAGGCCAGAATTGAAAAGGTTGTTCTGCATTAAAAGAGAAGCCGCAGGAGGCGGCTTTTCTTTTTTTGCTTATTTTGCATATTAAAAATGGGAGTATATGTATATTTTTTCTAAAAAAGGAGGGATTTTTATGAGAAAAAATGTAATTGTGCCAATAATTTTGGCATCAGCTGTTCCAATCACAGCCGTCTCTGTTCCGGCTTTCGCAGATGCCATCGCAGGCTCCGTAAAAACAGATATGGGAAAGACAGTCGCAATCGGGTCAGACCTTACGCCGAATGAGAAGGAGGCAATTTTCAGATACTTCGGAATCACCGATAAAAACAGCGTAAGGGTCATATATGTGACAAACAAGGATGAGCGAGACCATCTTTCTTCTTACATTCCGCTAGAACAGATTGGAAACTACACTGTTTCATGCGCTTACATCAACCCGACGCAGACAGGAGGTATCAAGGTCAGAACCGCAAACCTTCTCTATGTCACCAGCAACATGATTGCCTCAACGCTTTCAACATCCGGTGTCACCAATTGTGAGGTTATCGCCGCCTGCCCGTTCCAGGTGTCAGGCACAGGCGCCCTCACCGGCATCATCATGGCATATGAGAACTCAACGGGCGTAAAACTCGACGAGACAAAGAAAAATATCGCGACGCAGGAAGTCGTGGCGACAGAAAGCATCGCAAAGACTGCAGGCACCGTTCAGGCTGAGAACATCGTAAATCAGGCAAAAATCAAGGCAGTTGAGGACAACATCACAGACCCGAAGGAAATCCAGCAGACCATCGTCAATATCGCAAACGACAACAGCGTGAATATCACAAACGAGCAGGTCAATAATACGACAAACGTGATTCAGCAGATTGTCCAGCAAAAGTACCCGGACGACTATCTCGAGACTCTTAAAGAGACACAGAAAAATATAGACAAAGAGGTTGAAAACATAAACAGCGGGAACACCACCAACATTACAAACAACACGACAAATATCACAAATAATACAGACAGCTCTACAAACACGACGACAAACACTACGAACAACACAAGCACCACCACAAACACGACAAACACCACGAACACCACAGTCATAAATAATGAAAACGGTACGGCAGAGACAGAAAAACAGACCGAAAAACAGACTGAAAAGCAGACCGAAGCACCGTCAAACGCAAACAGCATAATGAACAGCGTAGATGCGAACGCCCTCGGGGAAAACGTCATTCAGACGTCAAACGAAGACCCGTCCCTTATCACAGCTGAGGCTGGAAACACAGAAGTACAGGCAACCGAAAAGACAACCGAAAAGACAACTGAAGAGACAATCGCGCCAGAGACAAACGCCCCAGAAACAGAGACACCGGCCATGGGCCCTGAGACTGAAAAAACAGAGATAGAGGAGACAAACAAAGAGACAGACGCCCGCCCTGAAAACGCCGTGCTGTCAAACATCTACGGCTACGACATCACAAACCTCACTGAGGAAGACAAAAAGACCTTTAACGACATCGAAAAGTTTATAGACGACGCTTTCAAAGATGACACAGAGGCCATGTCCGGCAACTCAGACAACGTACCTGACGCGTGGAAGGACAAGCCTTACATCATCAAGCAGCTTCTCGACAACTACTACAAGCTCTTTATCCATGATTATCAGGACATCTTCGCGGTGATGGACCTTGCATCTGACGCGCAGCCGTCAGATACATCTGTCATAGACGGTATGGGCAAGACGACAGAGGACATGATTCCGTCTGTAAACGGCGCGGTGTTCTCATCCGCGAACACAATGTACGACGCGACAAAAGCCTCAAAAGAGCAGAAAGAAATCTCAGAAAAGGTGCTGGTTTTCTTCCCTAAGGCTGAGGGAGAGACAGAGAACGGTGCCGAGACAGAGGCGGACATCGAGCCGTCGGTCATGACTTTGGGAAACCCTTAAGTTAATCACTACTTGTTTAAAGGTGTCATAGTATGACACCGCTAGGTTTCATCCGAGACAAAGAAAGTGTCAGCTTTGATACAGTCAGAGTCCAAAGTGAAACCTACCAGTATCAAAATCAAGCGGGCCGCCTTTTGCGGCCCCTTTTCTAAGGAGGAAAAGCTTATGCCGCTTTTTAAAACAAAAGACAAAACAATCAACCCCCGCGAGCTTGAGCACTCAGTCGGGGAGGATGCCGCATATGAGGCATCAAAGGCCTCACAGCGCTCGTCTTTTAAAACGAACGAAAAAGATGACGAAAGAGAAGAGGGCCATCTTCACAGGAGAAAAATATTTAGAAAAAGAGAAGAAAAAGAAGTCCTGACAGAGGAAAAAACAGACGAAAAGAAAGAGGACAAGGAAGTCAAAAACAGTGAGCAGGCAGACGTAAAAAAAGACATAAAAAAAGAAGAAGAACTTCACAAAAAACACGCCTTAGACGACAACGAGCACGCTCTTTCTGAAAAGAAAAAAGTGGAAATTAAAAATATGATTAAAGATATGAGGGAGGCCGTCAGAGGAAAGGGCAGAGAGGTCGCAGAAGACAGCCAGTATCTGGAACCTGCCGCGGAAAAGGGCGCAGCAACAGTTCAGAACGCTTATTCAAACGTTCAGGAGGCATCCAATTTTGAAAAATCGGACTTTAAAAATGGAAAAGAAGACGATTATTTTAAAAAAGGTACGGAGGTTGGAATACTCGACAGGGAAGACGAAAATATAGAAGAAAAAGAGAGGATTAAGAAAGAAATGGAAGAGAAAGAGAAAAGAGAGAGGGAAAGGGCGGAAAAGGAAGCGGAAAAGATTAAGAAAAAGATGAAGGAGTTCATAAAAGAAGCAGCCGTATTCTCGGCTTTCGACGCGACGGCAAAGGCCATCATGAAAGAAAACGACGACCCGAAGCTTCTTGGAAAAGCGTACGGAAATCTTTTGAAAGAGGCTGATGACTACAAGAACGCGCCCGGAGCCTTTAAAAAGCTCCAGTACGTATATGACAAGCTTGAGCTTGGACGGCCTGAGTATGAAAGAGAAATTGAAAAAGAGATTAAAGGGCAGGGGAAGGCTTTCCTTTTAAAAGAAAAGGTAGAAGAAGACAGAGATATCGAAAGAGGGGATGAGGATTAAAAAAACCATCCGGCTCACGCGCAGCGCTGCAAAAAAAGCAGCGCTGTTTTTTTGTCAGATTCTCACAGGAGAAGGCTGAAAGGCATATTAAAAAAGAACCAAAAAATATTTTTATTATGATGAAAGGAGAAACAAAATGGAAATCATCACAGCAACAGGAATCCAGAAAGCAATCAGGACAGTGATTAAGGCAACAACATCTCCAGAGACGGTTGTAAGCATCTCCGGGAGAAAGAGCCAGGAAAGTTCATATATAGTCATATATGTGAACGATTTATTTAGTATCAAGGCTGCGGTAAAAGCGCCTCTTGAAAAAGAGTTTACTTTTACCACGACCGCCTCCGAGATATCAAAGGTGCTCGCGATTACAGGGGATGTTTCGTTTAAGGTCTCTGATGATGAGGAGATTGTCCCGTTCACCTGGGGACACAATACCCTCAAAATCAGAAAGACGGAGGCGAAAATCCCGGAGATGAGAAGACCAGAGAAGGACGCAAAAACATTTTGTATCCCAACGGCACTCATCAAAATGATGTGCCGGGACACGTTGTGGGTCAATGAGGGAAACGAAAGTTTCCCGAATGTCCGCCTGAAGATGGAAGCTGCCGGGGGCGTCGGAAACCTGACAGTCTACGCCGTAGACTCGAAGGTTGTCGTGAAGCGGACAGAACAGTTCGCCACGACAAACCCTGATTGTTCGGAAGTTGTAGATATAAACGCAAAGCATTTAAAGGCGCTTATGGCTACGATAGAGGACCCGTCGGTTGACATCGTCCTTTCGCAGGGGAACCTGTTTTTAAGAACAGGAAGCGTCGTCATCGACGCAAAGTACACCGCATGCGAAAACACGGTACCGGACGCCGAAAGAGTCCTTAGTACAAAGAACTCACGGTATTCAGTGTCTTTTGACAAGGCAGACATGCTTGGGAAGCTCAGAATGTCATCCACCTTCACAGGAAACGACAGGACCGCAAGAGCCGTTTTGACGTTCCTTAAAGATGAGACGCGGCTGGAGGCGGTGTCAGAGACAACCAAGTTTGCTGATATGCAGGTTCTCTCAGAGATTTCTGATGAGAACGCCTGTGGCTTGTCGGCAACATTCAGCCTCAATCTTCTTCAGGATATTTTGAAAATCTATCCTGATGACACTATCAAGCTGGATTTCACATCGTCAACTCAGCCGTTCTGGCTGTGCGCGGAGGATGGTGATGAGAACGAAAAAAGCATTCTCACAGCGTGCTTTATGCCGCTGAAAAGCTGATGATATCCACAGAGAGAGCAGGAAAACCTGCTCTCTCTTTTTTTTGTTTTTCCAAAAACAGTCCCGCCCGGGCATTTTAAAAACAGATACCAAAAAACAACATAAAAGAAAGGGAGAAATTATGATGAAGAATTTTGCAAATTGTTATCGCTTTGGCCTTGATGATAGTTTTTATCGTCAGGCATGCGCAGATGAAGAAGGAAGGCTCTACGAGCTCTCCGGGTTCTCAGAGACAAGCCTCAAGCTTGTTCCCCTCGACTTCATCGGAGATGACAAGTGGGTGTCTCTGAGCACGTTTGCCGGTATGCTCGAGCGGGCATACAAGCTCGAGCCTGAGCTTGTACCAGACCATGTTTTCAGAGATGTGGCCGTCGCGCGGACCATCGCATCTCGTGAAAACCCTGACCAGTTCGACTGGTACAGGCACGGCGCAGAGGACGAAGAATGCAAGCTCTACGAACTCGTGTCAATCGTCGACGATAACACCTTCGTGTTTTCGTCGATGGATGAGGCGCCTTCAGGCTTCTACATCGCGAGCCGTCCGGAAGCAGAGCAGATGTTGTTGAAGTTTTGCGGGGACCCGGACTTTAGTCCGGTGGACACCTGCGACGCTTCAAGCATCCGTAAATTCTTCAACGAAGGCTTAAAAGAAGAAGAGCCGGAGCTTTGCTTCAGCTTTTCTTAAGCCCGGGAAAGAGAGGTGCAAGCCTCTCTTTTTTTTGCGAAGAAGCAAAAGCGGGCATATTAAAGAAGAACCAAAAAAATTAACAAAGAAAAAGAAAGGAGAAAAATTTATGGAGAAGTGGTTTCTTAAAAACCAAAGACCTGCCGTTCCTTCTTTTGAAGGGTTGTCTCCTGTCATGATGAAAATCATGGCAAACCGAGGAATTAAGACCGCGGAAGAAATCCGAGAGTACCTGCATGGCACGCAAGACGATATCCCTGACAGTCGACTTCTCAAGGACATGGACAAAGCAACAGACATAATTCTTGCGGGCATCGCATCCGGCAAGAAACTCAGAATTATGGGAGATTATGACGTAGACGGAGTCACGTCAACGTTCATTTTCTTCACAGCCATCAAAGAACTTGGCGGCGATGTGTCATGGTTTATCCCGCACAGGGTAAAGGACGGATACGGACTTCATCTTCCGGCTATCGAAGAGGCAAAAGATGACGGCATCGATGTGATTATCACATGCGATAACGGAATCTCATGCGCGGACGTAATTGCCAAGGCGAATGAATACGGGATGACGGTTGTACTAACCGACCATCACGATATTCCGTACAACACCTTAGAAAACGGCGAGAAGGAATACATTATTCCTGACGCCGCAGCGGTAATCGACCCTCATCTTCAAGACAGCAAATACCCCTTTGAGTCTATATGCGGCGCAGAAGTCGCATACAAGGTCTCAAAGGAACTTTACAGAAGGCTTGGAAAGGAAGAGGAGTTTGACGCTCTCGGGCTCATCGCGTTCGCAGCGCTTGGTACAGTGTGCGATGTAATGCCGCTCGTGAAGGAGAACCGAATCCTGGTGCGAGATGGCCTTAAAGCCATCAGCGAGACCAAGAATATCGGACTCAGGGCGCTGCTCAAAGCATGGGACCTTGAAAACGTCCCGCTTACAGCGTATGACCTTGGCTTCAAAATTGGACCGACGCTGAATGCCGCAGGAAGGCTTGAAGCAGCGGCTGAGGCTGAGGAACTCTTCACAGAAAGCTCTCCTGAAAAAGCTGAAGAAAAGGCGAAATACCTTTTCGAACTTAATCAGGAAAGACAGAAGCTCTGCAAGGAGGGCACAGACGCAGCCTTCAAAATCATCGATGCAGAAATGCAGGATGACAAGGTCCTGGTCGTGTATCTTCCGGACACGCACGAGTCAGTTGCTGGAATCATCGCCGGAAAGGTCAGAGAAAAGTACAACAAGCCGTCGTTTGTTGTAACTGATTCTGACACGGAAGGCGTCCTTAAAGGCTCAGGCCGTTCAATTCCGGCATATCACATGTCGGATGAGCTCGGGAGAGTGAAGGATACCCTTCTCGGGTTTGGCGGACACCCAATGGCGGCTGGTTTATCTCTAAAGAAAGAAAACCTGAATCTTTTCAGACAGAGGCTGAATGAGCTGACAACTCTGACGGATGATGATTTTGTCGATAAAAGATTTATCGACATCATTTACCCAATTGAGATGCTCACGGTTCCGTTTATTGAAAGCTTGAAGATGCTCGAACCGTTCGGAAACGGGAACGAAAAACCTGTTTTCGCGCAGAGACATATCTGTGCTGTCGATAAAAAGATTATCGGCAAGAACAAAAATGTCCTGAAACTTACGATGGCGTCCGGTAATTGCAGAGACGCTGTAATGTTCGGGGACATTGAGAGTGCCGACAAACTGCTGACAAGAGAGAAGATGGCTAACTTTGCAGCTATCTATTCCCCGTCAGTCAATGAATGGAATGGAAGCAAAACACCTCAGGCAATCATTGTTTCCGTAAAATAACAAGCCGACCTGAAAATCTGAAAAGCAAACAAGAGAGGAGATAAACCATGGCAAACAATACGACAACCACAACGACAGAAGCCTCTGTGAAGGAGTGCAAAAATCCCTTCGAAATATTCAATGAGCACACGAAGCAGACATTCTTCGTGCAGGCTCATATGGCCAACGCCGCTGGAGATGATGAGAATCCAGCCCTTGAGAATCACCACAGGAAGTTTTCAAGGTTCTCCTTCGGCATCATAAATGCCGCTGGAGTCCCCGCAACGGCGAACCTCAATGTTGCGAATGTCCCCGGGATTCTTGAAAGAGCCCGGGCCATCAAAGACATTGATATGAAGGCCCGTCTTAAGAAAGAAATGAGCGGGGAGAAGAAGGAAAGAGAGGAGGAGGAAATCTCGAAGGCATACACCGTGAAGATTTCATCCGGGGCTCTCAAAGGCCAAACTCCAGCGCAGGTTCTTCTTGAAAAGGGAGACGAGGGCCGAAAGATACTTTCAACCCAGGGCAACTATCTCTATAAAAACAGAGAAAAGTATCCTGGAAACGTAAAGCAGATAGAGGCGATTGCCGAAGCCATCGGGCTCTATGACCACGGCCAGCTCAAAGAAAAGGCAGCGGAAAAAACGAAGGAAATCGTCATTCCGCTTACGTTCAAGAGCAAGAAGGATGGCAACGAAGCAGGGTCGATTAAATCTCTGAAAAGACGCACAAGGCCAAATGGTAAGGCCTTCGTGTACCAGCTTACAATTGAGTGGCATGTTGGAGCTGAACAGCCGTTCGTGATTAAAATCATGAATTGCTATGCTCCGCTTGCAGTTCTTGAAAACGGGCTCCTTGCGCCACAGCTTGCACAGAAGGAAAGCGCGGTGACAAACACGTTTGCACTTTCCATGGATGATTTTGAATGGCTTGCGCATCAGATGGAGGCAGCCATCAGAATCTTTGAGGATGCTGTTGGAAAGAAGAATCTTGCAACCGCTTATGAGCAGAACAGCAAGAATCTTAAGGCCGCAGGCGTGAAAGCGAGGAGACAGAGATGAAGATTGACAAAGCTCCAAGACGCCTTCTGACCTTTTCATCGGCATGTGGAAACGAAAGTTTCTACTTCAAGGGACTCGTTAAGGATGACGCCCTCCCTTATGAGATATGGGAGGGCAAGAGCGAGTATGAGATGAGGCAGATTAAGATGAATGAATATCTGATGGAAGATATCATTCCTGTCTTCATTGAGTACGATGGCGAGAAAGGGAAAAGGAGCTCTGAATTTCCCATCGAAGGATGGAAAAAGGTGGGCGACTTTTACTTCCCCGAAGACAAGAGTAGCTTTTCTACTCTCTGTCATATCGCAAGGGTAAAGACAAAGGCAAAGGCTTCTTAATAACCACTTCCAAAATAAAAAGAGACATAAGGGTTTCCCCTTCGTGTCTCTTTTTTTGTTTCTCTTTTTCCCGCATTTTCCCGCCCTTCTTTCCCACTTTCCCGATTTTTGCAGACATTTTGAGCGAAAAGGGGAGATTTTCTTTTGTTTCCCGTCCGCCTTGCCGTCCGGCCGCGTTTCAAACACAAGATATGGCCGCATCCGCGCCGCAGATTTCCCGTTTTCCCGCTTTTTGCAGACATTTTTTATCTGAATTTTTTTCTTTCCCGATTTCCCGCTTTCTGCAGACATTTTTTAACCGTCATTTTGACGGATGAAATAAATGTCTGGCGCAGGCGGGAAATGGCGGGACAAAAACCTCCATTTTTCCCGATTTTTTCAGCTTTTTTTCCTCTGTTGTTTTATTTCCGGGCGGATGGTATCTTTCAGTATGAAAGTTTAAGACCAAAAGCGTATGCCGCCTTTCGCGTTTTTCTTTCCTCTTTTTTTTTGCATATTAAAAACGCAACGAAGAGATGAGAAAGAGACGAAGGATGTGCGGTACGCAAAAAAAATGCAGGGATGCGTGCCAGCGCAGCCCTGCCTGTGAATCCTGCCAAACAGTTTCTTTCTCCTGTGGTGTTTGGTCTATTAAGTATACCCCAATATTCCTTTGAGGTCAATATGAAGATAGGCTGAATACTGCGAGTAATAGGAGGATTTGCTATGCTTTCAGCATTTGCCAGAATCGGACGAGCCTCGCTTATCAGGGGAATCGGACCAAAAAGGAATTATAAAGAGGTTAAAGAGTGCCATTGCGACGCGTGCGAGCATAACGGACAGGCAAACTCTGCCATCTGCGCGGCATGCAAAAAGGCCGCCCTTAGATATGTAAACGAGACAAACACATATGGCCCGGCCAACAAACTCAGTGCCACGGCCCTCAAGACCTTCGTGTATCTGCATTTTCTTTTTCCGGATGCGCACGGGCTTGTAGAGTTTGATGCACGGGACGCTGCCGAGGACTTTAAGTGCTCACGCCAGTCGGTCGTAAACTCCGTCTACTCCCTTAAGGAAAAGGGATATATTGAATATTCACGCTCTCCGGAAAATCCGAGCCACGAGTTCCTTATTGTCATCAAGGGGTACGACAAGCTTGGACTGAAAGCAAATCAAGGAGGCAGGGGCTATATTGTCATGAACAAAAATATGGCCGCTGCAATCTTTTCATGCAAATCACTTAATGCCGTCCGCATCGCAATAAGGGTGGCGTTTGACACAGACTCGCAGGGCAACAGAGAATACACATCCCTCAACGAGTTTAAGAGATTCCTCCCGGAAAGATACACGCTGAAAGATATCAGAGGCTTTGTTGAAGAGGCAAAGAAGCACGCGTTCCAGGTGGCGGATATCAGACAGCCAAAGATAAGCAAAAGAGATTATCCGATTACAATCACGCTCAAAGAGAAGTGCGTTGGAAAAGAGGCATACGAAAAGAAAGTCCTTGATATGAAGGGCACGTTCAGAGCGTATACAACCAAACTCTTTGACAAGATGAGAACATATAACAACTTTGTGAGAAAGTACGCTGTGGAGGAGGGGCTTGTCCTTGATTATAAGGCCGCAAACTTCGAGCTTGAAGGCATGGGATACTACCCACATCTCGGAACAACGATTTCACTCTACTACGACGAGTATTTCACAAACAAGCAGATTGATGACATCGCAAAGGTCATGGTCCTGTTCCCGAAGGGGATGTTCGAGAGAGTGTTCCAGGTGTACTACAACGGATACTGGGGCCGGATGGACACAGAGAAGAACCCGGCAGCCACAATGAGGCTGATTTACAAAAACTTCGCAAAGAGAGAGGAAAAGCACAAGCTCCTGAAGCCGGCTGAGGATGAAGTGCCGGAAAGCGCGGCAGCGTAAAGGCACGCCTCCAAGATAAAAACGGGTTTCACGTTAATAATTTTTCTGCTTGGAGAGTGTGGCAGAGTAAAGATATATTTCCGCGGGCTTTGCCTCAAGTACAAAAGATAAAAAAAAGAAAAAGCACAAAAATTCTGAAAATTTGCCCTGTGAAAGTCGGGGCTTTTTGTCGTGACATAAAAAGAGAAAAGCGGGGGAAAAGAAGAGATGGAAATGGAGATACGATGGCGGCGCAGGTCTGTTTTGACTTGGCGCCGCTTTTTTTGGCAAAGCAAGTGGCCAGAAAAGTGCATATTATTCATTAAAAATGTATATTTATACACAAAACCACCAGAAAATGCCGTGTTTATGCGGGGTGGCAAAAACAAGAGGACTTTTCGCAAGGATGTGGAGCTTGTGTTTGAAGGACTGTGGATATTTTTAAGGAACAGGAGGAAATCGTTAAATTCGTGCTTTTCGGAAATCGCTCGCAAACGCCCTGTTTATCTGGATAGTTCGGGCCGGGATTTAGCAATTGTTTATAAACTCTATAAACAACTATCGCTATAACTCTCCTAACGATATACAATGAAAAACGCGACGTTTATCGCCGCTCATCATGGCTCTCACGAGCCTCCCAGGAGCGGCTAGTCGCTATTTCATTGGCTTCGCTACGCCAGTGGTAAGGCCATTTCAGCGCCTTCCATGCAGCGTTTATGCTCCGGTGAAGAGAGAAGCGCTTTCATCGCGGCCTTGATGTTCAGCTGAACGGGCGATATGGCCATTTCCACCCGGCCCCCGCACAAACCCCATTTTAATGGAAGCCAGGAGGGGAAAAGCTTTATCAGCGGAGCTTAAAGCACAGGCCGTTTCAGTTCCGCGGCCCTCCTTGGCTCTTATGCTCCGCTACTCGTGGAAAAAGTTGATATCTTCGACGTTTTTCCATCCGCTCCGCGGACGCAGGGGCTATTTCCGCCCCGTTCCCCGTACAAAGCCCCCTTCAATGGAAGCCAGGAGGAGAGAGACTTTTGGCAGCGGTGCTTCATGTGAAGGCCGTTTCCGTGCCGCATCCCCCTGGCTTTTATGCTCCTTCGGCGCACTGGCGCATGGCTGCTGTGTCCCACGCTCATTTCTGCGCCGCCCAGGTGAAGGCTTAAGGCTTCTATGTTCAGAGAAAAAGATAGAAAGAAAATAAGATAAAAAAGAATATAGCGTCACTTATGAGTGGTGGAGGATAGAAAATATACATGTTTTTGCATACGCCACCGGGCGGGAGACGAGCGGGTATGAATTTGTGGCGAGACAGGGGGAAGAGCAAATATGCGATATTGAAATTTTTCGCAAAATTCCACATCTTCCGAGCGTCCGAACATGAATAAAGAATACAAGCAACGGGACGCGAGATGCAGGACGACGTTCTTCTTGCTGCGGGGCTTTGGCCTGACATGGACGTTTAGAGAGGGCGAGACAGACAGGAGCCTCCTTGTATGATATGAGAAGGAACCGCCCACGACCATTTTCGTGAGGCCGCGGAAATGGGTCTCTGTATGTGAGAGGTTGTGGCCACGAACACAGAGAGAAGCCTTCCGGTCCTGCATATTAATCGTAAAGGCGAACTGACAAACTTTAAAGGAGGCGCCTATGGAGACAAAAAGAACCCCGAGACTTTTCATCACGGGGGACACGCACAGAGACCTCGACATCAATAAACTGAGTACAAAGAAGTGGAAAGAGCAGAAGGTTCTAACAAGGGACGACATTCTTCTTGTTGCGGGCGACTTCGGCCTGCCATGGACACTTGGAGAGGATGCGACAGACAGGCTTCTCCTTGCGTGGTACGAGGAAAAGCCATTTACGACCATTTTTGTGGACGGAAACCACGACAACGAGGACGCAATAAGGACGTATCCTGAAATCACTTATCTCGGAGCAAAGTGTCACCAGATAAGAGAAAATGTTCTCCACGCAGAGCGCGGAGAAGTGCTGCATATCGGCGAGCACAAGGTTCTCTGCATGGGCGGGGCCATGTCCGTGGACATAGAGAGAAGGACCCCGCATATAAGCTGGTGGAGAGACGAGGAAGGCTCGTTCTTAGAATGGGCGCACTGCCAGCAGTCGCTTATAACAGAAAAGCCGGATATCATTGTCTCGCACGACGCACCGGAATCTGTTGTCGAAGCCATGTTTCCTGAATATACCTGGATTGCACCGACATCTTCGACACAGAAAAATTTCGAGATTATTCTCAGAGAGATAAAAGACGGAGCGCCCTCTGTAAAAGACTGGTACTTTGGACACCATCACAAGGACAGAGAGGTTGAGATTGACGGCATCATGTATCATGGAATGTATCAGAAAATCGAAGAGATACTTTAAAAAAGACATAAAAAGCAAATGCATGCCTGCGGCTTTAAGCCCGCAGGCTTTTTTAGCTTTTATTTAATATGTGGAAATCCCCTCCCGTTTTGCATTTTAAGAGTATAAAGGCCCTCATCACGGAGGGAAAAATCAGCAAAAAGAAGGAGGAAAAGCAGGGTTTTCCCCGCTTAAAAGAAGAATGAAAAGGTTAATCGCTCTTGTACTTGCAGGCCAGATGGCAATATCCGGCGCCTTTGCACAGCCCGTTCTCGCAGAGGAACCGGCGACAGAGGATGCCAGCGCGATTCAAATAGAAGACGAAGGAGCAGATGAAAAGGCAACGGAAAAGGCAACGGAAAAGGCAGCGGAAAGCCACGTGGCAGAAGTCTCTGCCCTCTCAGATGTATCTCAGGCGCAGAGCGCCGCAGAAGCCTCTGACGCGCCAGGAACGCTTCTTTCAGACGCTTCTCAAACGTCCACAGAAACCCCTGAGACAACAGCGGACGTCAATTCCTCACAAAAAAGTCTCAAAATTTCGGTGAGCGGCGATGGCAACGCAGCACTGGCAACTGAAATAAATGATGAAAAAACAAGAGAAAAAATAAGGGGAATATTACAAAAGTAAGCACAGGCAAAACGCCTGTCTCGGGCGCAGAGCTCAAACTTCTTGATGAAGGCGGAAACACAGTAGATACATGGACGACGGACGGAAATGAGTGCATCGTGTATCTGTACACTGGACACTCATATCTGCTCAAAGAGACAAAGGTCCCCGCTGGATATCTCCAGGCGGAAGACATAAAGATAGAGGTGGACGCAGACGGAAACGTCAAAGCAAACGGGAAAAACACAGGCAAGATAGAGATGATAGATATGAAGACAATGGTGCTGCCAAACACTGGCGGAGGAATGACTCCGTGGATAGTGAGATACATAGTCATGGCGGCGGGGATGGCGCTGTTTGCTTTTTCGAGAAGAAGAAAAGATTTTATTTAAAAACCTGAGGGAAAAATGAGGGGGCCGGCATCTGTCCCCTCATTTTCATATAGACCACGCAGCGCCGCGGCAAGGCTGCGGGGCTCCCGAAGGAACGAGACGTGCTGCGTATGGACAAATACATCGCCATGATGTATGTTTATACAAATATTCAAATGATTAATGGAGGCCATGCCATGGCGAGTATGTTCGAGAAATACGCTGTCGGCCGCGAGTCCGAGCAGAGGAAGACAAAAAAGGCTGTTGTCGCCGATACGGCCGCTGAAGAGAAGCGCACGACGCTCTCGTTGTCGCTCACCGTGAGCGACAAGAAGGCTCTCAAGATGATGGCTGCGGAACGCGAGACGACGATTGCGGCAATCATCCACGAGTGGATTCAGGAACATCTTGATGAGGAGGATGAGTAAATGGCTGGTAACAGGAATTTAGGTGTTGCGAAAGTTGACCAGAATGATGAGTTTTATACGCAGCTGACTGACATCGAAAAGGAATTGCGTCACTATCGTAAGCATTTCCGTGGGAAGACGGTGCTCTGCAACTGCGACGACCCGTTCGAGAGCAACTTCTTCAAGTATTTCGTACTAAACTTCAACCGCCTTGGGCTGAAGAAACTGATTGCGACGTGCTATGCGACGTCCCCTATCATGTACCAGCAGCTCTCGTTATTCGACGTGTTGGGCGGCGATGATGAGCAGCATAACAAGCCGTACAAGGCCGTTGTGACGAAGGTCTATGACGTCACTGGGGACGGCGGCGTCGATATGTTCGACGTTGCCGAGCTGTTCAAGACTCATGAGAACGAGCTTGTTGAGCTTGAGGGTGACGGCGACTTCCGCTCCGAGGAGTGCCTGGCATTGCTCGACGAGGCGGACATCGTGGTTACGAATCCGCCATTCTCGCTGTTTCGAGACTACGTTGCTGTATTGATGGAGCATGAAAAGTATTTCATCATCATCGGCAATCAGAATGCGGTTAGCTATCGAGAGATTTTTCCATTGTTGAAAGATAATCGGATTTGGTTAGGGGCTACTGCTCCAAAGGAGTTCATAGTTCCAAAAGCTATTGATGGTCGGAAGAATACGTATCAGCGCGAAGATGGCACCATAATTGCCAAGTTTGGAAATGTTTGTTGGTTCACGAATCTTGATATTAAAAAGCGGCACGAAGATATGATTCTCGTAAAGCGATATAACAACGATTGCTATCCGACATATTCAAATTATGATGCAATCGAAGTATCTAAAGTATCTGATATTCCCAGTGATTTTGCAGGGTTGATGGGTGTGCCCCTGTCGTTTTTTAATACGTATAATCCCGACCAGTTTGAAATTATCGGAATGACCAATTTGCCTGAATCGTTACCCGGTTTGACCCCTATTGGAAAAGAATGGTGCGATAAATACTTTGCACAAGGTGGCACTGGTCACGTGAGCGCAAATATGTGGGGACTTGTGTTTTATACATCTGGTGGATTGGCCAAACGGTCATATGCCCGTGTTCTTATCCGTAACAAGCATCCTGAACAACCGAAGGAGGTACAGCAATAATGCATATCGAAGAGCGAAAAGTGACCGTTCGCGAGGTCGCCGAAGGATATTTCAATGACGCCGAGGAAGGCGTTGTCGGCTACAACGACCAGTTGGACATCCGCCCGAAGTACCAGCGCGAGTTCGTCTACAAGGACAAGCAGCGCGATGAGGTCATCCGTACCGTGATGAAGGGCTTGCCCCTGAGCGTCATGTACTGGGTTGACCGAGGCGAGCGGCACGAAGGCAACATGGATGAACCGAGATACGAGGTTCTTGACGGGCAACAACGTACGATTTCGCTGTGCGAATACGTTGACGGGTCGTTCTCTGTGGATGACAAGTATTTCTACAACTTGCCAAGCGATAAACAGAACCAAATTCTCGATTATAAGCTGTTCGTATACGTCTGCGAGGGAACTGATTCCGAGAAGCTTGAATGGTTCCACATCATTAACATCGCAGGCGAGCAGCTTACCGACCAAGAACTGCGCAACGCGGTGTATGCAGGTTCGTGGGTGTCCGACGCCAAGCGCTATTTCTCAAAGACTGGCTGTGCAGCGTCCACACTTGCGGACGATTATCTAAAGGGTTCAAGCATCCGGCAGGAGTTCTTGGAAACGGCCATTTCTTGGGCTGCTTCTGCCAAGGGTGAGTCAATTGAGGGCTACATGGCAGAGCATCAGAATGACCCGACGGCGCAAGAGCTATGGAGCTACTTCCGCTCGGTCATCGATTGGGTGCAGGCGATATTCCCGAAGAAGCGCAAGGAAATGAAGGGTCTTCCGTGGGGCTTGTTCTATAACGAGCACCATGAGCGCAAGGACCTCAATCCGAAGGCGCTTGAGGAGCGTGTGAGCGCGCTGATGGCAGACGAGGACGTTACGAGGAAGGCGGGAGTCTATGAGTACCTGCTGACGGGCAACGAGAAGGCGCTGTCTATCCGCGCATTCGACAAGCGCGATGCGCGTGCAGCGTATGAGAGACAGAAGGGCATCTGCGCTATCTGCAAAAAGCACTTCGAGTACGAGGAGATGCACGCGGACCATATCAAGCCGTGGAGTAAGGGCGGACACACAACCTCCGATAACTGCCAGATGTTGTGCCGCGACTGCAACCTGAAAAAGGGCGCGCAGGAATAAGCCGATGAAGCCAGCCACTATTTTGGAGTGGCGGCGGCGATGGCTCTGCCTGTTCTTTCGAGAAGAAAAACACTATATTCAAAAATCTGAGGAAAAAATGAGGGGGCAGGCAGCTGTTCCCTCATTTTGGCATAGACCACGCAACGACGCGGCGAGACTACGAGGTCCCCGAAGGAACAACCGCTTGTTAGAGACGTGCTGCGTATAGACAAACGCATCGCCGTGATATATGTTTGTACTAATACACAAATTATTAAAAGAGGCCAAGCGGGGGGAAGATAAAGAAGACTATTGTCGCCGACACGGCCGCTGAAGAGAAGCACACGATATTTTCGCTGTCGCTCACGAGCATTTTGAGGAGGTGAAAAAGTAAGTGGAGAGAATTGACATCATTGACGCGGTTGGCCGTGAGTACCACACCGCCAATATCGAAAATGGCGAGTTCAGCTATCCAAAAGCGTTTAAGGAAAAGAACCTTGATTTTGAGCCGATTCACAAGAAGAAAGGCAAAGGCTCTTGGCAGTTCCTCGACCTCCGTTTTGAGCTGGATGGCGTTTCGCTGCTTATTGAAACGAAGAACGATGCCGACAAATGGCCGACGGCCGAAGAGCAGATTGCGGCATACGTTGAATACGAGAAACGCCTTACTGGCAACAAGATTATCGCAATGGTTGCCAATACCACCGACGGCCGCATTACTGTTTGGAAGTCCGAGGTCGAGGACGATAGAAAACTCGACACTGAGGAAGCCATTCGCACAATGCCAGAATACGTGTCGATGTTTGATGCGAAGCACACCAACAACAAAGAAGAGGTAATGCGTAATACGTATCGCCTCAACGAACTGTTGCATCGTCACGGTGTCAGTGAAAAGCTCCGCTCTCAGTTTGTTGGTACTTGCCTTCTGGCAATTAAAAATGGACTTGTCTATGACCGAAAGATGAAGACTGCCCAGATTATCAGCGGGATTCGTACTATCTTGGAGTCCCTTCTTGAAAAGTCATTGAAGAAAGCTGAGAAACTGGCCCTGATTGATAAGCGTGTTCTCAAGAACCAAGACATCAGGGATATGGATAGCGAAAACCTTTGCACAATTCTTGACTTTATCAAGGACAAAATTTTCCCGTTTATAAACGATAAGAGCACGGCGGGGCAAGACCTGCTTAACCTGTTTTTCATTACCTTCAATAAATACGTTGGCAAGTCCGACAAGAATCAGGCGTTTACGCCGGACCACATCACGGATTTCATGACAAAAATTTGCAACGTCAACAAAAACTCCGTTGTTCTTGACATGGCTTGCGGTAGTGGCTCTTTCCTTGTGCGAGCCATGACGCAGGCACTTGCCGATTGCCATACGCAGGAGGAAGAGGACGAGGTAAAGAAGAATCATATTTATGGCATTGAGTATGACGAGCTTGTCTATGGTCTCGCGACGACGAATATGTTGATTCACAGCGATGGCAATTCTAATATTGTTCAGGGCAGTTGTTTTGATGAGGTGCCACGGTTTATCAAAGATGGTGTCAAGTTCAATGTTGTGCTTATGAATCCGCCTTACAACGCCATGGCTAAGCAGATGCCGAAGGAGTATTCCAAGGATTGGGGCAATAACAAGCAGGACCCGTCTAAGGGGCTGTATTTCGTTAAGTTCATTCTTGACCAGATGAATGCAAACAATATGCAGGGCAAACTTGCGGTTTTGCTTCCAATGGCGTGCGCAATCGGCAACAGCACTTCAATGAAAAAGATGAAGAACGAGATTCTCAAGAACAATACGTTGGATGCTGTCTTCTCATTACCCGATGATATTTTTTATCCAGGCGCAAGCGCTTGTGCATGTTGCATGGTCTTCGACGTAGGCACGCCTCATAAGTCGGCCAATCGCGAGACGTTCTTTGCTTACTGCAAAGACGATGGATTTAAAAAGCGCAAGAACCTTGGCCGTGTTGAACAAATGGACGAGAACGGCAATGGCTTATGGACAACGATTGAAAAGAAGTGGATTGACACCTACAAGAATCGCGATGTCATTCCAGGCTTTAGTGCCCGCCACATGGTTACCGGCGATGACGAATGGCTGTGCGAAGCGTATATGGAGACCGACTACACGACACTTACGGAAGAAGATTTCCAGCAGACGCTTAACGATTACCTCGCTTATCTTGTGAAGACGGGGGTGGTCTATGAAGATTGATACGACTAATTGGAAAGAGTTTGAAGTTCAAGAACTGTTTGACGTAGTTTATGGGGTAAACCTTGAGCTTGTGAATTGCGTCGAAACAGACAAGAATGATTCAGATGCTGTAGCATTTGTTTCACGAACTGAATCAAATAATGGTATTTCTGCCTATGTAAAGCTTGTTCATGATGTTGAGCCGCAGCCAAAAGACACTATTACAGTGGCTGGCGGCGGAAGTGTGTTAGCAACATTCCTGCAAGCGCAGCCTTTTTACAGTGGGCGGGATTTATATCTTCTTTATCCGAAATACTGCATTTCAAATAAAGCAAAGCTGTTTCTTGTAACGATTATTAAGGCCAATAAATATCGCTACAACTACGGAAGACAAGCAAATGTGACACTGCCTTTATTAAAGCTGAAGCTCCCTGTGACAGCAGATGGTAAGCCCGACTGGCGTTGGATGGAATCCTATGTTGATTCATTACACAGCAAGCCGCTGACTACAAGCAACGCTGTCGAACCTCGTCCATTTGACACGCGTGTATGGAAATGGTTCAAGCTTGGTGGCGATGACGGGCTGTTTGATATACGCAAGGGCCAGCGTTTGACATCTGACGACCAGACAGATGGCAATACCCCTTATATTGGCGCAATAGACTCAAACAATGGCGTGACGAACTATATCGGACAGAATCCAATTCATAAGGGAAACACGATATCGCTGAGCTATAACGGCTCTGTAGGTGAGGCGTTTTATCAGCCCGTGCCATATTGGGCAACTGATGACGTGAACGTGCTTTATCTACGCGATGAATATGGAACTCTAACCCCCGCAACAGGTTTGTTCGTATGTGCTGTCCTCAAGCACGACAAGTACAGGTATTCATACGGGCGCAAATGGACGCTCGATAATATGAACGACACAATGGTCAAACTTCCGGCAACCCCTGAAGGAAAGCCTGATTGGCAGTACATGGAGAATTATATTAAGTCGCTCCCTTATGGCGACAAGCTATAAAACAATACAGAACAGCCCGTCGCTCTTTTTGGCGGCGATGGCACTGCCTGCTCTTTCGAGAAGAAAAATACTTTATTCGAAAATCTTAGAAAAAAATGAGGGGTGCAGGCATCTGCCCCCTCGTTTTTATATAAACCCACACATCGCCTCAAACGTCCTCAAAAATCAACAAAAAAGGCAAAAATAGAAAAGGCGCGCCCCAAATGGAGCGCGCCCCGGCGTCTGGAAGAAACGCCTGATACATCACAGCTTTTATATACCATGCGAAAAGCATAAAGGCAAGAAAAATATATACCTCCGGTAAAAAAATAAACAAAAGCATCAGTATATCCCTCTCTGCAAATCTTTTTTCTGAATTTCCTTAAATTTCCACGCATATCTGCGTACTTTTTCTGTTTTCTTTTGCATATTAAAAAAGATGCAAAAAAAAGCAAAAACCATCTTTTGTTTTTCACATCTCTTGCTGCGCTACCGAAGCGGTCATAACGGGGCGGTCTTGAAAACCGTTTGTCTTTTGGAAGACACGGGGGTTCGAATCCCTCGCGCAGCGCTCATTCCCCTTAAAAAGGAACAAAAAATAATAAAAAAACAACAGAAAAATAAGAGAGCATAGATTTATGCAACAGAAAAAAGGCAATAAAAAAACAAAGAAAAATAATATCAAACTCGCGGCAGGCCCGGCCTTCATTCTTTTAACCGTAAGTATCATCTCCATCTGCACAGCCGCAACAGGCTTCAGGATGAAAAGAAAGCTTGAAGGGTGCGAGAAAGAGATAAACACGTACAACGCGCTTATCAGGGAGGAAAAGGGAAGGGAAAAGACCATTGAAAATCTCGACTTTTACCTCGGAACAAAAAGCTTTGTGGAAAAGACCGCTCGCGAGAAGTTCGGGCTTGTGTATTCCGATGAGACTGTGTTCGTGTCGGGCGAAGAAATAAAAGGGGACTAAAAACGCTGAGAGAGCCCGGGCGTGAAACTGGCGCTTAAAAAAATAAAGAAAAAAGGAAAAATTATGGGAAAAGGCGGAGCGACAAACACGCGGACATACGGAAATCTTGCTTTGGATACTTTGGATGAGCGCGTGGTTTATAGAAGCATAAAAGGCGGGAGAAAAGAAAAGGAAAAGGCGGAGAGGATTAGAGCCAGGCAGCTTAATGTGGCGTATATCGTTTTCCTCTCTGTCGTCTCGGCACTGATGGTGCTTATCTTTATGGGATACATCAATGCAAAGACAGAATACACGCTTGCTATGAGACACAAAAACGCACTCGCGGCAGAATACAACGCGATGAAGCACGAGAACAACATTTCGTATCACGACAAGATGGCGTCGGTGGACTATACGAAGATAAAAGAAATCGCGATGAATGAGCTTGGAATGAGGTATCCGGTAAAGGCACAGATTGTTCCGTATGAGCCTGTAAAGACAGACTCAGTCGTACAGTACAGGGAGATACCTGAAGAGGTAGAAAAGTGTCGTGCCACCAGTTGAAATCACAAACTGTGATTTATACCCCCGTAAGGAAGGACTATGTTGTACAGTACGGAGAGATTCCGATGGCGAAAGAAGAAAAATAGGAGGCGGATGGAATGGTTAAGCTGCAAAACATTTCTGATGAGGACCTCATGCAGATTGCTGACTTCGACATCAAGCAGGAGCTCAAGCGCCGAGGATACAAATTCGGCTGGCACAAAGAAAACCCTTTTGTTGGCGTAATTTATATCTTGGTTAATCCGGCGTTCCCTTCGATGGTTAAGCTTGGATACGCCGACAACATAGAAAAGCGCGTTAAGATACTTAACAGCAACTCCGGCCTTCCGGACCCGTATCATATTTTTGCAATTTACAAAGTTAAGAAAAGACTTGAAGACTTAAGACTCCATTCACTCATCGACTCCCTCGATTCGAGTCTTAGACACGCAAAAAACCGCGAGTTCTACGAGATGTCCGCAAAAAAAGCGTACGGCATACTCTCTGCAATAGCCCAGATTAACGGAGACGAAGACAATCTAATCCTTAACCCTGACAGCGATGGCTTTGTTGGCAGCCTCTTAGAAGAGAGGACGGAAGAGGTCAAAGAAGAGAAGAATGATGAACAAAAAAAGAAAAACACGCCCAAAAAGCAAAGATTAACATTTTCTATGCTCGGGATTCCTGTGGGAGCGGTTCTGACGTTTAAAGAGGATGAAAAAATAAGTGTTAAAGTCGCCGACAATACAAACCTCGTGGAATACAACGGAAAGACAATGGCGTGCTCTACCGCTGTCCTTGCGATTAAGAGAAGTCTTGGCACGGCAAACAAATGCGGCGCGTATCAGGGCGGACTCATCTATGAACACACTGAGTATTCTTTCCGCCATAGCGTTGTCCTCTCAAGGAAAGTATTGACATCCTCCCACGATTAAAATCGTGGGATTCCTTGTATTGCTGGCGGCAGCACTTAGTCATATAGGAAAGATATAGCCGCAGTTTTCAGGATTTATCCACAAATTTCGGTGCCTGGCACTTACT
>Ga0256406_1001990_pt1 | contig 30750 bp, 15 predicted proteins | sample RumenRJG_03DNA_FD_185986 | JGI IMG/M metagenome (GOLD analysis project Ga0256406, IMG submission 185986) | Bovine rumen microbial communities from Lethbridge, Alberta, Canada - RJG_03 | ecosystem: Host-associated > Mammals > Digestive system > Stomach > Rumen | place: Canada: Alberta | collected... | reverse complement strand
GAATCGAGAATAAGTTTTTGGAAAATAGTCACGTACAGACTTTAGCTCCCCATGGAGCTATGGTGCTGAGGTTCTCGTAGAATGAGCGCAGCCAGATAAGCTGATGGGGAATTACACACGGTGCCTCGGAGAGGCACACTCTCAGTAACCCCAGACTAAGTGAGCGAAGCGAGCGCAGTCTGGGGGATAAATCGAAAGGAGAGTGTCAACTCAGAGCCTCGGAGAGGTTCAGACACGTAGTGTGTACATTATATATAGCTATATGCCATTAGTCCTATAAGACAACTATTAGGGTATAATGATGAACACTATGTGTATGTACCTCTCCGAGGCACGGAGTTGGTTCCACCATCTATTTTCCCCAGGCTGCACTCGCTCCGCTCGCTTAGCCTGGGGTTACTGAGAGCCAGCCTCTCCGAGGCTGTAAGTCACTGTGGCGCTTGGAGGATGGGGATAAACCCCACCCCTACTTGGGGGACAAAGCCTGCCCGTGACGAAAATCGCTACGCGTAAAATTGCGCAGAGCGCATAAAATATACAGCACCCCCTAAATATGCTCACAATTATTTTAGAAAGCCTTGATGATATCGTCGTGGTAATAATAATGCTCTATCTGTGCTTTGGGCCATGTACCGCGTTTTATTTTTACGTTTTACTTACAAACGACTATTCATCCGCTTTATTTTATGCGCTATGCGCAATTTTATGCCTTGGCAATTTTCTTCATGTACAGGCTTTGCCCCCGAAAGGTGAGCTCCCCATGGAGCGTAAGACTGTACATGATTTTCTGCTTCGTATCGTCTGGAGATGGCAAGGCAATATGAGTCAGGACAAAGACATTGACTGTCTGCCGGGCTGTAAGGAGGGATGTCATTCCATAATTCGTAATTGCGTCACCATCAATTGCTGAAATAAGCTTATAACTAACTGATAATCAATGATGACACTTCATCCAACCTAAGATGTGATGAAGTCAGGAGTCGGGCGGTTTGACACATATTTTATTTTGCGCGTGGTGTCTGACGGCTGCAGGGTGCGGCTCTTGTGGCCGTCCGCAAACATGGGTATGTTGGATATATAGCGGACGGCCACAAGGGCCGCACCCTGCAGTTGTCAGTCAGACACGGATATTTTATTCAGCGTTGTGAGTCGGGCGGTTTGACACGGATATTTCCTGACTTCGTCAATGCGTCACCCTAAATCGAGAATAAGTTTTTGGAAAATAGTCACGTACAGACTTTAGCTCCCCATGGAGCGTAAGCCTGTACATGATTTTCTGCTTCGTATCGTCTGGAGATGGCAAGGCAATATGAGTCAGGACAAAGACATTGACTGTCTGCCGGGCTGTTAAGGAGGAATGTCATTCCATAATTCATAATTGCGTCACAATCAATTGCTGAAATAAGCTTATAACTAACTGATAATCAATGATGACACTTCATCTAACCAAAGATATGATGAAGTCAGGTCTGTTGCTAATGGCATTTGGGAGCAAAAGGGCGACGGCGCAATCTTATAGAGCGCGTTGAGGATCAGTTGTGTTCCATCCTCCGTGGTCAATGGTCAATGGAGGCTCTTTCATTTAACTCGACATAGAAGACAATATGTCACAATGTAATCCGTTTAAATGAATGTGACGGTAGGCACAAACGCCCGAAGGCGGTGACAATCCACAGATGTGTACGTCATATATAAAAGAGAATGATGTTAGCGGCAGAATACCGCACATCATCATCCTTGTACTTCATAAAAAGAACATCTTAAAAACTAACACTATCATGACAAAGACTAAAAGACTACTTCTTGCACTGGGTATAATCCTGGGATTGCATGCTGCCAGTCCGACGGAAGTCCTCGGCAAAGCAGCACCACGTATGCCGCTGCCGTGGGACAACGGGAACCTTATGGTTTCAGCAAACCACCGGTTCCTGCAGTTTGAGAACGGCCAGCCCTTCTTCTGGCTCGGCGACACCGGATGGCTGCTGCCAGAACGGTTGAACCGCGACGAGGCCGGCTACTACCTCAAGCACTGCCACGAGGCCGGCTTCAACGTTGTGCAGGTGCAAGTGCTGAATGATGTCCCGTCATTCAATATATATGGAAAGATGTCGAATCCATCGGGTTGGGACCTCTCGAAAGCGGACCCGGACGGCACCTATTCCTACTGGGACCACCTGGACTATATAATAGATGCTGCCGCCAACTACGGCATCTATATCGGCATGGTGGCTATATGGGGCTCACAAATAAAGAACGGACACATCAACGAGGCTCAAGCAAAGACCTACGGGCAGTTCCTTGCGAACCGTTACAAGGACAAGCCGAACATCGTATGGATAATGGGTGGCGACATAGAAGGCGATATCCATCCGGAAGTATGGAACGCGCTGGCAACTACCATCAAAGCCATTGACCACAACCACCTCATGACTTATCACCCCCGTGGACGCTACACGTCGGCACGGTGGTGGAGCAAGGCTCCATGGATAGACTTCCACATGTTCCAAAGCGGACACCGTCGCTACGGCCAGCGTATGGGCAACGCCTTCTATCCCATCCCCGACAACACGGAGGAGGACAACTGGATGTATGTAGACTCCACATGGTCGCACAAGCCAATAAAGCCTGTCATCGACGGAGAGCCCAGCTACGAGAATATACCAATAGGACTCCACGACCCCAGCGAGGGACGATGGAAGGCTGCCGACGTACGGCGCTATGCCTATTGGAGTGTCTTCGCCGGTTCCTGCGGCCACACCTACGGCCATAACTCCATAATGCAGATGCTCCGTCCCGGCATAGCAACGGGCTACGGCACCGACGGCGCGGAAAAGCCATGGTATATAGCCATGGAAGACTCCGGCTACAACGAGATGAAATACCTTAAGGCACTGATGCTGGCAATGCCATATTTCACGCGCATTCCCGACCAGAGCATCGTCATCGGCAACGGACTGCGCTACGACAGGCTTTCGGCCACTCGCGGCAACGACTACCTCATGGTTTACAGCTACAGAAGCGACAGGATGAAGATAGACCTACGGAAGATAACGGGGAAGAAAAAAAATCTCTGGTGGATGGATGCCGCGACCGGCACGCTGGCCTTTATGGGCACCGTCGACAACGGAGTACATGACATCCGTCTGCCTAAGAACGCCTCGGAGCAGCCCGGCGACGGCGTCCTCATAGCCATCGACGCGACAAAGGAGTATATCTCCAAACAGCAGACGACAATACTCACCACGAAGCCATGGGTGGCTCCACGAAACCTTAACGAATAGCATCGACGATGAAACAGTACTTATTATTTCTCCTTGCTGCCCTTCTGCCATTTCAGCTCTTCGCATCGGCAGTAAAGGTGGACCACCTCACGACAGAAGGAATGGTCAATCCGATGGGCATCGACATTACCACGCCACGCTTCTCATGGAAGATTTCATCGGACAAAAAAGATGTCAGGCAAACCGGCTACGAGATTATCGTGGCGTCATCGGAGGAGAAACTCGACAAAGACGACGGCGATCTATGGAACAGCGGGATGATAAGTTCCGATGAGCAGCTGTGGGTTCCTTACTCCGGAAAGGCTCTGACCGACAACCAACACGCCTTTTGGAAGGTCAGGGTAACGACAAACAAAGGACGGTCGGACTGGAGCATGCCACAGCAGTTCTCCATCGGCCTGCTTGGTGAGACACACTGGCGCGGACGGTGGATAGGCCTGGAGAGGCTCGCCGACGGCGATGAGCAGGGAATGCACACGAAGCTGGTGGCACGATACCTGCGGAAAGAGTTTAAAAGTGCCGATTCCATCGTCCGTGCGACGGCTTTCGTGGCTGGTTTCGGACTGTATGAGTTCTATGTCAACGGAAACATCATCGGCAACAGAGAGGTGCTGCGTCCCGTGCCGTCAGATTTCCGCAAAACGATATATTATAATACGTACGACATCACGGAGTTTCTTACCTCCGGCGAGACGAATGCCCTTGGCATCTGTCTGGAAGCAGGACGCGTCTTTCCACCGCGTCAGGAAAAGCCGTACAAGACACCATACTTCGGTCTGCCGAAGTGCCGTGTGAATGTCATCGTGGAATATGCCAACGGACGTAAGGAGACATGGGCGACAGACGAGACATGGAAGCTGACAACCGACGGCCCCGTGCGCTATGCCAACGAATATGACGGTGAGATGTATGACTCCCGGAAGGAACTCGACGGGTGGATGCTTCCAGGATATGACGACTCCAAATGGCAACAGGCACAGCGCGCGGCCATTCCTGAAGGTACCCTGCGGGCGCAGATGACTCCTAACATGATCGTGGGGTACGGTCCTATCGACAGGATAACGATGAAGAAATGGGGCAAGGGCGTGATAGTGGACCTGGGGCAGAACATCTCCGGATACGTCCTTACGTCAGTTCACGGCAACAGCGGCGACACTATCAGGATAAAATATGCTGAAAAGCTCGATTCCACCGGTGGATTGTACACCGCAAACCTGCGCAATGCCGAGGCGGAGGACATATATATATGTAATGGAAAGGCAAGGGAATGGTTTCCATCTTTTGTCTATCACGGTTTCAGGTACATCTACGTTACCGGACTGAAAGAAGCCGAAATCAATGACTTCGTACCGTTGGTCGTTGCTGACCCGATGGCATCGACCGGAAGGATAGAAACCGCCGATACCATACTGAATAAGGTAATAAGAAACGCATGGTGGGGGATCCGCGACAACTACAAGGGGATGCCCGTCGACTGCCCACAAAGAAACGAACGGCAGCCATGGCTTGGCGACCGTACTGTGGGCTGCCTTGGCGAGTCGTTTCTCTTCAACAACGAACGGCTCTACACGAAATGGATGCGCGACCTCTGCGAGGGTGTACGCTCCGACGGTGCCATCTCCAACGTCACACCGGCTTTCTGGAATTACTATGAGGACAATATGACATGGCCGGCGGTATTTCCCTTCGCCTGCGACATGCTCTATGAGCAATACGGCAACAGACAGCCCATCATCGACAGCTATCCTTACATAAAGAAATGGCTCGACCACATGCTGAAGGAATACTGCCATGACGGAATAATAACCAAGGACAAATACGGCGACTGGTGCGTTCCACCGGAGAAACTGACCATCACCCACTCCAACGACCCTGCACGTCAGACCGACGGCACACTGATATCGACGGCTTATGGTGTGCGCATCCTGCAACTGATGGAGAAGTTCGCGCGCTTGCAAGGGATGGACACTGAGGCAAAGGGATGGAAGGAAAAACGCCAGGAGCTCACCGATGCCTTCAACAGACGGTTCCTGACCGTAAGACGCGGCACATCACCACGGCCGGGACATGTGCTGTATCCGGACAGTGTATTCTATGGCAACAACACAGCAACGGCTAACCTCCTGCCATTAGCGTTCGGAATGGTCCCTGACTCGGTGAAATCGGACGTTTTGAGGAATGTCGTCAAGAATATCATTGAGGTAGGCAAGGGTCATGTTACCTGTGGAGTGATAGGCATAAGCTGGCTGTTGCGCGCGCTGAGCGACAATGGTTTCGCCGATGTAGCCTACATGCTGGCAACGCAAAGGACTTATCCCTCATGGGGATACATGACAGAAAACGACGCAACAACGATATGGGAGCTGTGGAACGGCGACAAGGCGAACCCTTCGATGAACTCCGGCAACCACGTGATGTTGCTCGGCGACCTGCTGACATGGTGCTTCCAATATCTAGGGGGCATCAGACAGGACACGGGAAGCGTAGCATACAAGCATATAATATTGAAGCCGGAATTCGGGATAGAGGACTGCTTCAACATAAAATGTACGTTTTCATCGCCTTACGGAGACATCGTAAGCAACTGGACGAAGACCCTCGAACGACTACATTGGGAGGTACGGATACCCGCCAACACCACCGCCACGGTATGCCTTCCAGACGGAAAGACAAAGGAGATAGGCAGTGGAGAGTACACCTTCGACTGCGTTATACCACACAAGGACGCCAGCATAGTCAAAGATGAGTTTCTCTATGACTACGCGCCGTTCTATTCCGCACACGCCTCGACCATCACGGAGACGAAAGACGGAGATTTGCTCGCCGCGTATTTCGGTGGTACATGGGAGCGGAACCCTAACGTCTGCATCTGGGTGAGCCGTAAGGCAAAAGGCTCTGACCACTGGGAGGCACCGCGACTTGCTGCCGACGGTGTCTTCGCGTTGAGCAGTCATGATGCGGCATTGGCCGGACTGTCGGGCATCAACGACTCGACGACGGCAGCCTCAGCAGGCCCAGCCGTCGGGATGACGGCAAAAGAGCTCCTCACGAACAAAAAGCTCAAACGCAAGGCGTGCTGGAACCCGGTGCTGTTCACCATGCCCGACGGCGAGATATTATTATTCTATAAGGTAGGAACGACCGTTGCCGACTGGCAGGGATGCTTTGTAAGGTCGCGGGACGGCGGCCGCACATGGAGCAAAAGGGTGATGTTGCCGAAAGGTTTTATCGGTCCAGTGAAGAACAAGCCAGAACTGATTAACGGCCGACTCATCTGTCCGTCAAGCACAGAGGGCAAATGGTGGACATTCCACGTAGAAATCTATGATTTGAAGACAAAAACATGGAAATACGTTGGACCCGTGGAGGCCGACAGTGCCATGCTCACCGACGACTGTAAGATGCATCCAATAAAATGCATACAACCCAGCATCCTACGACTGGCCGACGGGCGATTGAAAGTTCTTATGCGTACGCACAACGGCCGTCTGGCCACATCATACAGTTACGACGGTGGCGACACATGGACGAAGGTTTCCCTTACCGACATTCCGAACAATCAGAGCGGCACTGACGCCGTCACTCTTCGCGACGGCCGTCATATCCTTGTCTACAACGACTTCGCCACCATCCCAGGTGAGAAGAAAGGGCCGCGAACTCCTCTCTGTGTGGCCATCAGCGACGACGGAGAGCATTTCCGGAATTTCGTTACCTTGGAGGACAGCCCCGTAGACCAGTACTCCTATCCTGCCGTGATACAAGGCTCCAACGGCAATCTACACATCACCTACACATGGCGCCGGCTGCGGATAGCATATAAGGAAATCAGAATTCCACATGAGTAAACAGCATGAAAATATATGGAAGCCGGCACGAACATATGTCTTATACGTCATGAACATATGTTTTATACGGCACGAACATATGTTTTATACGGCACGAACATATATAGGATGACGCATACCCAGTGCAGGGAAGGGCTTTATGCCCTTCCACAAAAAATGTCCCAACCGCTGACAAATATCAAGAATTAGAGAATTAAAGAATTATTACAAATGACACAAACGCGAGAGAAATAGGTCGAACATTGTTTTAGGAAGGGCATGAAGCCCTTCCCTGCACTGGCATATCCCGACTTCGCCACTTTTTTCTTGAGACAAAATAACGCCATTGATAATCAAGCGATTGTAAGGATATTTAGGTGATATAGGGTGACGCATATCCAGTGCAGGGAAGAGGCTTTATGCCCTTCCTCAAAAAATGTCCCAACCGCTGAAAAATATCAAGAATTAGAGAATTAAAGATTTATTACAAATGACACAAACGCGAGAGAAATAGGCCGAACATTGTTTTAGGAAGGGCATGAAGCCCGTCCCTGCACAAGCCCGTCCCGACTTTGTCATTTTTTTGTTGAGACAAAATAGCACCGTTGATAATCAATTAATGCAAGGATATTTAGGTGATATAGGGTGACGCATATCCAGTGTAGGGAAGGGCTTCATGCCCTTCCTCAAAAAATGTCCCAACCGCTCCTGACTTCGTCAATGCGTCACCCTGAATCGAGAATAAGTTTTTGGAAAATAGTCACGTACAGACTTTAGCTCCCCATGGAGCGTAAGACTGTACATGATTTTCTGCTTCGTATCATCTGGAGATGGCAAGGCAATATGAGTCAGGACAAAGACATTGACTGTCTGCCGAGCTGTTAAGGAGGGATGTCATTCCATAATTCGTAATAGCGTCACCATCAATTGCTGAAATAAGCTTATAACTAACTGATAAGCAATGATGATACTTCATCCAACCAAAGATGTGATGAAGTCAGTTGAAAATGCCACCAACCGCTGAAAAATATCAAGAATTAGAGAATTAAAGATTTATTACAAATGACACAAACGCGAGAGAAATAGGCCGAACATTGTTTTAGGAAGGGCATGAAGCCCTTCCCTGCACTGGCACGTCAGTGATGTCCGGCAAGTCGATGTCCGGAGAATGCCAAGGCGGAATAATCGCTGTTATGTATTGTGCTGATTAGAACTCTATCGGAATAAGATACTGGGCCTGAACCAGGCGTCCGTTATGTGTAGCCGGTTTCCAGTTCGGCATACGGTTCACCTCACGGACAGCCTCATCCTTCAACTCCGCAAGGCACTTCTCCGACACCTCAGCCTGACGTTCAGGCGAGAGCTTGTTGAACTTCTTGGTATTTTGTATGGCGAAATCCTCTACGCGGACCACCCGTGCGCCGCTGACCTTACCGTCGAACGATGTAGTGAAGCGGCAGACGACACGTGCCGTGGCCTTATATTTCCTGCATATTGGCGGATAGAAGCGGTTGGCATCGAGGAACTTTCCCAGTCCTTCCTTGCCATCAGGGAACAATGCCACGACTTCCTCCATGGTCAGCGTCTTCGGAGCGAGCTCCTGCAGGCCCTCACGAAGACGGTTGATGTCGACTGTTCCGAAGACCACTCTGCCCTCAGGATCGATGAGATACATGGTAGGTATCCAGTCGACATGGTACAGGCGGTCTATCGTCGTGCCGTGCTTCCATCGTTTCAGCTCACTGACCTGCGTCCAGTTCATCTTGTATGTGGTCCAGTAGGCGTTTATCCATGCGTCACGGTCGGTGTCGAAGGATATTCCGACGAATCTAACCTTTTGGTCGCCGAACTCATTGAACAGCGTTTTCATCTCAGGGATATCCTTCCGACAGTCGGGACACCACGAAGCCCAGAAGTCGAGCACCACATAAGAGCCTCTGAAATCAGACAGACTGATTTCCTTCTTGTCGGCAGTAAGCAACTTAAAGTCGGGAGCCACGCTACCGGCTTTCAACAAATTCTTTCCGTATTTCGCGTCAAGCGAGTCGCTCTGCGCACTGACAGTCATTGACATCAGCACCAGCGATAAAAGCAATATTATCTTTTTCATGCCTATTGTTCTTTCTATTTCCTTTGGTCGCATATCACTGCTACCGTCGCAGTTTGTTACTCATGTTGCAAAATTAGTCCATTTTATTTTAAAACGCAAGTTTTACGAAAAGAAAAATCAAAGCTTCTCTATCTTCAATGTCTGGTCGCAATAGTCGACAACAGCAAGACGGTGAGTGATAAATATTATCGTTTTGTCGTTATGCTTAAGAAGGTTTTGCAACAGGTGGCGTTCCGTCTCCGGGTCAAGAGCCGACGTGGCCTCATCAAAGAGAATGATGGAACGGTCGCGGAGCAGTGCACGTGCTATGCTGATACGCTGTGCCTGTCCTTCGGAAAGACCGCCGCCCTGCTCTGCGCACTGCGTGTCGAGGCCGTCGGGAAGCTCCATAACGAAGTCGGCACAGGCCTTATGGAGGGCTGCACGCATCTCCTCGTCGGTGGCATCAAGCTTTCCCAGACGTAGGTTGTCGCGTATCGTACCACTGAGGAGGGTGTTCCCCTGCGGCACATAGACGAGGTTGGCACGCATCCGGGGGCTCATCTCACGGCACTCCTTGTCGTTATACAGTTCCACACGGCCTTTTTGTGGTTTCAGCAGTGCGAGTATCATGCGTACGATCGTCGTCTTTCCGGCGCCGGTCTCACCGAGCACAGCCGTACAGGAGCCCGGGCGGAAGTCGAAGTTAAGGTTATGTATGACATCCTCATCGGCATCTGTATAGGCATAACTGATATTGTTGAGCCGCACTCCACAAGGTGCATCGAGCACGATGGGGTCGCCCTGTTCCTCAAGAGGGTCTTCCTCCAGCTCCATGAGACGCTCAGCGGCGGTGAAGACACCGACGAATGCCGGCACCAGCTTCGTCAGCTGGCGTGCAGGACTCTGTATCTTATTCACCAGCTGGAGATAGGCCGTCATCTGTCCGAAGGTCAGTACGCCACCCGACATACGTATCGCAGCCCACAGGAACGCCACAAGGTATCCCAAGGCGAAACCAAAATTCAATACAAGATTGCTGAACACCGAGAAGACAGTACGCTTCACGACCTTCCTGCGGAGGACACTCTGCGTACCCTCCAGCTTATGCACGGCGGCACTGTCGCTTTCCAAGGTCTTTATCAGCATACGGTTCTGCACCGTCTCCTGCAGGACGCTCTGCACCTTGGAGTCCTGGTTGCGCACCTCGCGCGTAAGGTTGCGCATCTGCCGGACATAAATCTTACTCACCAGGACGAAGAGCGGTATCATAAAGGTGATGACAAGGGCCAGACGCCAGTCGAGGTTGCACAGATAGATGAACGCGCCGAGGAACAAGGCCAACGTAGACAGAGCGCCGGGGATGGTCTGCGTGAGGAAGACCACCACGCTGTTAACGTCGAACTCCAGCCTATTGAGCACGTCACCGGAATGCCGCGACTCCTTACCGTGCCACTCCGAACGCAGAAGGCGGTCGAGGATCTGCTGCTGCATTCTGTTCTGAGCCTTCACCCCAAGGATATTCTGCACCCAGACACTGGCAATATTCAATGCGAAATCACAGAGGATAAGTCCGCCCATGATGGCAACAGCCCAATAGATATTGCCTTCCGTGGCATGGGAAGCCACGTCGATGGCATGCTGCACGGCCCAGACCGACGACAAGGACACGACAACCGAGACAAGTCCTATGACGGCGTTGAGCACTGCCTGCAGGCGGTTTCCCTTCCAGGCATGCCAAAGCCAACGGAAGATTTCTCTTGCCGTATACTTTGTCTGTGGCACCTTCAGTAAGTCCTTTAATAACATAAGTCTTATTATAAATCCTCAAAAGGATGTATTGTTCTAAATAAATTCCATCATTTGAGAGGCAGGTGGACGACACCCTGTCCCCACCCCATCTTATCTCTGAGGTTCTTGTAGTACTGCTTGCCGAGACGTTTCACGATACGGATAGCGAAGGGGGCCTTGCGTATCGTTACCTTTGTGCCCTCCTGCATCTTCTCCGAACGCCCGTCGACGGCTATCAGGAAGTTATGCGAGCGACTCTCCACCTCCAGCTCCACAGTAACATTGTCGTTAATGACTATCGGCCGTACGTTCAAAGAGTGCGGGGCGACTGGTGTCAGACACAGCACATCAGTCGAGGGAACCATTATCGGACCGCCATTAGAGAGCGAATAGGCCGTGCTTCCCGTCGGTGTGGAGACAATAAGGCCGTCGGCCTGGTATGTTGTCAGATACTCACCGTTTATCGTTGTGCGTATCAATATCATCGAGGCAATGTCGCGTTTCAGCACCGCCACCTCGTTGAGGGCATACGGGTTGCCACGAAACGGCTCGTTTTCTGTCGACGCCTCAATGACGGAACGCTCCACGAAACGGTATTTCCCTTCAAAGATGTCATTGATGGCAGCCTCAGCCTCGTCGGGAGCGATGTCGGCGAGGAAGCCCAGATGGCCCATATTGACACCCAAGACCGGGACATTCTTCTTCCCCACCCTACTGGCGGCACGCAGGAAAGTGCCATCACCACCAAGGGAGATGGCGAAGTCGACATCGAAGTCATATCCGTCGAAGACTCCCGTCGGGTCGATATCAAGATGAAGTATGCCTGTGAGGTAGTCGTAGTAAGGACGGTCTACATAATATTCTGCATTATGATGCCTTAGAGCATTGAAAATTCCAATGACCGTTCCCGCGCCATTTGGCGAGTATTCATTGCCGAAAATGGCAAAACGTATATGGTCTTGAGCCATCATTAGAGTGATTTTTATAATCTTTTTACGTCAAAACGGTCAGAAAACCAACATTTATCTGTATCTTTGCGTTTTGAGATAGTAAGTGCAAAGATAATACATCTTGGAGACAATTCAAAATGATTTGCACTATAATTACGGATTATAATTAATAAAACACAAAAAGGACATGGCAAAAGTTTATGAATTCCTTGCAAACGGTTTCGAGGAGATAGAGGGTCTGGCACCCGTAGACATACTTCGCCGGGGCGGAGTAGAGGTCATCACAGTGAGCATAACGGGACAGCGCGAGGTAGAGACCTCACATGGCATCACCGTCCTTGCCGACACCACATTCGAAGAAGCAGGACGCTTTGACGACGCTGACATCCTCCTGCTGCCCGGCGGCATGCCAGGAAGCACAAACCTGAACGCCCACGACGGTGTGCGTAATGCCATACTACGTCAATATGAGAGCGGAAAGCGTGTAGGAGCCATCTGTGCCGCACCGATGGTCCTCGGCTCCCTGGGTATCCTCAACGGCAAGCGCGCCACCTGCTCACCGGGATTTGAGAAGTATATGACCGGTGCAGAGTATACCGCTGAGCTCTACACCGTCGACGGAAACATCATAACGGGAGAGGGACCTGCCGCTACTCTGCCCTATGCTTACAAGATACTGTCGTTCTTCGTAGGCGACGAGAAGGCCAAGGAGTTACAGACCAAGATGCAGTTCACCCACTTAATGGAGAAAAGACAATAGTTTATGACCTACATGATAATCGTTGCCGGCGGCCACGGCACACGGATGGGAAGCGACATTCCGAAGCAGTTCCTCAAAATCGACGGTAAGCCGATACTCATGCGGACCCTGGAGAGGTTCCACGACTACGATCCCGAGATGCATCTTATTGTCGTCCTGCCGAAGGAGCAACAGGAATACTGGCACAAGCTGTGCGAGGAATATCATTTCACCATACCGCATGAGATTGCCGACGGTGGCGAAACACGTTTCCAGTCGTCGAAGAACGGACTGGCGCTCATTCCCGACGACGCTGAAGGACTTGTAGGCTTCCACGACGGAGTGCGTCCGTTTGTCTCTCACGACACGATAAGGCGGTGCATAGAGATGGCGGAGGAGGAGTACACGGCCATTCCCGTCGTACCCGTAACGAGCACCCTGAGGCATATAGACCCACGTGGTGGCGGCTTCAACGTGGACCGGTCGTTGTATCGTGAGGTTCAGACTCCGCAGGTCTTCGACATCACCCTGGCACGGCAGGCGTTCAACCAGCCCGACCGTTCACAGTTCACCGACGACTCCAGCGTCATAGAGAGCCTCGGCTGCAAGGTCTCCATCGTCGAGGGCAACCGCGAGAACATAAAGATTACCACTCCCTTCGACCTGACGATTGCCGAAGCCATCATCAGAAAGGAGTCCGAAGAGTAACAGTCCTCTCCCATCATCGGGAGAGGCTACCAGGTTATCATTAATATATCTTAGGGTTATCATTAATATATAATGTACGATTTTCTCCAACAAGACATAAAATTCCTGCCGGGCGTAGGACCGAGACGCAAGGAGATACTGAGCAAGGAGCTTGGCATCAACTCCTTCGGCGACCTGTTGGAGTACTACCCTTATAAATATGTGGACCGCACCCACGTCTACACTATCCGCGAGCTGACGCCCGACATGGCATTCGTACAGGTCGTCGGTGAGGTGCTGAGCTTCGACGAGACGATGATAGGACCGCGGAAGAAACGGCTTGTCGCACGGTTCTCCGACGGTACGGCGGTCTGTGAGCTCGTCTGGTTCAACAGTACAAAATATGTGCGCGACAACCTCCATCCACATACCCGCTACGTGGTCTTCGGCAAACCGGGACTGTTCAACGGCCGCATACAGTTCTCCCATCCGGAGATGGACGAGGCCGATAAGATAGAGCTCAACGACATGGGCATGCAGCCCTATTATATCACCACGGAGAAGATGAAAAAGGCAGGGCTGACGTCGCGTACCGTGGAGCGTATGACGAAGACGCTCATCGCCAAGATGACAGTATCGCTGGAAGAGACGCTGCCACAGTTCATCACCGGACGGCTGCACCTCATAAGCCGCGACGAGGCCTTTCGGAAAATACATTACCCGAAGACCACCGACGATGTCAGCAAAGCCAAGATGCGGCTGAAGTTCGAGGAGCTCTTCTATGTACAGCTCAACATTCTGCGCTACGCCTCCGACCACAGAAGGAAATACCGGGGATATATCTTCAGCCATGTCGGCGACCAGTTCAACTGGTTCTACAAGCATAACCTTAAGTTTGAGCTTACCGGCGCACAGAAGCGTGTCATGCACGAGATCCGTGCCGACATGAAATCAGGACGGCAGATGAACCGTCTGCTTCAGGGAGATGTGGGCTCGGGAAAGACCCTCGTAGCCCTGATGTCGATGCTCATAGCCATCGACAACGGCTTTCAGGCCTGCATCATGGCGCCGACAGAGATACTAGCCGAGCAACATCTGCAGACGATAAGGGCGTTTCTCAGCGGCATGCACATCCGTGTGGAACTCCTCACGGGCATCGTCAAGGGCAAACGGCGTCAAGCAGTCCTAGACAGTCTCATCAGCGGAGAGACGCATATCCTCGTCGGAACGCATGCCATCATAGAGGACAACGTGCAGTTCCGCCGCCTCGGGCTGGCCGTCATCGACGAGCAGCACCGCTTTGGAGTGGCACAGAGGGCACGGCTATGGACCAAGAGTGAGAACCCGCCGCATATCCTTGTCATGACAGCCACGCCAATACCACGGACGCTGGCAATGACCATCTACGGAGACCTAGACGTGAGCGTCATCGACGAACTGCCGCCGGGACGCAAGCCGATAGCCACAATACATAAATACGACGACCAGATGACAAGTCTCTATCAGGGTATCCGCGACCAGATACACCGCGGCCGTCAGGTCTATATCGTCTTCCCGGTGATAAAGGAAAGTGAGAAGAGCGACCTCAAAAACCTTGAGCAGGGCTATGAGGCACTGCTGGAGGTCTTCCCGGAGTTCCGTCTCAGCAAGGTCCACGGAAAGATGAAGGACAAGGAAAAGGAGGCCGAGATGGATAAGTTCGTCAATGGCGACACACAGATACTCGTCGCCACCACCGTTATAGAGGTTGGCGTCAACGTCCCCAACGCCTCCGTAATGGTTATCCTCGACGCCCAGCGCTTCGGTCTGAGCCAGTTGCACCAGCTCCGTGGACGTGTGGGACGCGGAGCAGAGCAGAGCTATTGCATCCTTGTCACCAACCATAAGCTGACGAAGGAGACAAAACGGCGCATCGACATTATGTGCGACACCAATGACGGCTTCCAGATTGCGGAGGCCGACCTAAAGCTGCGCGGTCCCGGCGACCTCGAAGGCACACAGCAGAGCGGAATAGCATTCGACCTGAAGATAGCCGACATAGCACGCGACGGTCAGATAGTGCAACTGGCACGCGACGAGGCACAGAAGATTATCGACGATGACCCGGAATGCAATAAGGCTGAATACAAACTGCTATGGGACAGACTTAAAGTGTTAAGAAATACTAATATTAATTGGGCTGCGATTTCTTGACATAAAGCAATTGAAAACATCGTGAAACGACGATAAATAAATATATATAAACGCATTTTCAATACATTGTTGGCGCACACGTTTTGTGTTAAAACTGCAATAAAATACGTTAACGGTGTAATCATTTCGTAATATTTTTGCTACCTTTGCAATGTACAAATAACAAATGCGTGATCTTTTGTCTTGCTCAGCATTGGCTATTTGGACAACAATAAGGCCAGTTCCGTTGGAATTTTGTATGGGAATAGCACCTAAGTATTTTCCCAGACACCCTCTGACAACCAAACGATAAGTTATGATTATAAACAAAATAAGAAGTATCGCAATAGCATCATTGTTGGCTCTTACTGCCATCCCGTCTTCAGCACAAGACCTGCTCGCGCGTCAGGCCCCTGTAGACCGCCGCAGTTCGGCTGCCGACACCATAGTATTCGAAAGTCTCCGTCACCGCGAGAACATGGAGAACCCATCATCAGACCTTTATCCCACATGGGAGAACCGGTACGCCCACAAGGCAACGCCGATGCCAAGCGCCTACAAGATAGACCTCCGTGGTTTCTGCATGCCAACGCCAAGCCGCGTCGTAACAAGCAACTTCGGACGCCGATGGGGTCGCTGGCACAAGGGACTGGATATAAAGGTATATATTGGCGACACCATCCGCGCCGCTTTCTCCGGCAAGGTGCGCATCGTCGACTATGAAGCTGCAGGATACGGAAAATACATTGTCATACGTCATAACAACGGTTTGGAGACCATCTACGGCCATCTGTCGAAACAAATCGTTACTGAGAACCAGTACGTCCACGCCGGCGAGCCTATAGGCCTCGGTGGAAACACGGGACGCTCCACAGGTTCTCACCTCCACTTCGAGACACGTCTCTGCGGAGTGGCACTCAACCCGGCACTGATGTTCGACTTCCCGAACCAAGATGTTACCGGCGACTTCTATACCTATCACGCATCAACAGTAGATAACGAGTCGGAGATGGCTACGGCAGCACGCGGAAAAGCGGCAAGTCGCGGCTATTCACGCGAGAACATACAGGGTAACGGAGAGATACACCACGGCAGCATGGCTCAGCTGCATCAGACTGTACGCCACAAGATACCGCAGGCTCCACGCAGCGAACAGCCAAGCAAGGCACCTCAGATGCGCTATTATAAGGTGGAAGCTGGCGAATCACTGGAAAACGTCGCGGAGAAATGCGGCGTTAGCGTAGAGACGCTGTGCCGTCTGAACCATTTCGGACGCTTCACAGTAGTTCGTAAGGGACAATTGCTGAGATACTCATAAACAACGATATATAAACAGAGAAAACTTTTTTCATAATCATATAAACTCTAACAACCAATAGAAGCACAAATACAAAAGTAGAAGTCCGTTTCCACAACCCAGTGGAAACGGATTTTTTTGCACCATCCCCCCCCAAAAAAACTTATTTCTACAACACCTGTCTTCGTCACTTTTTGGAGATAGGTTTGTAACGCATTGATAATCAATATTAGTGTACTTTAATATGGGTGTCCCAAAAAGCTTGAAAAGCACTCTGTACCTCTAAAAGGGGATGCTCGAAAATGCGATTCTCACGAGGTGTTTTTGTAAGGCTCACACAGAGACACAGAGCCACAGAGAAGGCTTCGCCTTAAAGAGAATACGATGACTTCTGCGATGTGCACGTTTCGTGAACTCTTTACGGCGAAGCCGTCTCTGTGAACTCTATATATAATAAGGTGCCCGTCTCTGATACTCTGTGTCTCCGTGTCTCTGTGTGAGTATTGCTTCAAGGATATTGGTTCATATTATTATTACCGCCAAGAGATGAGCGTGTAAGAGGTGACGCGTCCCGCGTCACAAAACCATATAACCTTACAAGAAACAATCGCGACGCGAGACGCGTCGCCTCCTACATGGCTTTGTAAGGTGGGTGTCTCTATGACGAATACAGGAAAAAACTTATTTCTACAACAAGAAGCCACAACTAAGCCTGATTCCCTATTACCCCAAACCGCCTTTTAACCTATGTGCAACAGCCACGAACACCCACGGAACAATATTTTTTCAAAACTTTTTTAAATATTTCCCGAAAATATTTTGTCAGTTGAAAAAAAACAAGTACCTTTGCAACCGCTTACAAGAACAAAGCATCTTATCAAGCACTGCTTCAGTAGCTCAGTTGGTTAGAGCACCTGACTGTTAATCAGGGGGTCGTTGGTTCAAGCCCATCCTGGAGCGCGTTTATAAAACAAAGGAAATCAAGAGGTTAGAGTTCGTTTAGAAACTTTAACCTCTTTCTTTTTGTCTCCGCCTGCACGGATTTTGCACGGCCACCTCTTCTGACTGCCCACAAAATCATTGCACACTTTCACGAAGAGCCACTAAAAATCACAAAAGAGCAAACCACCTTTTGGTTCCAATTGCTATACATTTATAAAGGTGCAACCATTTGGCTTCGTTGTTTCGACCATGTGCTATCGCCTCACGGAAATCTCACGGAAATCTGGCGGAAATCACGTAGTTTTCGCGTAAAACTACGGATGGACACGTAATATTAATAACTTGATAAACAAGAACTTATAAAATACTTGTAAAAATAATTATCCGTAGATTTCACGTAAACTCACGTAATTTACACGTAAAAACGCGTATTTATTACGTCATTTACGTGAAGTCCAAAGTCCAAATCCAGTATCATGATTCAAAGTCTGGGTACAGATGCCAGTTCCTGTGCTCATCGGCGTAAATTAACTTGTTCTCCCTAAGCGACCTTAACAGATTATCAGTTTTGTTCTTCTTCTGTTCATCATTCAATATAGATGGCAGCTTATCAAAGAGTAAACGGTTGAAGTCTGCACGTCTAAGAGACCTGTGTTGCTTCAACGCCTCGACTATGAGGTCACGATAGTACTTATCATCAAAGCCTTTCAGCTTGGTGTACTCTGCTTCCTGATGCAAGGTCTTGGCAATGCGCTTGCTGACATAGAGGTTGGGGCGACGACCCTCTATGAGCTTTTCCTTCCGAAGTCTGGTGCAAGCCTTATCACTTATTTCCTTCCCCTTCTGCACTCTGTCGAGCAAGAACACCGTAGTGATATCAAGATCGGCTTTCTCCATCAAAAGCAAGGAATAGTCTTGATCTATGACATGACCTGGAATAACGAGCCGTACATTGTCGGCATCGCTTTGGTCATAGTCAGGCATAGGAAGAAAACGTTCACGTTGCCGTCCAAACATCTCAGAGATGCCATAGCCTTGCGTGTCAATCATCCTCAGATTGACCATTGCTTGAGCCAAGAAGGGATTCCTATATTTTTTAGGAGTCTTCTTACCTTCTATATAATCGGTATATTTTCCGTCATAGAAGCCACCAGCATTTTCAAAAGAGAGTTGGTCACGTTCCTCGGTCACTACAATCCTCTCATTCCGTCTATAATCTTGATGGGCAATGCAGTTGTTCAACCCCTCAAGCGTGTTCCTTGTGTCATACTTCCAAATTTCTACCGGAATGAGACTATTATTCGGGTAGATCTTCATACGATAGTTACGTATGTGATTCAATAGTTTGTTAGTAGACAATAGGAACGGTATCGTGAGAATGTCACCTGCATTCTCGTCTGGTGTGCGCAATCTCCATACAATTTGAGCGATATGGTTCAGGTAGTGGGCCGATTCCTCCTTGCCAACAAGCAAGAGAGCCGTGCGTGTTATCTTTCCGCCGATTGTCAACTTCGCCTTGTCAAGAAATGTTGCCACATCCCACGTTTTGGCTACATCAGCACGATTGGGATAGCGAGTGCAGAAGCCTTCGAGAGCCACATGAATAGCGTCAAGATCGAGATCGTCGATAGTAGCTTCAGGAACTATCTCTGCACTCCAGTCTTTCTGTGAGTTGTAAATCTCACGCATCCATTCTGTAAAAGGGCGCAGGTCGGTCAGTGAACTATCCACACGGACATAAGGAATGCCCATAAAGCAGGTAGGCTGCTCCTTGGCAGCAGGGATGGTGAATACAACAAACCGTTTTCCATTCTCATCGAAGAATTCTTCTATCTTGAAGTTTATCTTTGGCGATATCAACTGCCGTAGGTAGATTTCCAAGTCTTGGTTGCCTCTTGCCTTCTCTTTCCCTGGCTCAAAGGTCGTGCCGACAAGGTTCCAAGTTCCATCCTCCACCCCAAAATAGAGGTAGCCAGCCTCTGTATTGTCGAGGCAGGCGCCGTTTGACAGAGCAGAAATGTATCTGCCCAGCCGTTCTGGATCCACGTGGTTGGTTTTAAACTCCAAGTGGCGGTTCTCCTTTCGGTACTGCTCTATCTGTTCTTTCAGAAGCTGGATATACTGATTGCTGTCCATGTAACTCTATTTTTTGGTTTTGATGGCCTCATGGAGCCATTCTCCTCGCAAAGTTAACATTTTCTGCTATAACATCCAAACCGATAAGCAATTATTCTATTGGGCTGAAAACTTGATTGCGGTCGTTTTTAGCCTCGCTATGTCGTTTTCCAATCGTTTTCATAATTGAAGTGCCCTTCTCCCCCTTTTAATTAAAATGTATTATACCTAAAGTTTCAGCTATTTCTTTTTGCTTATTGAAGAAAAGTGCTTATTTTTGCAACGCGTTTACACCTTTATGTCCTCGGACTATAGGGGAAACGCTGACTTTATGGAAAACAGCGTCTGCTTGACGCTTGTCTTTGACACATCGTAACTTCGCAACTTACCAATACAGTCAAAGGACAAGACAACAGTGGATGCTCACGGTAGGTATATTATGCCCTATCGCTTAGATCTCGTATTCTCATACGGGGTTGACGTGTATAGCTATATATACCCCTTGCGTGGGCTTTCGAAGTTGTCCGTTCTGACTGTATGGGCAATGCGAAGGCCTCGATGTGTGGGACGGGTAGCAGAGAATCCCACGCATTTTCCATTCTGTCAATCTTACTCATACATAAAACTAAAGGTTCCGACTTGGGGTTCTATCGGATAGCGAAAGAAAGGTAGCCCAAGTGTACAAGATATCATGGGATCAACAAACGGGAGGTGTTCTTCTACATACAGGGAATGTGGAGGGTATTCTTGGCGTGTCACCACGTCCAGTCTTCTTTGAGGAATTGGATCTACTTGGACTTGATAAACTCGGTTGGAAATACCCTCATAGTGAAGAACCAATTATGTGGGCCATCAATAAGCAGTATTGGTACAGGGGACAACACTTGTTTGACGCAAAAGGCGCCAACATCTACACAGATGCCACATTGGAATTTTGCGAAGGCGTCGAGCCTACGGAGCTAATTGCTATTGACATGGAAGGCATGTTGAAGAATTGCTCTGACTTGATGTTCGTTCTCGAGAATGAAGCCATAGAATTCATCCGCGACACCTATACCGCCTACACTAAGGTAAACAACACTTACGCGAAAGACGAGGTGAACCAGCTCGACTATGAGGCTATGGCCGACCGAGCAGAGAAGAAACAAAAGCAAAAGATGGCGGTTGTCAAAGAAGACTGCGACTCATTTGACATTGTACCGCTACAAACAGCATTAGATTCTGGCAAGCGTGTTTTACTCTCTACCAAGATAGACCAGTTCATTGCATCCTTTTCAGGAGGCAAAGATTCCCAGGTAGTTCTCGATCTTTGCACACGCGCCATTCCTCCAACCGCTTTTGAGGTAATCTATAGCGACACAGGATATGAGTTGCCTTCATCCCTCTCTTTATATTCAGAGATTCAAAAATTTTATAAGGGGAAGTTTCCGGCTCTCAAGTTCACGTTAGCACGTAATCATGAAAATGTTGAGAATTATTGGGACCAAATAGGTACACCAAGTGATAATCATAGATGGTGTTGCTCGGTAATGAAAACGGTTCCCTTATATAGAACTTTGCTTGCTGGAAGCAAGAAACAATTGAAATTTCTTGCTTTTGAGGGGGTTCGTGCTGAAGAATCCGTAAAAAGAAGTGACTATAACAGAATAGGTAAAGGAGTGAAGCATAGATTCGTAGTAAATGCAAGACCTATTTTAAGATGGAATACGACAGAGGTGTTCTTGTACCTATTCAGACACAATCTTCAAATAAACAAAGCATATAGATTAGGGAAGCCACGTGTTGGATGCGTATTGTGTCCATTTGGATCGCCATGGGACGACATGATAGTAAACAAATGCTATCATGAAAAACTTATGCCTTTTCTTTCGCGAATAGAACAAAATGCCGACTATCGGCATATCCCTAACAAAACAGAATATATTTCCGAGAGGAAATGGAAACTCCGTGGAAGTGGGGCTCTTACAAGCGATGCGACATCTGTTTCATTTGATACTACTCCAAATAAATGGACGGCCAAAGTCAAGGGTGCCAAAAAGAATATTTTTCAATGGCTTCCAGCTCTTGGCAAGTACAGTATAAAGGAAGAAAACGGAAAAGTAAATGGCGAATTACTTTTCGACAAGTCAGTATATCAATTTTCAATCCATTATCAGGATGATTATAAAAATGACTTTGCTTTCACTCTATATGATGACAATAATACGCAATTGCGTTTCCTCTTAAGACGAGTGATAAACAAAACTGCATATTGTATTAACTGTGAGTCTTGTGAACTTGAATGCGCTTTTGGTGCATTGTCTGTTTATCCAGAAGTAAAAATAGACGTTACCAGATGTGTGCATTGCCATAAGTGCCTTGAATACCATAACGTGGGATGCATAGTTGCCGACTCTTTAATTAAACCAGTACAATCAAAACTATCAAATATGAAAATATCAAAGTATGGAACCTTTGGCATTCATCAAGAATGGGTAGAGCAATTTCTTGTGGAGCCAGAGACTTTTTGGAATGACAACCTGTTAGGAAAGAAACAGGTTCCAAGTTTTAAAGCTTGGTTAAAGGATGCCGAGATAATTGATGACAAGTTGGTATTAACGGATTTCGGTAGACTGTGCAAAAAGGTCAACGAGGAATCATACACATTAATGTGGGAACTCATCTATATCAACTTATCTTATAACAGTCCTATGATGAGTTGGTATGTGTCGTCAATAAATTTTGATAAAGATATTGAACGCAAGGCCCTTGACAAAATGGCATTGGAGTATTTCGAGCCAACGTTCAAAGAGACAACTATCTTATATGCGGTGCAAGCTTTAATTCAATCTTTTAAGTATTCACCAATTGGAGAAGAATTCAATCAATTCGTGCTTAGTGATGCTAAAGGGTTGATTTTTAAAAGAAATGCTTATAATGATCTATCACCAGAAGCTTTGGCATATTCTATTTACAGATTCGGCAAAAGCAAAGGCATTAATCTTTTTCGTGTATCTGATTTGTACCGTATGGAAGAGGAGACAGGTGCTTATCGAGAGTTCGGTATTGCAAAATCTGACTTGTTAAAGAAGCTCCGATATTTATCAACTGAAAAGAATCGAGTGCTTGTTGCAGAATTGAATATGGGGCTAGAGCATATTACACTCAGAGAAGACTTGACTCCTGTATCTGTAGTTGAAACTTTAATCAAATAGTTAATGCCAATGTTGCTAGAACAAAATTAATACCGATGACAACTTCGTACAATGATATTATCAAATTAAGAGGTGGCAAAGCTGCTTACAATATCGCCGAGGAAAAGCAAGGCGAGTGGACCTCTTTTATTCCCAATGAACAGTTCAACAATGTGCTTCGCACCGTCTTGAAATCAGTGCGAGGAAACAGCATAGATAATCACAAGTCCTTTTGGATAAATGGCACCTACGGCACAGGAAAAAGTCATGCAGTATCGGTTATCAGCCATTTGCTTGGAGATCGCGTAGAAGATATTCAGGATTGGGTGAATTATGAATATGGTGCAGAAAAGTTTGAAGCTCTCAAGCAAGCCATATATTCATTGCGTCAAGAAAAAAGGCTGATGACAGTAAAACTCTATGGTTTGGAAATCATGGACAATCCTCTCGATCTTGCTCTCGTACTCCAACGTGCTGTCGTAGGAACACTGAAGGAAAATGACATTCAGATAGAGGTCAAGACCGATTTTGACAACTATATCAACCATATTGAAAATAACCGTCAATTTTGGCAACAGCAAATAAGTCTCAATAACGAGCTTTCTTCATTTGTAGAGAATCCCGACCAGCTTATCGATAACTTGAGGAGCAATGACGTGGGTACCTTTCACAAGTTGAACAGTGTGTTGCGTAAACAAGACTTAGGAGTGAGATTAACCAATGCTGTTATTAAACAATGGTTGCTTGATGTGCAGAACAGATTGGCCGAGTTGGGCACTTACCAGGGACTCCTAATTGTTTGGGACGAGTTTACCGATGTCATGACGAATGCCATAGGCGTGCCAGTCTTGAAGGAACTACAAGAGATAGCAGAAGCATTTGCCAACACTGAAAACAACTCTTACATCTTCCTTATCTCTCACCCATCAGCTTTTGACAAGATGGGGAGTGAGCAATTGAAACAAACTGACGGTCGATACTTCCGCATGAAATATAATATGGAGCCCGTGTCAGCTTTCAAGATTATGTCGCGTAAGTTTGAAATTGTTGACAAAGACCGCCATGACCAAATGTGTCAGGAATTCTATACATTGAATCCCGACTTGCTTAACATTTATACTCAGACCAGCAATGACCCGGTGGAGACGAGACAGGATTTGTTTAACCTTTTCCCTCTTCATCCGGGCACGGCAAATCTTGCTACCTATTATGCGACCGTGGTTGGCTCTTCAAGCAGAAGTGTATTTGAGTTCCTTGGACAAAACGATGCTATCACCCAATTCTTGGATAACCAGGATTATTTTCTGAATAGAAGAACCATCACAGCCGATTACCTTTGGGATTACGTACTTAAAGTGTTTCAAGAGGATGTTGCCAACTTCGGTGCTGTTACCGAGCGTTACAACTCTTATAAATTACAGGTCAGTAATGAAGGCGAAGCTTATATTGCCATCTTTAAGGGCATATTATTGCTAAATGCCTTCAACAATGTCTCTGGCGAAAACAACAATGATTTAGTCACTCCTTCAGAGTCGAATATTCACAATCTGTTCGCTGGTACCCAATATGACGACGAAGTAAATAATGTGTTGCAGTGGTTTAACGAGCAGGGTATTATTCAACGAGCACCTGGGGGGTTGTATTCCGTCCAGTTCTCTGCCCTTCCCTCCGGTGAGATAGAAGAGAAGATGAAAGAGATGCGGCAGGTAGAATTTCGGTATACTTCTCAAATTTTGCGATTCTCTGATGCTGCATCAAATATGTTTAGGGGCCGATACATGCAAAAAGTCATCCGACCTTTTGACTTCAAATTCTTTTCAGATGTTCAAAATGATGCGCAGTTGCGTGCTCAGATCAAGAATGGTAAAAGAGAAGTGAAGAGTAGTGTTCTATATTTTGCGTTGCTTTTTGCCCGTAATAATGATGAGCTAAGCAAATTGCGTGACTTCGCAGAGAATTGTTCTACAGATGCCAATGACAAGGATTTACAGAATATCGTCTTTATTGTCTTTGACGAAGTTCTAACAGATCAGAAGTATGATCAATTTATTGAATACCAGGCCAATTACGCATGTGCCAGTAGTCATGGCTTCTTGGATCAACAGGCTGTTCATCGTGATCATGCTATCAACATGGTAAAAGAATGGATGGATGCTGCTCAGCGTGGCAATGCCATTGTGTATATCAATGGATTTACCAAGCAGCCAATTTCGGTTAAGCATTTATCTGGAATTGTGAATACTTCAATAGCACCAATGATTTTCACTTATAGTCCAGATGCAGTAGAGATCTTGCGCCAAAAGGCGCCCTCAACATTCTGGCGTCAACAGAATTCGAAAGAGATTGTCCGTACGTTCCTCTTCGCCACAAGTAAAGCAGAACTTTCCGGTCTTTCTTCACAAATGCGTCCCATCCAGTATTTGATTCAAGACTGTCTTGATGATAATTTGCAATGGAAAGATGACGCACCGGCAAACCATCCTTTCAAAATTGTGTTTGACAAGATTGACAGTATCATCAAGCATGCCGACAAGAGTTTGCCATTCAATTTAGATGAAAAGTTTTCTGTGTTGAACAAGCCGCCTTATGGCTTGTATAGTTGTTTTGCAGCAATGGCTATGGTGGCATTTGCATTGCGTCCTTGGGATGGGAAAATATTTGACTTGCAAGGGAAGCCCCGTGACAAGAATGCAATGATTGATGACATTTGTTTACTCTTCAAGGTTTGGGATGACGGTAAGTCTAACAATAAACTTAATTTCAAATTTCAAACTCCAGAAGAAGGAAAGCTTTGTAAAGCATTGGTATCGTTGTTTAAGTTAAACAGCAAGAGCAACACCTATAATGATATAACCAGTCTGAAAGATGCGAGATATGCAATCACCGCAGAGTTCTTGGGCAAAAAGAATGCGCCCCTGTGGTCTATCAAGTATGCCACGTCCGAGGCGTTACAGAATCCATCCGTAATCTTAGTGATTTCAGATAGCATCAAAAAACTCGTTGATGATATTGTCCAGATTTGTCAGGAACGTGACTTGCGCAACCCTGCTCTTGTAAATGAGACCCTACAGCTGATAGAAGAGCAAAGGTATGAGATGAAGAACATTCTCAAGGTGGATGCTATCTTTACAGAAGGATTCAACAACTTCCTTAAGAGTGTCGAACTCGTACATATCAAGGACGATGAGATAGATGACGTTCGTAAGTATATCGAACAAAACCTGCAATCCACGGTTGGCTATTGGACAGAGGAAGAAGTCACAACCGCTGCCACGCATTGGAGGCTTTGGCAACAGAACTTGCAAAATGGGCAAGATGACCAAGGCTCTGAGACTGGTTCTCATAGTTCATTAGGAAGTTCCTCTACAGGTCAAGGAGATTCGGCTTCTGAGCCCTCTGTTGCTTCTGTAGCCTTATATGCCAAGAGGAGAAGGGCTAAAAAGTTGGTTGCAAGACTACGGTCACTTGACGAAGCCAAAGACCTTCTTAACAAAGTATTCGATTTGGCAGGAGAATGGTTACTCGACAAAATAAACGATTAGGATATGTATCAGGTCTTCAGTTCGTTGAATGACCTCTACAAGGAAATTGTAGAGGACAAGAATTGGCAAGGCGCGGAGAGCGGTCTTCGTAACCGTTACCCTTTGCGCTTTGTGCTGTTTGAGAATTTCTCGGATTTCTATGACTTTGTACAAGAATGTTCCAATCACGACATCTTCGTTCAAAGCATCGACAAGTGGATGGCCGAAGGATTTGATGATCAAATGCTCACATATTCACAGCTCGCCAAAAGGTTTGAGGAGTATGTGAAAAGTTTGCCAGCTAACGATTTTGTTATAGCACCGTTTTCCGAGATTGCTCGTTTCTATGACAACGGGGAGTTCTCTGAGTTTAATTCATTGGTTCAGACTATCAGACTTATAGAATCTCCAGAGGATTCACAACTCGCTCATCAAAGAATATACGTGCCGGTCATTGGTATGCAGAGCAAGATGACTAAGTTTCAGAATGATCCAAACATCCAAATTTGGGAATATCGGTCAGCAAATGAGAATGATCTGTATAGACTAATCTTAACTCCTGGGACAACTTATGGAGTGGATGGGCTTGAGGACAAATATACCATCTGTCATAACGTGAGGGAATGGATTGCACTTTGGAAGGACAAGGAGAAGGTAAGGAAAAACATTATCTGCTCATCAAAGTCAATCTATTACAATGCCCATCATGCCCAGCCAGACAATGCCTTCAAGTATGATGTCTGTAGGAATGCCTATGAATTCTTGACAAAAGGCCTTGGATATGATTTTGGCAATGTCGTGCCACAGCAAGAAGACTTGCCCTACTGGGAACAATTGGCCAGCAACATTGATATAGCCAATTTTGATTTTGACAAATTCGTCAGTGATAAGTTCAATACTATTAGCTTGGCAGATAACCACGTCTTTGTACAAACATGGTTTGAGTGCGATGACGATTTCTCCCGTTGGCTACTGAAACTTTATGTCATTAGTCGAACTACAGAAGATAGTTATCTTGGTAGCGTACTGAAGTGCTGCTCAACATCAAGCAGCTCTGAATTGTTCTCTCTCATTGCAACAAAGATTTTTGAGAGCCCAGCAAGCGATGCTTTCATAAGACAGAGATACGTTTTGATGGATGATGCTGCCAAATGCAATGTTAAGATAACAGAGCTTGCGGAGCAAGTGCTAAGAGCGAAATTGCCAGCTATAGCATCAGATCCACTTCGTGGTCCTCATTATGCGATGAAGTATATGACATCACTGACAAACTCAGAGAAGTCCCTCATGATTAAGTGGTTAGGTGAAGGAATAATAAGAAGAGACGAAGTAGAGAATATCTACCCAGACCTGTTCGAATATACAAACACACCTTCATATCAGTTGCCGAAAGAGAAAGGTTGGGTTAACCAGTATTTTAGTGAATACGTCAAGTCTAAGATTGCCAATCAAGCAACCAGCGGCCTGGAAGACTTTATCAGTAAGTATAATGCCAACGAGGTAGCATTTGCAGAATGGCATGACCGATTCAAGACAACCAAAACCCTTCTATTCAATAGAACTGACATCGATGTATATTATTGGATTGATGGTCTTGGGGTTGACTGGATACCTTTCATCATCAATGTGATAAAAAAACACTCTATCGATGGTGTGTATTTGAATGAAATCTATATTGCCACAGCAGAACTACCTACCATTACATCCGTGAATAAGCCAAAACTCGAGGAGTTATCTCCGTATCCATTGGAGAAGATTGGGGATATAGATACTTATGCCCATACACAGAAGCAATATCCTGGCTATATCATAGAGGAATTCAAGAAAGTGGAAGAAGCCATCGATTCTATCCTCTCTCAATATATAGGAAAGAAAATAGCCTTTGTCTCTGACCACGGCATCAGCTATGCTGCTCAATTTGGAGTAGGTAAAAGCATAGCTGGTATTGTTCCAGATCATGGCGGCAGGTGTGGTAAATGGGAAAAGGGGAACGCGCGGCGTGACAATAATTACATTATACTGAGCGACAATCAAACTGTCTGTAGCCTAACCCACAACTCCCTTTCGGTAAAGACCTCACAAGGACAAGGTGCTCATGGTGGAGTAACACCCGAGGAGGTGCTTGTACCTATTATAATAGTGTCTGACCAGAAGAACAAGAGCAACATCTCGGTGCAGTTGATAAGCAATGAAATTTTCTCCACAAATCCTGTAGTGAGATACAACATCAAGGGACTCAGTTCTGTTGATATTCCACGAATTATCTATAATGGTGTGGAGTATGCCATGCATCAAGTAGGCGACAACCTATACGAAAGTGAACATATGACTTTGGTTGAAACATCCACTATAATAACGTTACATATTGGGGAGTTCAAAACGAACGACAAATTAGTTATCCACACTGGAGCCCAGGAAGATGATCTTTTTAATTTTTAAGTTATGGACGAGTCGATAATGCAAAAGATTCGGGATCAATTCCCGTCAATGGTAATTTACAAAGACCCAGCTTCTACTGCCAGTCTCTTTGCTGGCCGCAATCTGCCTTCATTCGTTAAGGACTTTATCTTGAAGCGATTCATAAAAGAAGATGGTAAAGTGGATCGCATAGGACTTACCAACTTTCTCAATATGGTCATTCCCCAAAAGCAAACCGAGGTTAAAGATAGACTGGCCAATGGAGAGGAGATGACCATCTTGGCAAGGTTTATCATCTATATCGATTTGGTAAAAGGAATAAGACGTTTTGGTATACCTGACCTTGGCATAAAAATTAATGAGGGACAGATACCCGAATATGTTTATCGTCAACATCAAGGTGAACTTGTTGACGGTGAAAAATGGGGCATCATCAAGCTCTCTGTACTTCCAGACGAGGACGGTAAGAAAAACCATGTCGAAATGGTCGATTATAAGCCATTTAAGCCATATAAATCCGTGGATATTGAGTACCTGAGAAATGCACGGGCTGCATTCTCCATTCAAGAATGGATAGACTTTCTCCTTTCTGCCATGGAATATGATGCCTCAGGTTTTGAAAACATGACTCAAAAGATAGAATTTCTTACTCGACTTTTGATATTCATTGAGCCTCGGTTAAATGTTATTGAACTGGCACCTAAGGGCACTGGCAAATCCTTCGTATTCGGCAATCTCTCAAAGTATGGATGGTTGGTGAGTGGGGGTAAGGTAACGCGTGCCAAACTATTCTATGATAAAGCGAAGCAACAAAACGGAATCATGAAGAACCATGACTTCACCGCTTTTGACGAGATCCAAACTATTCTTTTCCAGGAGCCAGCTGAGATTCAGGCAGCTCTGAAATCGTATCTGGAATCGGGAAAGACTACCATTGACAACAATGAATTCACATCGGAATGCGGCCTTATGATAATGGGCAACATACCTTTGAACGAGTATAGACGACCACAGACCAATCGGTATTTTGATTCGTTGCCGCCATCTTTCAAAGAGTCCGCGCTGCTTGACCGTTTCCATTGCTTTATTGAGGGCTGGCATCTGCCACGTATCAACAAGGGTATGATTTACAAGGGATGGACGGTCAATGTTGAATATTTTTCTGAAGTACTCCACGCATTACGAACGGAGAATATCTATGGAATCTTGTTCGACTCTTTGGTTGGCTGCGACAAGAATGCCGACACACGTGACTTCAATGCTGTGAAACGAACGACTGTGGCCTATATGAAGTTGCTTTTCCCTCAGTGGACCCGACTATCAGATGTGAATTTGGATGATTTCGACAATTACTGCCTACAACCTGCTATTCGAAGAAGAGGCATCATTAAAGAACAATGTCATAACATTGATGACGAGTTCAAAATACAGATGCCACATTTTTGGGTAAAAAGTGACGATGGCACAGCCTCATAATCGGATAGGATAGTGAGGCAATGGCTATCACTGTATTTCGTAGGGACATTATTGCCCTTACCAATATTTGACAAAATCTAATTAACCGAGTAGGAGGTAAACACTAATCACAGGTGCTTATCTCCTATTTTCGTGTTTACCGACCTCTCACACCACCGTACGTGCCGTTCGGCATACGGCGGTTCCTCATTTAGGATGCCATTTAACATACTCATCGTAAAGGGTGACATAACCCTTTTGGCGTAAGGCGAGATTGCCGATAGCTCTATGTAGTA
>Ga0256406_1001989_pt1 | contig 30759 bp, 24 predicted proteins | sample RumenRJG_03DNA_FD_185986 | JGI IMG/M metagenome (GOLD analysis project Ga0256406, IMG submission 185986) | Bovine rumen microbial communities from Lethbridge, Alberta, Canada - RJG_03 | ecosystem: Host-associated > Mammals > Digestive system > Stomach > Rumen | place: Canada: Alberta | collected... | reverse complement strand
AAAGTTCTGTTTTCTGTGTTCGATTTTGAAGAGATCGATATGCTTTTTCTTTTGCCTCGATAGCTCAGTCGGTAGTAGCACGCGGCTGTTAACCGCGGTGTCGTAGGTTCGAGTCCTACTCGGGGCGTTAATCGATGGCTTGCAGACAAGTCCCGGCGGCTTGATCCGCAAGTCTTTTTTATATATGCGGCTCCGTGGTCAAGAGGTTAAGACATCGCCCTTTCACGGCGGTAACATGGGTTCAATTCCCGTCGGAGTCATCAGTGATGGACCCTTAGCTCAGTTGGTTAGAGCAGTCGGCTCATAACCGATCGGTCCTGGGTTCGAGCCCCGGAGGGTCCACTTGATTTGATGGGAGATTCCTCCTACAATAATTGCAATGACATGCCGCCATGGCGGAATTGGTAGACGCGCAGGACTTAAAATCCTGTTCTGGCAACAGAGTGCGGGTTCGATTCCCGCTGGCGGCAGAGCAAAACCCTCCAGTGATCTGAGATCCTGGAGGGCTTTTTGTAATTCACAGGGCAATACACGTACCTTTAGGATTCCGGAGGAGGACGATTTATGATTGCAGAACAAGACGATAAGCATGCAAGAGATCATATTTCGTTTCGCAAGATCTGGAAGGACAGGGACGATGAAGAACCGCAGCTCCTGGAAAAGATTCTTTCCCGGGATAATCTGAAAAGCGCATGCAGAAGAGTGAAAGCAAGCGGTGGAGCACCCGGCGTCGATGGTATGCACGCTGAAGAGGCAAAAACGTGGTTCGACGAAAACGGCAGAGAATTCATGGTCCGAATTCTCAAGGGCAAGTACACTCCGAGGCCGGTTCTTCATACGGAAGTCCAGAAGAAAGGCGAAGCCGGGGTACTGAATATCACTGTTTCGACAGTACCCGACCGCATCATCCAACAGGCCATCGTTCAGCAGATCATGCCGATCTACGAGCAGATCTTTGCGGACGGGAATTACTGCAATCGGCCGGGACGAAGTGCTCAGGCAGCAGGCCTGAAGGTTCTGGAATACACGCAACAGGGGTACACCAATGCTGCGATTCAAAACCTGTCTGAGTCCTTCGCACTCGAGAATTTCGGCCAGCTGCTCAATATCCTGAGACGTAACATCACAGATGAGCGGGTCATTCAGATCATAAAACGGATCCTGAAAAGCGGGATTATGGAGTGTGACACGCTTACGGCCTGCAAAGAAGGAATTCTGCAGGGAGGAACTCTGGCACCTTTAATTGCCAATATCTATCTCAACGAGTTCGACCAGGAGTTTGCAGGCAGGGGAGTGCCGGTAGTCCGATATGCGGGTGATATCGTGCTTCTCGCAAAAAGCAGGCGTGCTGCAGAAAGGCTGCTGGAAACGAGTTCGAAATATCTGGAAGGAAGTCTCAGGCTGAGGGTCAATGAGAACAGCGGCCGTGTTATCTGTATCTGTCCGGAGGACTTTAAGGATCCTGACTTCCTGTTTGGAAAGGATAAAAACGGTTTCCCGGCTCGTGGTCATGATAGGTCAGCCGTAAATTCAGAGCACGGCCGCTGTTAACACTGTCCTTTACAATCCGAAATTCTTTATCTGGAGGCATCTATGGAAGAGAGAAAAACTGCACTTGTCACCGGAGCATCACGTGGCATCGGAAAGGCTGTAGCAAATCGGCTTGTACAGGAGGGATATCATGTGATCCTCGTAAGTCACAGCTCGTATTCTGACCTTCTGAAGATCACGGAGGAGCTGAACGGAGGAAAAGAAGAGCCTGTGGCAAGATGCGTTTCCTGTGATGTCGGGAACCCCGATGAAGTTCGGAAACTGTTCTCGTCCATCAGAAGACTGGATCTTCTCGTCAATAATGCGGGCATCGCCTATATCGGCCTTCTCCAGGAGATGTCCGATGAAGACTGGAACCGCATTCTGTCGACAAACCTGAGCTCGGTATTCTACACCAGCCGGTCTGCCATTCCGCTGTTTCTGCATCAGGAGGAGCGGGGACGCATCATCAATATTTCTTCGGTCTGGGGAAATGTGGGTGCTTCCTGTGAAGCTGCCTATTCCGCTACCAAGGGCGGAGTAAATGCCCTGACACATGCACTTGCAAAGGAACTTGCACCGAGCGGCATCCCCGTGAATGCGATTGCCTGCGGGTGCGTTGATACCGTGATGAATGCACAGCTCAACGCAGAAGAAAAGCAGGAACTCTGTGAAGAGATTCCTGCCGGAAGATTTGCAACACCCGATGAGATTGCAGAGGCTCTGATGCACCTTGTGCATGCGCCCGCATATCTTACCGGTCAGATCATCACCGTCGACGGCGGCTGGATCTGATGTTACCCTTTGCTTTTTCCTTGATCCTATTTCCCTGCTTTCTCAGCTTCCAGGATCCTGATGATACGGCTTGTCCCGAGACGCTCTGCGCCTAGGTCAAGGAAGGTCTGCGCATCTTCGAGAGAGGAGATGCCGCCGGATGCCTTGACCTTCACGCCGGCACCTACATGTGCCTTCATGAGTTTTACATCTGCAAAAGTGGCGCCGCCGGTGGAGAATCCGGTGGATGTCTTGATAAAGTCTGCACCGGACTTCGTCACGATGTCGCACATGCGGATCTTCTCGTCCTCTGAAAGGAGGCAGGTTTCGATGATAACCTTCAGGACGTGCCCCTCCGTTGCTTTTCGCACTTCTCTGATCTCGTCCAGAACCTTCTGATCCTCATGATCTTTAAGCCACCCGATGTTGATAACCATATCAACTTCGGAGGCGCCGTTTCGGATGGCATCCTCTGCCATGAAGACCTTTGCGGCAGTGGTGTCATATCCGTTCGGAAACCCGATCACCGTGCAGATGGGAACCGGTTCCATGCGCTCCCTGCCGTGCATGTATTCATAACAGGGCTGTACATAGGATGCCGGAATACAGATGCTGGCAGTCTGGTAGGCCATGCCCTGATCGCAGATCTGACGGATCTGTTCCCAGGTGCTCTCGGGCTTTAACAGCGTGTGGTCGCAGTGCTTTACGATGTTTTCGATATCAATGTTCATGGATTTCCTCCGTACTAAATCTGTTTGAAAGCTTCTTTGATTATAAGACGCAGATCCCTGCCTTGTACACCGGGACCCCGGAAGAGCGTTTCTGTAGTATGATGAGAGCGGCAATAAATTAGGAGCTTGCATGAACAAATCGAAAACCAGACAGGAAAAACGTACCGATACCAGAAACAGCATTGTAAGGCTCATACTCGTGGTGCTCGCCTGTGCCCTGCAGGTCTGGTGGATCTGTTTTGCCATAGGCTGGCTGAACCGCAACTATGGATGGTCCAGCCTCCTTCTGCAGCTTGTGGCTCTGGGTGTTGTCCTGTATATTTTCGGACGACATACCAACGCCAACATGAAACTTCCCTGGATCATTCTGATCCAGGTGTTTCCGCTGCCGGGGATCATCTGCTATTACCTCATGGGACGCAAGGGAGCCAACCGCAGAATGCGGCAGCGCTTCGAGCAGATTGATGCGGTGCTGATGCCGATGATCCACCAGGACGAGGACGCACTTGATCTGGAGATCCAAAAGAGTCCCGCTGCCGGTGGCATTTCCACCTATCTTTCCAAATTCTGCGGCTACCCGGTCTATCATCAGACAAGAGCCGAGTTCATGCCGGACGCGGCCTTGGTTCTCGATGCCATGCTGAAAGACCTGAAAAAGGCAAAGCACTTCATCTTCATGGAATATCACGCGATCGAGGACGCGGAGGCTTTTGCGGGAATCCATGAGGTGCTGAAACAGAAGGCGGCAGAGGGCGTCGATGTCCGACTGTTTTACGACGACATTGGCAGTATTGCCTTTGTCGGCAGGGATTTCGTGCGGCGCCTCGAGAGCGACGGGATCCGCTGCCGCGTGTTCAATCCGGTTCAGCCGCTTTTGAACATCTTCATGAACAACCGGGATCACCGCAAGATCACGGTGATTGACGGGGAGGTCGCCTATACCGGCGGCTTCAACCTGGCAAACGAGTACTTTCATATCACGGAGCCTTACGGCTACTGGAAGGACAACGGCGTGCGGCTCTCCGGCGACTGTGTCGAGAGCTTTACGGTGATGTTCCTCGAGATGTGGAATGCGATCCGGCCCCATGATCAGGATGACGCGGAGTTCAGGCGGTTTTTTAGGCTGACAGAGTACCGGGGAGAGCATAACGGCTTTGTACAGCCTTATGCGGACAGCCCTCTCGACGGAGAGCCTGTCGGCGAAAATGTGTACATGGAGATGCTGAACCGGGCAGATCACTACTGCTGGTTTTCCACACCGTATCTGATCCTCACCGACGACATGACACGTGCCTTTACGAACGCTGCAAAGCGCGGTGTCGATGTCCGAATCGTGACCCCGGGCATCCCGGACAAGAAGATCACCTATCAGTTCACGAGATCCTACTATCAGCATCTCATCGAGGGAGGTGTCCGGATCTTCGAGTACACGCCTGGATTCAACCACGCAAAGCTTTGCGTGTGTGACGGCATCATGGCGACGTGTGGAACGATCAACCTGGACTACCGCAGTCTCTACCATCATTTTGAGAACGGTGTTTTTCTGTATGACAATCAGGCGGTGACCGATATCCGGAAGGACTTCGACTCCATCTTTGCGGTGAGTACGGAGGTGACGGAGCAGTACCGCTATCCCCGTTCTGTGCCCGTGAGAATCATTCAGTGCATTGCACGACTGTTTGCACCGCTGCTCTGAGACAGGCCGCCGGCTTCTGAAGGCAATACTCCTTCAGAAGCCGGTTTTTTTCAGGAAAAACAAAATAAGTATAACTTTTTGTTGACATCGTTGAACCCAGACGTGATAATAATCTTATCTTTGAGTGACATCAGAGATGTTTCGATATCTGCGGGGGCTGATTGCTGAATGCTGCAGCATCAAAGCCCTGTCTTTTCCGGATTCTCACCGGAAGATCCCTTTTTACGCAACCTCCGAGGGGAGCACTGCGCGATCACGCGCTCCTTGAACGGAAGGGGATTATTGCGTTATGAATCATGAAAACAGAATACGTGAAAAGCTTTATACGGCGCTGCTTGCCATCACTGCGGCACTGCTTGTTGCATTCTCCGGTGTACTGCCGGGTGCCGGACTTTCGGTATCTGCAATAGAGCACGATACGACACTTACCGTCACGGGGCTCGATCCGGGAGATCGCGCGCTCTTCTATCAGTTTGTACGCTGGTCGGACAAGGGCTGGTGCTATACGGACGCTTTTACAAAGAGCACGGCCAGTCCTCCGACTCTTGCAGGGGATTCCGGGATCCTGAAAAACGGCATCACGAAAGATCAGGCAGGGACCATCGCATCGGTGATTCTTGGCGCAGCAAACTACCAGGCAGCGGGTAACGCAACGGCAGATCAGGCCGGGGCTGCATCCCTGACCGTTAAGACGGACAGCACGGGATCGGCACTTGGCATTTACTGTGTGATCATTGAACCGGCAAACTCCGATACGATCTACAATCCGGTCTTTGTCTCCCTGGATTTTGCAACGGCAGATCCAAACACCAATACCTTTGATGTTTCCATTCCCGAAGGGCAAAAGCTTGGCGGCGCCTACAGCGGAACAGATAAGGTGGTGGCAAAGAAGGAGAAACTGAGCCTTGTCAAGACAGCAGATAAGGTGAGTTTTGCCTCGGGAGATACGATCACCTTCACAGTGGATACCGTCATCCCCGCGTATACGAGCGCCTACCCAGAAAACAGACGGACCTTTGTGATCACGGACGAACTGTCGGTAAATGACAGCCTGCAGTATGCCATCGACAGGACGGCAGAGGCCTTCCATGTCACAGTGGGAACAACCGCGTGTACGAGTGCGGATTACGACTTTGAATGTGATGGAACAACCGGCTGGAAGATCTCGTTTCACACGGCTTTTCTGGATGACAGGACGCACTGGGGGCAGCCGGTCCGGGTGACCTATCAGGTGGCAGTGTCAGAAAACCCGTCGCACAGGATTACCAGAAACGTCGAATCCTTTGTCAATACGGTCAAAATCGGGTTCTACAACCACCCGAAGACCGGAGAAGAAAAGACTCTGCAAGACGATACCCGGCACTGCACCTTCGGCATAGGCGGCAGTGTGGAGGGCGGTACCCGCCATCATGAAATCGTCAAGGTAGAAGGAAACAATGAGTCGGTAAGCTACACGCAGCCCGGAAGCTATACACCGCTTGAGGGGGCTGTGTTTGAGATTCTGACTGCCGAGGGCAGGCAGGTGATGCGAAAAGACGATGCTGGCAAAGATGTGCCATATACGTGCACGACGGGTAAAGACGGCATCTTTGTCTTTACCGGACTGGACGCGGGAAAGAACTACATCATCAGAGAACAGTCCGCACCGACAGGGTATGTGAAAAGAAACGGCGACATTACGCTGAAATTTGACGCATCCTTTGATTCCAGGAAACCCACCGTGGTGAAAAATGACGTGCTCCGACAGTATGTCGTCACAGTCCAGAACAAGACGGAAACGGTGACAGGCGAACAGGGAAGCGTTTCGTCCTCCGTCACGTTCCTTGCAGGAAGCTCTGATGCGGGCAGCACACTGGCGCCTGCATCCTCATCGAAGTCCGATACACAGGCAAATGTCGGGAATGCACCGGGAACAAGCCTTCCTTCAACCGGCGGGATCGGAACGAAGATCTTCCATATCGTCGGCATCGCCGTTCTGCTTGCTGTTCCGGTGTATCTGTTCTTCAGGAGGCGCCGCAGGATTTCCTGAATCGTTTGACTTTCCCTGTTCCCGAAAGTAGACTTTATCACATCGTAAAGAATCGCTGACGAGAGGGGAAGAAACCATGCACTATGATTATCTCATTGTCGGCGCCGGCCTGTTCGGCGCCGTCTGCGCAAGAGAACTGACGAAGAGAGGAAAGCACTGCGTTGTCATCGACCGCAGAGAGCATGTTGCCGGGAACATCTACACCGAGAATGTCCGCGGAATCAACGTGCACCGCTACGGTGCGCACATTTTCCATACCTCGGACCGGGAGGTCTGGGAGTATGTGAACCAGTTTGCAGAGTTCAACAACTACATCAATTCGCCGATTGCGCGGTACAAAAACGAGCTCTACAACCTGCCGTTCAACATGAACACCTTTTCAAAGATGTGGGGCGTTGTGACGCCCGCTGAGGCAAAGGCTGTCATCGACAGGCAGGTAAAGGAGGCCGGGATCACCGATCCGAAGAATCTCGAGGAGCAGGCGCTCTCCCTTGCCGGCCGGGATATTTATGAGAAGCTGATCAAGGGCTACACGGAAAAGCAGTGGGGCAGGAGCTGCACGGAACTTCCCGCCTTCATCATCAAACGTCTGCCGTTCCGCTTTGTCTACGATAACAACTATTTCAACGACCGCTATCAGGGCATCCCGATCGGCGGCTACACGGGCATCGTGGAAAAGATGCTGCAGGGTGTGAAGACGGTGCTTTCCTGTGATTTCAGGGATGCCGTGAAACAGGAAAACGGTGCATTCGTGATGGGAGATGACACGTTCGGACATCTCATCTACACCGGCATGATTGACGAATATTTCGATTACTGCTATGGCCCGCTCCAGTACCGGTCCCTGAAGTTTGAGACGCAGGAGCTGTGGGACTGTGACAACTACCAGGGCAATGCGGTGGTCAACTATACGGAGCGGGAAGTTCCCTATACCCGGATCATTGAACACAAGCACTTCGAGTTCGGAAAAGACGCGAAGACCGGGGAGCCGGTTAAGGGGACGATCATCACCAGAGAATATCCGCAGACCTGGGAGAAGGGAATGGAGCCCTATTACCCGGTGAACAATGAGGAGACCAAAGCCCTCTATGCAAGGTATGAGGAGAAGGCCAGGGCGGAGGGCAATGTCACCTTCGGCGGCCGTCTTGGCATGTATCGGTACTTTGATATGGACAAGGTGATCCGTGCGGCGCTCGACTGCGTCGCAGGTTTATAACCTGTTTTGAGATCCTGAAGAAAACGGGCAGCGAGAGTTCGGTAAAGGATCCGGAAGTCAGATGAGGAAATGGCACCCCTGCAGAAGATGTATTCTGCAGAGGTGTTTTCTGTGTAGTTCCAAAGAACCTGACTATTCAGCAGGAACACGTTCTTCCAAAGGCGGGAACGGAGTGCTATAGTCGTTGATGTTGTCCTGCATGAATTCCCGGCAGGAGAAAGGAAAAGCGGATGTACGGAAAAGAAAATCCAGATCATCGAAGAGTGGAAAAGAGAAGTACAGCGGGGAGAAGGATCTTTGCAGCCCTCCTGACAGGAGCTGTTCTGACGTTTGGCCTTGCAGGCTGCGGCGATGGAAACACTGCTTCTGCGACTAAGACCTCTGCTGAGTCATCTGCAGAAGATTCCTCGCTTGTAACGACACCGGAGGCGACAACAGAGTCGTCAGCGGCCTCGTCGACGGAAACTGCTGCGGAGGAAACAACGGAACAGGCTTCGGAGAATTCCACGATGGACGCTGCCATTGACGATACGCCGCTGACAGAGGGACTGTCCGACATGGCAGAGAAGTACTCTCAGGGGGCCTTTGCCGGCATTTCGTTCCAGAGCGCGGTGACAGCGGCAAAGATGCTCGACTGGTACGTGACACAAAAGCCAGCCCAGGCGGAAGTGTCGGACACCGTGAAGACTTATATCTCGGAGAACGGAATCGACACAGACCTGCTTCAGAACGGTCTCGAAATCGTGTACAGTGCCGCAGAGGATACCCTCACAGACACCGGAGCACTGGAGACAGGCGGCTGGGATCAGGGTGTTACCTGGACGGAGGAAGATATTCAGGCGCTCTTTGGAGCAATCTGTGAGGGTGCAGGGATTGCCATGCCCTGAGAGAAACGCATGAGGACGGGTCCTGGACAGCTGTGGGACCTGGTCCCGCGGCTTTTGAAATTCTAAAAAAGGATCTTGCACAATCCTGCGTTGTATGTTAGAGTTTAACGCGAGATTGCGCCGGATCTCTTTTTTTTTATGTCCGCAAAGAGAACGGCCATACCGAGCTGGTTCCGCAGGAAAACAACCTTATCGGGCCAGACACGGGAGCATATATTTTCGATGGAGGTACATTATGCGTACAAGAATTACACTGGCATGCACAGAGTGCAAGCACCGCAACTACGATACAACCAAGGATAAGAAGACTCATCCTGAGCGTATGGAAATCAAGAAGTACTGCCCGTTCTGCAGAAGACACACTCTCCACAAGGAGACAAAGTAATCTGATCACCGGGTCTTACTGGGAGGTAACATGAGCGACGAGAAGGCCGTGACAAAGACAAAGAAGAAGAACGCCGCGGCGAGGTTCTTCGGCGGGGTTGTGGCAGAGTTCAAGAAGATCATCTGGCCGGACCGTGATACGCTGCTGCGCGAATTTCTGGTTGTTGCGATCACTACCGTGATTACGGGGCTGATCATTGCGCTGGTTGACTACGGTGCGAATTACCTGTTCGATTTCCTGCTGAAGCTGGGCGCATAGGAAACCGGTACAGCAAGAACAAGGAGTTTCAATGGCAGACGATACGCATGTAACAAAGGCCAGAGTGAAATCGGGCGTCCTGCCCGGCGTCCGCGAGATCAAGAGACCTGACTTCACCAAGAAGGCAGCGGATATTGAAAAGATCGAGGCAGAGCGCGTCCTGAAACAGGGCGAAGCAGGCAGCGATACTTCGGACGAAGCGCTGATGGCGGAGAGCATCGAGGCTCAGGAGAAGGCAACAGACGAGAGCGACCAGCTCGAGGAGAGTGCGATTTCCGATGAGCCGAAATGGTACGTCGCACACACGTATTCCGGATATGAAAACAAGGTGAAGGAGAGCCTCGACAAGACGATCGAGAACCGGCACCTGGAAAATCAGATCCTGGAAGTGCGTGTTCCGATGGAGAATGTCGTCGAAATGAAGGACGGCGTGCGCAAGGCATCGATGAAGAAGATGCTCCCGGGGTATGTCCTCGTGAACATGATCATGAACGATGAGACCTGGTACGTGGTCCGCAACACGCGCGGTGTCACCGGATTCGTTGGACCGGGATCCAAGCCCGTTCCGCTTGCCGATAATGAGATGAAGTCTCTCGGCATCCAGTCCGGCACCATCGAGGTCGACTTTGCACCCGGCGATTCGATTGCCGTCACTGCAGGCGTCTGGAAGGATACGCTTGGCACCGTCAAGAGCATCGACTACAGCAAGCAGATGGCCACGATTACGGTCGACCTGTTCGGCCGCGAGACGCCCGTTGAAATCAGCTTTTCGGATATCCGGAAGGCGAACTAACACGTTTGCAGCGGATCGGATAACCCGTTCCGTTATGCATAGGATTACGTGGGAGCAGAATGACCGCAGCTTTGGCGGCTTCTGCGAATGCATACCACGAAGGAGGAAACATGGCTAAGAAAGTAACAGGATACATCAAATTACAGATCCAGGCCGGCAAAGCAACCCCTGCACCGCCGGTAGGACCTGCACTCGGACAGCACGGTGTCAACATCGTGGAGTTCACGAAGCAGTTCAATGCAAAGACAGCCAGCATGGGTGATGTCGTCATCCCCGTTGTCATCACTGTCTATGCAGACCGCTCCTTCAGCTTCATCACCAAGACTCCGCCTGCAGCCGTACTTCTCAAGAAGGCAGCCGGCATCCAGAAGGCTTCCGGTACGCCCAACAAGGAGAAGGTTGCTTCTGTCACCAAGGCTCAGGTCAGAGAAATCGCCGAGACCAAGATGCCCGATCTGAACGCGGCTTCCGTTGAGGCAGCCATGAGCATGGTCGCAGGCACCGCAAGAAGCATGGGTATCACGGTAACAGACTGAGACAGAAGTACGTGGGAGGCTCAAAAAGCCATTGACCACCAGGAGGTAAGGAATGAAGCACGGAAAAAAGTACAATGATGCAGCCAAGCTGATCGACCGCACCAAGCTCTATGAGCCGGAAGAGGCTGTCGCTCTGATCAAGAAGACTGCAACTGCAAAATTCGATGAGACGGTTGAGCTGAACATCCGCACGAGTTGCGATGGCAGACATGCAGATCAGCAGATCCGTGGCGCAGTTGTTCTTCCTGCCGGCACCGGCAAGAAGGTCCGCGTCCTCGTGTTCGCAAAGGGCACGAAGGTTGACGAGGCACAGGCTGCAGGCGCTGACTATGTCGGCGGCGAGGAGCTGATCCCGAAGATCCAGAAGGAAGGCTGGCTGGATTTCGACGTTGTTGTTGCAACCCCCGACATGATGAGTGTCGTCGGCCGATTAGGTAAGGTACTCGGACCGAAGGGCCTGATGCCGAACCCGAAGGCCGGCACGGTCACGATGGATGTCACCAAGGCAATCAACGACATCAAAGCCGGTAAAGTTGAGTACAGACTTGACAAGGCAAACATCATCCATGTTGCAATCGGCAAGGCTTCCTTCACGGAAGAGCAGCTGCTGAGCAACTACAATGCGCTGATGAACGCCATTGAGAGAGCTAAGCCGTCCACCGTCAAGGGCCAGTATCTGAAGTCCATCTCCATCGCAACCACGATGGGCCCCGGCGTCAAGATCGTAGCTAACCGCTATTGATTTTGAAAAAGAAAATTCAGGAAATCCTTGACAGCAGATCACCTTTGTGATTTACTTTACAAGGTTTCAAGCCATGCCGAAGACAGCAGGTGTCGAAAGACGTAACGCATGCAACCTGCCGAGGATTACACTGAAATTGTGATGTCCTCTGTCCGATCGGATGGAGGACATTTTTCATGTCCTTGCTGAGGCATTCGCAGAAATAATCTATAAGGAGGTTCGTTAAGCAATGGCAAAGATTGAAGAGAAGAAGCCCGTTGTCGATGAGATTTCTCAGAAGATCGACGGTGCACAGTCTGTCGTTCTTGTCGATGCCAGAGGTCTTACGGTTGAACAGGACACCGAACTTCGCAAGCAGCTCCGTGCTGCCGGCGTTCAGTACAAAGTGTACAAGAACACCATGCTGAAGATCGCGTTCAAGGGAACCGCTTTCGAGGGACTCGATCAGTACCTTGAAGGACCGACTGCAGCTGCCATCTCGAAAGAGGATGCAACCGCAGCAGCGCGTGTTCTGTTTGGATTCGCGAAGACCGCTGACAAGCTCGAAATCAAGGGCGGCGTTGTTGAGGGACAGGTTTACGATCAGAAGGGCATGGAGGAAATCTCCAAGATCCCGTCCAGAGAGGAACTTCTGTCCAGACTGCTTGGAAGCATGCAGTCTCCGATCACAAACTTCGCTCGCGTGATCAAGCAGATCGCCGAGAAGAAGGAAGAGGGAGCACCCGCTCCTGCAGCAGAGGAAGCAGCAGCTCCCGCAGCAGAAGAGGCTCCCGCAGAAGCACCTGCACAGCAGTAAGATGCAGGATGAATTCAACGATTAAATATCCAGGAGGTTATTACGATGGCAAAGTTATCTACCGATGAAATTCTCGATGCAATCGATCAGTTATCCGTTCTTGAGCTCAATGATCTCGTCAAGAAGTGCGAGGACAAGTACGGTGTTTCCGCAGCAGCAGGTGTTGTTGTTGCAGGCCCTGCAGCAGGCGCTGCAGCAGCAGAGGAAGAGAAGACCGAGTTCGATGTCGAGCTGACTGAGGTTGGCCCGAACAAGATCAAGGTCATCAAGGTCGTCCGTGAGGCTACCGGCCTTGGCCTGAAGGAGTCCAAGGATCTCGTTGAGGGCGCTCCGAAGGTCATCAAGGAGGCTCTTCCGAAGGCAGACGCTGAGGCTCTGAAGGCAAAGCTCGAGGAGCAGGGCGCAAAGGCTACCCTGAAGTAATTCTCGTACCTACATACGATCGATTATCGGAACCCGCCGAAAGGCGGGTTCTTTTGCATCCTGCAAACCGTACTGAAAAATACTGCCTGAAAAATCCTTCACCAATCGGGTTGTGTGTCAATTGACGCTGTCTTTGTTCAAGGTTAGAATAGTCCTGTTTTAGATCAGCCTAAAAATGGGATCAGGAGGTTACAACAATTGAAGAACGTACGACATACTCTGACGGGCGCACTGACGGCAGTTTTATCTGCTGCCCTGCTTTGCCTTGCAGTACTGGGTACAGGGATCAACGCAAAGGCGGCACAGCTTGCCACCCCTCTCGAGGGCGTGGATATCTCGTCCTACAACGGAAACATTGACTTTGCAACGCTTCGCGCAAGCGGAATCAGCTTTGTCATGGTCCGGGTCGGCAACACGAAATACGGGATTGATTCGAAGGCGGTTGAAAATATCAATGCTGCCAATGCGGCTGGACTTCGCGTCGGTGCTTATTGCTACACCTATGCAAAGAGTGCGGCAGAAGCGGCTGCGGACGCAGAGCTGACACTGTCCGTGATCAACGGACTGCCGGTCTCGTTCCCGGTTGCGATTGACATTGAGGACAAATCGCAGCAGAACCTCCCGACCGAGACCCAGCAGGCAATTGTCAATACCTTCTGTGCAATTATCCAGAATGCAGGCTACACCCCGATCGTCTATACGAATAAGAACTGGTTCGAGCAGAAGCTCGGAGCAGTTTCATGGGACGCCTGGGTGGCGCAGTACAACCCGACCTGCACCTACAGCGGTGCTTATACGATGTGGCAGAACGGGATTGCAAGTTCACTTCCCGGAGCTCCCGGACAGATCGATCACGACTACGTGTTCTCCGATTACTTCAATCAGATCGTGGAGAACGGAACTTCCAGCGTGGACGGTGCAACATATGTGAACTGGAGAAAGACTTCCGGTACGGGATTTGACGGAACGAATGTGACAAAGCTCTCCTGGGAGCAGGATCTTCTCAATTCGATCGGTGCGACGACAACCACCACTCCTGCAACGACGACAACAACCACAACGACGACCACGTCGAATGCCGAGCAGAAAAAGAAGCAGCTCAAGGAGGCAAAGGACGATCTTGCGAACAAGCAGGCTTATCGCGATGCCTGCCAGCTGCAGCTTACGCTCTACCAGCAGCAGTACGATGCGTACTACGGACTGTTTGAACAGCTTGCGGCAACTCCGAACTGTGATCCGGCAACGCTTCAGACAGCGGCAGACTCCGTCCATATGAAGCAGCAGGAGATTGTGGACGCAACCAACAACCTTCAGACGGCACAGGCTGATGTCGATGCGGCACAGGCGAAGGTCGACTCGCTGAGCAAGTAATCGATTATCGGGCAGGACAGAACGTAATTCGAAGACAGTGGCAGGAACTCACCTGCTGCTGTCTTTTTTTGCTTTTTTCGTGCAGTTTTCGCTGTCATCAGACAAAAATGCCCTTGAAATTGGGAAAGGACTTGACTATAATACTATGCGCTATGTTCTGCAATTATGCCCTACATGCTCTCCTTAAGGATTAAGTTCCGGAAGAGAAGTAGCATCAAAAGCAGAGATATGGTATGTAACCGCAAACCACATCTTTATTGCAAACGGGGTGAATTCATGAGCAATAAAATCAGACTCCACCGTGTCGACAACGGCAAATCGGTGCGAATGAGCTACTCACGTCAGAAGGAAGTGCTGGAGATGCCGAACCTCATCGAGGTTCAGAAGTCATCCTACCAGTGGTTCCTTGACCAGGGCCTCCAGGAGGTATTTGAAGATATCTCCCCCATCGAGGACTATTCCGGTCACCTTTCCCTTTCGTTCGTCAGCTATCAGCTGCGGACTGACAAGATGGACAAGAACAAGGACACGATCGCAAAGTGCAAGGAACGCGATGCCACCTACGCTGCGCCTCTCGAGGTCAAGGTCCGTCTTTACGACAAGGAAAATGCCAAGGACGTGAAGGAGCAGGAGATCTTCATGGGCGATCTGCCCCTGATGACCCAGACCGGTACGTTCGTCATCAACGGCGCAGAGCGTGTCATTGTCTCTCAGCTGGTCCGTTCTCCGGGCATCTACTACAGCATTGACAAGGATAAATACGGCAAGTCCCTCTACAGCTGCCAGGTGATTCCGAACCGTGGCGCATGGCTGGAGTATGAGACCGATGCCAATGATGTCTTCTGGGTCCGTGTGGACCGCACCAGAAAGGTGCCGGTCACGGTCCTGATCCGTGCCCTCGGTTTTGGCACCGATGAGGAGATCATCGATCTGTTCGGCGATGAGCCGAAGCTGCGCGGTTCCTTTACGAAGGATCCGTCCCATGACTATGAGTCCGGCCTTCTCGAACTCTACAAGAAGGTCCGCCCGGGCGAGCCGCTCTCCGTTGAGAGCGCAGACAGCCTGATCAACGCGATGTTCTTCGATCCCCGCCGGTATGATCTGGCAAAGGTCGGCCGCTATAAGTTCAACAAGAAGCTGGCTCTGAAGAACCGCATCACCGGACATGTCCTTGCAGAGGATGTGGTCGATGAGGCAAACGGCGATATTCTGGGATCCGCAGGCGATACCATTACCCGCGAGATGGCAGAAGAGATCCAGAATGCAGCCATTCCGTACGTCTGGATTCAGACGGAGGAGCGCGACCGCGTGAAGGTGCTCTCGAACCTGATGGTCGACATCACCCACTTCGTGGACTGCAATCCGGAGGAGCTTGGCATTACCGAGCAGGTGTACTATCCGAAGCTTCGCGAGATCCTGCTGCAGTATCAGGACAACACGGAGCCGGAAGCCCTTGCAGATGCGATCAAGAAGAGCGTCCGCGAGCTGATTCCGAAGCACATCACGAAGGAAGATATCATCGCTTCCATCAACTACAACATGCATCTCGAGTACGGGATCGGCAATGACGACGATATCGACCACCTCGGCAATCGTCGTATTCGTTCCGTCGGCGAGCTGCTCCAGAACCAGTACCGCATCGGCTTCTCCCGCATGGAGCGTTCCGTCCGCGAGAGAATGGCAACCCATGATGCCAACACCGACATCATGCCGCAGATGCTGATCAACATCAAACCGGTGCAGGCGGCCGTCAAGGAGTTCTTCGGATCCTCCCAGCTGTCCCAGTTCATGGATCAGAACAACCCGCTCTCGGAGATCACGCACAAGAGACGTCTCTCGGCTCTCGGTCCCGGCGGTCTGTCCCGTGACCGTGCAGGATTCGAGGTCCGTGATGTCCATTACACGCACTACGGACGCATGTGCCCCATCGAGACACCTGAAGGCCCGAACATCGGTCTGATCAACTCGCTGGCTGCGTATGCAAAGATCAACCAGTACGGATTCATCGAGGCTCCGTACCGCAAGATCGACAAGACCGACCCGAACGGACCCCGTGTCACGGATGAGGTCGTGTACATGACCGCAGACGAAGAGGATAACTATCACGTCGCACAGGCATCGACCAAGCTCGATGAGAACGGCTACATCCAGGGCAAATATGCATCCGGACGTTTCCGCGACGAGACATCCTCGTATCCGGTCAAGTCCTTCGACTACATGGACGTGTCTCCGCGAATGGTCTTCTCTGTCGCTACGAGCCTTGTCCCGTTCCTGCAGAACGATGATGCAAACCGTGCACTGATGGGCTCCAACATGCAGCGCCAGGGCGTCCCGCTCATTACGACCGAGGCTCCTGTTGTCGGCACCGGCATGGAGGAGAAGGCGGCACGCGACTCCGGTGTCTGCGTGATCGCCGAGAAGGACGGCGTCGTGACTTTCGTCGATGCGACGATGATCTCGATGCGCTATGACGACGGCACGACAGAGGATATCCACCTCATCAAGTACCTTCGTTCCAACCAGTCCAACTGCTACAACCAGAAGCCCATCGTCAATACGGGCGACCGCGTGAAGGCCGGCGATGTCATCGCCGACGGCGCATCGACCAAGAACGGTGTTCTGGCTCTGGGCAAGAATCCGCTTATCGGATTCATGTGCTGGGAAGGTTATAACTACGAGGACGCTGTCCTGCTTTCCGAGCGTCTCGTCAAGGAAGATGTCTACACCTCGATCCACATCGAGGAGTTCGAGTGCGAGGCAAGAGATACCAAACTTGGCAACGAGGAGATCACCCGTGATGTCCCCGGTGTCGGTGAGGATGCCCTGAAGGATCTCGACGAGGACGGTATCATCCGCATCGGTGCGGAGGTCCGTGCCGGTGATATCCTGGTCGGCAAGGTCACCCCGAAGGGCGAGACCGAGCTGACGGCTGAGGAGAGACTTCTGCGTGCCATCTTCGGTGAAAAGGCACGTGAGGTCCGTGATACCTCGCTCAAGGTGCCGCACGGTGAGTACGGTATCGTTGTGGATACCAAGATCTTCACAAGAGAGGCCGGCGATGAGCTGGCTCCCGGTGTTGTCAAGGCTGTCCGCATCTACATTGCACAGAAGAGAAAGATCTCGGTCGGCGACAAGATGGCAGGCCGTCACGGAAACAAGGGTGTCGTTTCCCGCGTGCTGCCCGTCGAGGATATGCCGTATCTTCCGAACGGACGTCCTCTCGATATCGTTCTGAACCCCCTGGGCGTGCCGTCCCGAATGAACATCGGACAGGTCCTGGAGCTGCATCTGTCTCTGGCTGCAAAGGTTCTCGGCTTTGATGTCACGACCCCGAACTTCGATGGTGCCACCTACGATGACATCACGGATCTTCTGAAGATGGCCAATGCCTACGCAAACCACACCTGGGAAGAGTTCGAGGCAGAGTACAAGGACCGTGTGGAGCCGGAGGTCATGCAGTATCTGTCGGATCACCGTGATCACAGAGCAGAGTGGAAGGGCGTTCCGATCACACCGGATGGCAAGGTTCAGCTCAAGGATGGCAGAACCGGCGAGTATTTCGATAACCCGACGTCCATCGGTTTCATGCACTACATGAAGCTGCATCACCTGGTTGATGATAAGATCCACGCCCGTTCGACCGGCCCTTACTCCCTTGTCACACAGCAGCCTCTGGGCGGCAAGGCTCAGTTCGGCGGCCAGCGTTTCGGAGAGATGGAGGTCTGGGCTCTGGAGGCGTATGGCGCAGCCTATACGTTGCAGGAAGTCCTGACGGTCAAATCCGATGATGTCGTCGGCCGTGTCAAGACCTATGAAGCCATCATCAAGGGTCAGAACCTTCCGGAGGCCGGCATCCCCGAATCCTTCAAGGTTCTGTTAAAGGAACTGCAGGCTCTCGGCCTGGATGTCGAGTGCCTGAAGGACGACGGCTCGGTCGTTGAGATCTCCGAGGATATCGACTATGGCGATTCCGTGGAGTTCAAGTACGCGATGGCGAACAACTTCAAGGATACCGGCGATACGGATGAGCGCTCTCTGGCGCGCGGCGGCTATTCTTCCAAGGAATTCAATGAAAAGGGCGAGCTGGAGGATTCCGTTTCGGATCAGCCGTCCGATGAGAATGCATCGGAAGATGAGTACGAGGACGTCACAGCAGAGGATTCGTATGACGACGGCAATCAGGATTTCTGATCCCGTGGTTGTCCTGAAACGTCGATTCTTCACAGCAGGCTGCAGATCCCGTGATCTGCAGCAGAATTGAGGATACTATGCCGAATACGAAAGAACAGAGCTATCAGCCTGTAACATTTGACGCGATCCGCATCCGCCTCGCGTCCCCGGAAAAAATCCGTGAGTGGTCTCACGGTGAGGTCACCAAGCCCGAGACCATCAACTACAGAACCCTGAAGCCGGAGAGAGACGGCCTTTTCTGCGAGCGCATTTTCGGACCTACCAAGGACTGGGAATGCAAGTGCGGAAAGTACAAGAAGATCCGCTATAAGGGTGTCATCTGCGACCGCTGTGGCGTCGAAGTCACGAAGGCTTCGGTCCGCCGTGAGAGAATGGGCCACATCGAGCTTGCCGCTCCCGTGTCCCACATCTGGTACTTCAAGGGCATCCCGTCGAGAATGGGACTGATTCTCGACATCTCCCCGAAGGTACTGGAGAAGGTCCTGTATTTTGCCAACTATATCGTCCTGGATCCGGGCAACACGGATCTGGAGTACAAGCAGATCCTGACCGAGAAGGAATATCAGGATGCCAGAGAGAAGTGGCATTCCGCATTCCGTGCGGGCATGGGTGCGGAAGCCATCAAGGAGCTGCTCGTCGGTGTCAACATCGAGGAGGAGTATCAGACCCTGTCTGCCGAGATGAAGGAAGCAACCGGCCAGAAGAGAGCCCGCATCATCAAGAGACTTGAGGTCGTCGAGGCCTTCCGTGAGAGCGGCAATGAGCCGAGCTGGATGATCATGGACTGCATTCCGGTCATTCCTCCGGATCTTCGCCCCATGGTACAGCTTGACGGCGGCCGTTTCGCCACGTCCGACCTGAATGATCTGTACCGCAGAATCATCAACCGCAACAACCGTCTGAAGAGACTGCTCGAGCTCGGTGCGCCGGATATCATCGTGCGCAATGAGAAGCGCATGCTCCAGGAAGCTGTTGATGCCCTGATCGACAACGGCCGCCGCGGCCGCCCGGTCACCGGCCCCGGAAACAGAGCCCTGAAGTCACTCTCCGACATGCTCAAGGGCAAGAACGGACGTTTCCGCCAGAACCTTCTGGGCAAGCGAGTCGACTACTCCGGCCGTTCCGTTATCGTCTGCGGACCCGAGATGAAGATTTACCAGTGCGGCGTTCCGAAGGAGATGGCACTCGAGCTCTTCAAGCCTTTCGTCATGAGAGAGCTGGAGAAGCGCGGAATCTCCCAGAACATGAAGAACGCAAAGAAGCTGGTTGAGCGTGTGGATCCGCAGGTCTGGGACATCCTCGAAGATGTCATCAAGGAGCATCCGGTGATGCTGAACCGTGCGCCTACGCTGCACAGACTTGGCATCCAGGCCTTTGAGCCGGTGCTGGTCGAAGGCAAGGCTATCAAGCTTCATCCGCTCGTCTGCACCGCATTCAACGCAGACTTCGATGGCGACCAGATGGCTATCCATCTTCCGCTGTCCCAGGAGGCTCAGGCAGAGTGCCGCTTCATGCTGCTCTCCCCGAACAACCTCCTGAAGCCGTCCGATGGCGGCCCTGTGGCGGTTCCGTCACAGGATATGGTCCTTGGTATCTACTACATCACACAGCAGCGTGACGGTGAGCCCGGAGAAGGCATGATCTTCAAGGATTACAATGAAGCGCTGATGGCGTTCCAGAACCACTACATCACGATGCACACGAAGTTCAAGGTGCGTATCGAGAAGACCGCTCCCGACGGAGAGAAGGTTTCCGGCTTCATCACCACGAACATCGGCCGCATGATGTTCAATGAGATCATTCCTCAGGACCTGGGGTATGTTGACCGTTCCAAGAAGGAGAACCTGATTCTTCCGGAGATCGATTTCCTGGTCAAGAAGAAGGACCTCAAGGGCATTCTGCAGAAGATCATCGACAAGCATGGAACGTTCAAGTGCGCAGAGGTTCTCGATAACATCAAGGCCATGGGTTACAAGCAGTCCACGCTGGCAGCCCTGACCGTTTCCATCGCGGACATCACGGTGCCGAAGGAGAAGGCGGCCCTTCTTGCAGAGGCACAGGAGACCGTCGACAAGATCTCCAAGAACTACAGACGAGGACTCCTCACCGAGGAAGAGCGTTACAAGTCCGTCGTCGACACCTGGACCAAGACCGATGCCAAGCTGACGGATGCGTTGCTGTCTTCTCTGGATAAGTACAACAACATCTTCATGATGGCTGACTCCGGTGCCCGCGGTTCCAATCAGCAGATCAAGCAGCTGGCCGGCATGAGAGGCCTGATGGCAGATACGTCCGGCCGTACGATCGAGCTGCCTATCACCTCGAACTTCCGTGAAGGACTGGATGTTCTGGAATACTTCATGTCCGCTCACGGCGCAAGAAAGGGACTGTCCGATACGGCTCTTCGTACCGCAGACTCCGGTTACCTGACCAGACGAATGGTCGATGTCTCTCAGGAGCTGATCATCCGCGAGATCGACTGCGCAGTCGGCAAGGACGTGATTCCTGGCATGACCGTCAAGGCATTCATGGACGGCCGTGAGATGATCGAGTCGCTCCATGACCGCATCACGGGCCGTGTGACCTGCGAGGATCTCTACGACATGGACGGCAACGTCATTGTCAAGAAGAATCACATGATCACACCCGGCCGCGCGGATGAGTACTTAAAGCATGGCCGCAATGCCAAGGGCGAGCCGGTTGATCCGACCACCGACGGCGTCAAGATCCGTACAATTCTGACCTGCCGCAGCCACATCGGCATCTGCGCAAAGTGCTATGGTTCCAACATGGCTACCGGCGAGATGGTTCAGGTCGGTGAGGCTGTCGGCATCATCGCCGCACAGTCCATCGGTGAGCCCGGAACACAGCTGACCATGAGAACCTTCCACACCGGCGGTGTCGCCGGCGGCGATATCACACAGGGTCTTCCCCGTGTCGAGGAGCTGTTTGAGGCAAGACGCCCGAAGGGACTTGCCATCATCTCCGAGTTCGCCGGAACGGTTGCAGTCAAGGATACGAAGAAGACGCGCTCGGTCATCGTCTCCAATGATGAGACCGGTGAGTCGAAGGAGTACCAGATCCCGTACGGTTCCCGTATCAAGGTGCAGGACGGACAGGTGATCGAGGCCGGTGATGAGCTGACCGAGGGCTCTGTCAACCCGCACGATCTGTTAAAGATCAAGGGTATCCGCGCCGTGCAGAACTATCTGCTGCGCGAGGTGCAGCGTGTGTATCGTCTGCAGGGCGTTGATATCTGCGACAAGCACATCGAAGTCATCGTCAGACAGATGCTCAAGAAGGTCCGCATCGAGGAACCCGGTGATACGAGGTTCCTGCCCGGAAGTCTTGTAGATGTCCTGGAGTTTGAGGACGAGAATGAGCGGCTTGTTGCCGAGGGTAAGAAGGCGGCAGAAGGAAAGCGCATTATTCTTGGTATCACCAAGAGCGCACTTGCAACCGATTCCTTCATGTCGGCTGCATCCTTCCAGGAGACCACGAAGGTTCTCACCGATGCCGCAATCCGCGGCAGGGTGGATCCGCTGATCGGCCTGAAGGAGAACGTCATCATCGGTAAGCTGATTCCGGCAGGTACCGGCATGAAGCGTTACCGTGACACGAAACTCTCCACCGATGCACATCTCGAGGGAAGGCTGAACTTAAAGCAGCAGATCCTCGATGACAACGGCGAGGCTGAGGAGACGGAAGGCAGCACGGACGCAGCGGCAAACGATTACGTTGCACTCGATGAGGATGAGACCGATAACACGGCGCCTCAGGGTACACCGGAGAGCGAGCCGGAGAAGATCCTGAACGACTGATCCATCTGAAACAGTAACAAACGGTATTAGAAAGACGGCTCTGCAGTAATGCGGAACCGTCTTTCTTGCGGTTGAGGGGAGAGAACTTCTGAGGTATTCTCTTCAGGGGTTCCATACAGAGAGAAGATGAAAGGAACCGGGCGGACCAAATCGCAGAGATCGCTGCCGCAAGCAGGAGGAATCCCCGATTTTACCGCGATTTTTTCAAATTTTTCTTGACATCAGGAAAGGTGATTTCTATACTAATACGGTGTGACTGCAAAGCCATACCGTATTTTTTCGCGCCAAATTTGAGATCAGAGTGGTCATGGCGCGAGGCCAAATCTTTCAAGGAGGTGAAATAGAATGCCGACATTCAACCAGTTAGTAAGAAAGGGTCGTCAGGTTTCTTCCAAGAAGTCCAAGGCTCCTGCACTGCAGGTGGGCTACAACTCTCTGAAGAAGAAGCAGATCGATGCAAGTGCCCCGCAGAAGAGAGGCGTCTGCACAGCGGTCAAGACTGCAACCCCGAAAAAGCCTAACTCCGCGCTTCGTAAGATCGCCAGAGTTCGTCTTTCGAATGGTATGGAAGTTACTTCCTACATTCCGGGCGAAGGCCACAATCTTCAGGAGCACTCCGTCGTTATGATCCGTGGCGGAAGAGTGAAGGACCTGCCTGGTACCCGTTACCACATCATCCGTGGTACGCTCGATACCGCAGGTGTTGCAAACCGCAAGCAGGCTCGTTCTAAGTATGGCGCTAAGAGACCTAAGGCTGGTAAGTAATACTGCTAATTTGTAACGAAATGTTGGATTCTATGACACATAGAGAATTCTGTGCTGCCTGGAATCGACATGTGACACAGCAAGTTTAGTGAGTACCGATGAATTATCCATTGATAAGGAGGGAAGTATCATGTCGCGTAGAGGACATGTACAGAAGAGAGATGTATTAGCAGACCCCTTATACAACAGCAAGGTCGTCACCAAGCTGATCAACAGCATCATGCTTGATGGTAAAAAGGGCGTTGCACAGAAGATTGTATACGGCGCGTTTGCAAAGGTTGAGGAAAAGAGCGGCAAGCCCGCACTCGAGGTTTTCGAGGGCGCAATGAACAACGTCATGCCTGTCCTTGAGGTCAAGGCAAGACGTATCGGCGGCGCTACGTACCAGGTCCCGATCGAGGTCAGACCCGAGAGAAGACAGGCACTGGCACTTCGCTGGATCACCATGTTCTCCCGCAAGAGAGGCGAGAAGACCATGGAAGACAAGCTTGCAGGCGAGATCCTTGATGCTTTCAACAACACGGGCGCTTCCGTAAAGCGTAAGGAAGATATGCACAAGATGGCAGATGCGAACAGAGCATTCTCTCATTATCGTTTCTGAGCATGAGAGATCTGGTTGTATCTGGACTCGACTAGGAGGATTAACCTGTGGCTGACAAGAGAGAATATCCCCTGGAGCGAACCAGGAACATCGGTATCATGGCCCACATCGATGCAGGCAAGACGACGCTGACAGAGCGTATCCTGTATTATACCGGTGTCAACTATAAGATCGGTGAGACCCACGACGGCACCGCTACCATGGACTACATGGAGCAGGAGCAGGAGCGTGGTATCACCATTACGTCCGCGGCAACAACCTGCCACTGGACGCTGGAGGACCACCACAAGAAGAAGGCGGGTGCTCTTGAGCACCGTATCAACATCATTGATACCCCTGGCCACGTTGACTTTACCGTTGAGGTTGAGCGTTCCCTTCGTGTGCTGGACGGCGCTATCGGTGTCTTCTCCGCAAAGGGCGGTGTCGAGCCTCAGTCAGAGAACGTCTGGCGTCAGGCTGATAAGTACAACGTCCCGCGTATGGCATTCGTCAACAAGATGGATGTCGTCGGCGCAGACTACTATGGCTGCGTCGATCAGATCAAGAACAGACTGAACAAGAACCCGATCATGATTAATATCCCGATCGGCAAGGAAGATACCTATATCGGCCTGATCGATCTGTTCGAGATGGATGCGTATTATTATAAGAATGATGACGGTACCGACATTGAGATCACGCCCGTTCCGGATGATCTGAAGGACGAGGCACAGATGTATCACGATCAGATGATCGAGCAGATCTGCGAACTTGATGACGACCTCACCATGAAGTTCCTGGACGGCGAGGAGCCTTCCACTGAGGAACTGAAGGCTGCACTTCGCAAGGCAACCTGCGAGGGCAGAGCTGTTCCGGTCTGCTGCGGATCCGCATACAAGAACAAGGGTGTGCAGAAGTGCCTGGATGCTGTCATCGAGTACATGCCTTCTCCGCTGGACATTCCTCCGATCGAGGGCAAGGATCTCGAGGGCAATCCGGTGACCCGTGAGTCTGATGACAACGAGCCGTTCTCCGCTCTTGCATTCAAGATCCTGACAGACCCGTTCGTCGGTAAGCTCGCATTCATGCGTGTTTACTCCGGCACCTGCAAGGCTGGTTCCTACGTTCTGAACTCCACCAAGGACAAGAAGGAGCGTATCGGCCGTCTGCTTCAGATGCATGCGAACAAGAGAAAGGAAATCGACGAGGTCTTCTCCGGAGATATCGCTGCTGCCGTCGGCTTAAAGGCTACGACGACCGGTGATACGCTCTGCGATGAGGCTCACCCGGTTATCCTTGAGTCCATGGAGTTCCCGGATCCGGTCATCGAGCTCGCAATCGAGCCCAAGACCAAGGCTGGCCAGGACAAGCTGACCGATGCACTGCAGAAGCTTGCAGAAGAGGATCCGACCTTCAAGGCTCACACCAATACGGAGACAGGTCAGACCATCATCGCCGGCATGGGCGAGCTGCACCTGGATATCATCGTCGACAGACTGCTTCGTGAGTTCCACGTCGAGGCAAATGTCGGTGCTCCGCAGGTCGCTTACAAGGAGACCTTCACGAAGCCGGTGGATCAGGAGTACAAGTACGTCAAGCAGTCCGGCGGCCGTGGCCAGTACGGACACTGCAAAGTCAAGTTCGAGCCCATGGATCCGAACGGCGAGGAGACGTACAAATTCGACAATGCCGTTGTCGGCGGCAACATTCCGAAGGAGTACATTCCTTCCGTCGGTGAAGGTATCGAAGAGGCAATGAAGGCCGGTTCCCTTGGCGGATATCCGGTGGTTGGCATTCATGCAACGGTCTATGATGGATCCTATCATGAAGTCGACTCTTCCGAGATGGCATTCCACATCGCGGGTTCCATGTGCTTCAAGGAAGCCATGAAGAAGGCAGCCCCTGTTCTTCTTGAGCCGATCATGAAGGTCGAGGTGACGATGCCTGAGGAATACATGGGCGATGTCATCGGTGATCTGAACTCCAGACGCGGCCGTGTGACCGGCATGGAGGACATCGGCGGCGGCAAGCAGGTCAATGCTTTCGTTCCGCTTGCACAGATGTTCGGCTACGCTACCGACCTTCGTTCCATGACCCAGGGCCGTGGCAACTACTCCATGTTCTTTGAGAAGTACGAGCCCGTTCCGAAGAATGTTGCGGAGAAGGTTCTGGACGCAGCAAATAAGGACAAATAATAAGGCATAACACCGGAGTGTTTGCCTGAAACAGTGGAAAACCCGTGCATTTTACCGTCATGGTGCTTGCACGGGGGTACACTGTTTAGTATAATAGCTTTTAGTGACTGATTCATCGGCAGTGATTAGACCAGTCACTGGCGATTATCAATGACTCATTTCCAAGGAGGAAAAATCAAATGGCAAAGCAGCATTTCGACAGAACAAAGCCGCATGTCAATATCGGCACGATCGGTCACGTTGACCATGGCAAGACGACTCTGACCGCTGCAATCACCGCAGTCCTGGCAGCAAGACTCGGCATCGATCCTGCAGTTCCTTTCGATCAGATCGATAAGGCTCCCGAAGAGAGAGCACGTGGTATAACCATTAACTCCGCTCACATCGAGTACGAGACTGCAAAGCGTCACTACGCACACGTCGACTGCCCTGGCCACGCTGACTATGTCAAGAACATGATTACCGGTGCAGCACAGATGGATGGTGCTATCCTCGTTGTTGCAGCAACCGATGGTGTCATGGCTCAGACCCGTGAGCACGTTCTGCTTGCAAAGCAGGTCGGTGTCCCGAAGATCGTTGTCTTCCTTAATAAGTGCGATATGATGGACGATCCTGATCTGATCGAGCTGACCGAGATGGATGTACGTGAGCTCCTGAACGAGTACGGCTATCCGGGAGATGACACGCCGATCATCAAGGGCTCCGCTCTGAAGGCTCTTGAGAATCCTGCAGAGAAGAATCAGTGGACCGACGCTATCATGGAGCTGATGGATACCGTTGATACCTACATTCCGGATCCTCAGCGTGATAACGACAAGCCGTTCCTGATGCCCATCGAGGATGTCTTCACCATCTCCGGTCGTGGTACCGTTGCTACCGGCCGTGTCGAGCGTGGTATGCTGAAGCTCAACGATCCCGTTGAGATCGTCGGCATCAAGGAAGAGACCCAGAACTCCGTTGCAACCGGCATCGAGATGTTCCGCAAGACTCTGGATTATGCAGAGGCAGGCGACAACATCGGTGTCCTTCTCCGTGGTATCAACAGAACTGATATCGAGAGAGGCCAGGTTGTTGCAAAGCCCGGATCTGTTACCTGCCACAAGAAGTTCACGGCTCAGGTTTACGTCCTGACCAAGGACGAGGGTGGCCGCCACACTCCTTTCTTCAACAACTATCGTCCTCAGTTCTATTTCAGAACCACTGACGTTACCGGTGTTATCACTCTTCCTGAGGGAACTGAGATGTGCATGCCTGGTGACCACGTCGAAATGACGGTTGAGCTGATTCACCCGGTCGCTATGGAGCAGGGCCTTACCTTCGCTATTCGTGAGGGTGGTCGTACCGTTGGTTCCGGCCGTGTTGTCAGCATCCTCGAGTGATTTGATCACTGACCTGACATACCTGATGGTATAAAAATGGAGCTCTGATTCTCAGTTGAGAGTCAGGGCTCTTTTTTATGGCGTAATTTTCCGCCTGTGGTATGATAGAGACCGACTGAGAAAGTTTGTGGACTGGAGGATATCTATGCAGTACGTTCTGGCATCAAATTCACCGAGAAGAAGAGAACTGCTTTCAGGTCTTGGCATTCCGTTTACCGTTGTACCGGCGACGATGCCGGAGCATACGGCTGAGACGGAGCCGGAGAAAATCGTAGAATCTCTTGCGATGTCCAAGACCGCCGAGGTTGCTGACCGCCTGATCCGGACATGTGCAGCAGGACAGAGTCTGTCGGATGACACGGTGATCATTTCTGCAGATACCATGGTATTCTGCAAAGGAAGAGCACTCGGGAAGCCGGATAATGAAGAAAAGGCGAGAGAAATGATTACCCTTCTGCAGGGAAGAGACCACACCGTGAGCACGGGAGTAAGTCTCATGTGGGTTGATGCGGAAAGTGCCGACCGCATGGCAGGTGTTCTTCGGGAGGCAATGTCCACCGGAGATCCGGAAGAAATAATGAGCGTGGAGACACGGATTCTGTCCGTCTGGGAGTCAAAGCACTTTGTACAGACCACCCGGGTGAAAGTCTATCCGATGACAGAGGAGGAGATCGAGAGATACATAGAGACCCCGGAGCCCTATGACAAGGCAGGAGCCTATGCCATCCAGGGCGCTTTTGCGCGTTACATTGAGGGGATCGAGGGAGACTACGACAATGTGGTAGGACTACCGGTAGCAAGACTGTATCAGGAGATGAAGAACAGTGCACTGATCTGATCAACGGATTGTGAGCAGTACACAATGAAAAAAGGTGTTCCCTGCCGCTAGCGGTGGGAACACTTTTTTGTTTAGAAAGACAGATCAGCGGGCAGTCCATCGTCCTGCAGCGCCGCAGGGAAGAACGAGTGAGCTGCTTCCGCGAATGGGAAGACAGACCTCATCTGCTGTCACCTCTCCGTCGAAGGATTCGTCCAGTACACTGTGAAGGAGGTGAGACAGGACAGCAGGCTGGAGTCCTGTCGTGTAGGAATTCAGGAGAACAAAGAGAGGATCTTTGGACAGCAGCTTAGCACAGAGGATCAGAAAATCATAGATGTTGTCCTCCATCTTCCAGATCTCGCCTTTGGGCCCTCGGCCATAGGACGGCGGATCCATGATAATCGCATCATAGGTATTACCGCGCCGGATCTCGCGTTCAACGAATTTTGTGCAGTCATCGACAAGCCAGCGAACAGGGGCATCCCCAAGATGGGAGAGCTGTGCGTTTTCCTTTGCCCAGGTAACCATGCCCTTTGAGGCGTCGACGTGGGTGACCTGTGCGCCTGCAGCGGCAGCAGCGAGGGTTGCACCCCCTGTGTAGGCAAACAGGTTCAGGACTTTGACAGCCTTACCGGATGATACCCGCTCCCGGATGAGCGGCATGAACCAGTCCCAGTTCACAGCCTGTTCCGGGAAGAGACCGGTGTGCTTGAAACTGAAGGGTTTCAGCATGAAATTCCGGTCTTTATAGGAGATCATCCACTCCTGCGGCAGATCAAAGAACTCCCAGGATCCGCCGCCCTTGCTCGAGCGATGGTAGTGGCCGTTCACCTTTTTCCACTCGGAGCCTTTTTGGGTATTCCAGATGACCTGCGGATCCGGGCGGATCAGCAGATAATCCCCCCAGCGTTCCAGTTTTTCTCCCTCTGAGGTATCCAGTACTTCGTAGTCTTTCCACTGATCTGCAAGAAACATGGGATCTCCTTTCGATCGGCCACAAATTGTCAATTCGAATAATAATAACACAGAACAGATTGACATACAAAACGCCATGCGCGTAAAATGAGGGAAGTTTTCTATCGAAGAATTGCATATTAAACATGCAAAATCAGAAAGGGGAAGTTCATGTCAGGATCACAGATTGCGATGCTGGTGTCGATGGTGGCATATCTGCTGCTCATGATCGGCGTCGGGATCAAACTTTCAGATCGAAATGAAACGGTGAATGATTTCTACCTCGGAGGAAGAAAGCTCGGCCCTCTGGTCACGGCCATGAGTGCGGAAGCCTCTGATATGTCGAGCTGGCTCCTCATGGGCCTGCCTGGAGTTGCCTATCTGTCCGGTGTTGCAGACGCAGGCTGGACTGCCATCGGGCTTGCAGCCGGAACCTATCTCAACTGGCTTGTTGTGGCAAAAAGGATTCGCCGCTACACGGAGGCCAACAACTCCATCACCATTCCGGAATTCTTTTCCAATCGCTATGGTGACAAAAAACGGATTCTGACCTTCATTGCAGCAGTATGGATTCTTGTCTTTTTTGTTCCCTACACGGCTTCCGGCTTTGCCGCCTGCGGCAAGCTGTTCAATTCTCTGTTCGGCATGGATTATCATGCAGCCATGATCCTGTCTGCTGTTGTCATTATCTTCTACACGGCGATGGGCGGATTCCTTGCGGCAAGTACGACGGATTTCATTCAGTCCATCATCATGACGGCGGCTCTGGTAATCGTCTTCGTATTCGGTACCGCACAGGCCGGCGGTGTAGATGCGGTGATTGAGAATGCGAAGAGTCTTCCCGGGTACCTGTCCATGACCCACAGCTACGATCCGACAACGGGAAAGTCCGTTGCCTATTCTGCACTTACCATTGCATCGACACTGGCCTGGGGCCTCGGGTATTTCGGCATGCCGCATATCCTGCTGCGCTTTATGGCCATCGAGGACGACTCCAAGCTTCAGATCTCCAGACGTGTAGCCAGCGTCTGGGTCGTGATTTCCATGACAGCAGGTGTCATCATCGGTATTATCGGCAATGCGATGTCTGCAGCAGGACGTGTTGATCCGCTGACCGGCAGCCAGTCCGAGACCATCATTGTGGAGATTGCACACCTGCTTTCCACCTACGGCCTGCCGGCTGCGCTCATTGCCGGCGTGATTCTCTCCGGCATCCTCGCATCGACCATGTCAACCTCGGATTCCCAGCTGCTTGCAGCATCGAGCTCTGTTTCCAATGATATCCTGGTTGACGTATTCCACCTGAAGATTGACAAGAACCGGATGCTTGTGATTTCAAGACTGATTCTCATCGGAATTGCCATTGTGGGAGTACTGCTTGCATGGGATTCCACAAGCTCCGTTTTCCAGATCGTTTCCTTTGCATGGGGCGGCTTCGGGGCGTCCTTCGGACCGGTGGTACTGCTTGCTCTGTTCTGGAGACGTTCCAATAAGTACGGAGCAATTTCCGGTATGCTGACCGGAGGTATCATGATCTTCATCTGGAAGTTCCTGGTCCGCCCGCTCGGCGGTCTCTGGAATATTTATGAACTGCTGCCGGCTTTCCTGCTGGCACTTGCAGTGAATGTCATCGTTTCACTCGCAACGCCGGCACCGGAGAAGAGCCTTACCGACACTTTCGATCGCGTGAAAGCGATGAAATAAGATTGCCTGCACTGCAGGGGGGATTTGCGGAGTACCGGGAGTGCTCCGCTTTTTTGTTGTGCGCCCGGCGGCGCACGTTTCTAACCGGTGAAAGTCCGGAATCCGCCCGGTAGTGGGAAGGATACAGCCGAAAGCAAGGGTGTCCATCGCGAGATGGAATCTGAAGGAAGCTGGATTCGGGGA
>Ga0256406_1001988_pt1 | contig 30766 bp, 32 predicted proteins | sample RumenRJG_03DNA_FD_185986 | JGI IMG/M metagenome (GOLD analysis project Ga0256406, IMG submission 185986) | Bovine rumen microbial communities from Lethbridge, Alberta, Canada - RJG_03 | ecosystem: Host-associated > Mammals > Digestive system > Stomach > Rumen | place: Canada: Alberta | collected... | reverse complement strand
CATCTTGGTTTATCCTTGCAGAGTAAAGGTTTGGTCGCTGATACTTTACAGGAGCCAGGATGGCTTTTTCAATATTTAATTGTAGTCAGAGGTAGGGTATGGCACCCACAATCATGCCAGAAGCCTCTGAAAAATCAGGAATTATCTTGAATGATGGAAAATGCAATTTTCTCTTGCGTCCGCACCAGTTTTTCGGGATAATACTTTCATCGGCAGAATAATGATGCCTGTTGTCAAAATGTTGTCAGCGTGACAACATTTTGACAACAAAAGTGAGCGAAAATCGATATAGCTGATAGAGAACAGTTCAGAAATGAACTGTTAAGAACGAAACTATCCATGTGGTGGAGTAGATACCACTTTGGAGTTATCGAGCTCGAATAACAACACTAAACCCCGCAAGTCCAGCAGAATCAAGGACTTGCGGGGTTTCTTTCTGCCTTGTGACAACCGGCAGCAGACTCTGAAAAATTATTCTTCGGAATAATTTCAGCAATATTCTGGCACCTTTATTTAATGTATAATAACGTAAAACACGTTGATAATAATCACAAAGGGCATTATAATGGGAAAGTAGCAGATATTAGCGACGGGAAATTTGTAATTAATAATGAGGGCATACATGAAAATTATTAATATCAAGGTTTCAGGACTTCCATTATTTAAAGAGGATCTGGATATCCATTTTTATGCATCCCAGAGAGTGCAGGATGGTTCAGAGGAGAATCTTTACCAAATCCTTCCGAAAGTTTTTCTTAACAATGTGAATGGCTTTATTGGTATCAATGCATCCGGAAAGACCACGGTTCTTCGGACAATTGACTTTACACTTCATCTTCTGAACAATGATCCACTGAATCATATTCAGACAAGAGATATTCTTGGAAACACAGAGAAGGCAGTATTCGATATTATCTTTTTGAATAACCAAAAACAGGTCTGCCGTCTGGTTACGACAATTCGCACAAAAAAAATTTACATTAATTTTGAGCCACGTTACTGCATTACTGAAGAAGAACTTTATACAAAACCGCTGGAAAGCGTGAAATACAAAAAGCAGCTGACTGATTTTGCCGGCTGCACGAACCTGGTCAGAAGAAATGGAACGGAGGACTTTCTTTCGGATGATATCAGCGTTGTGATCGCAATGAATAAACGGAATCAGGACCATATTTTTATTTCCAGTCTGCTTGAACTTACCGATGTAAATGTTCTGGAGTTTACAGAGGAAATACCTGATGAGATCATTAAATTCCTGGATCCCAGCATTGAATCAATTCACATAGATAAAGAGGATAAGGGAGGGCAGATTCACCTGAAATTCATTGGTCAGGAAGAGATACTGCTGAATCGGATAGAGGAGCTGAACGGCTATCTGTCATCCGGTACTGTAAAAGGAATAAGAACATTTAATGACGCAATCGCCGTACTACAGCGGGGTGGATATCTTCTCATGGATGAGATCGAAGATCATTTCAATCGGGAGATTGTCGCTACGTTGATCCGCTTCTTTATGGATACAAAGGTCAATAAATATGGAGCGAGCCTCATCTTTTCCACACATTATCCCGAGCTTCTGGATGAGTTCAACCGAAATGACTGTATCTATATTACAAGGAAGAGAGATGGGATCACGGTAGAAAATCTATCTTCTATTCTTAAACGGAACGATATCAAGAAAAGTGATGCCTACCAAAGCGGGTTCCTGGAAGGCACAGTCCCTATATATGAATCTTATATGGATCTTAGGAAGGAGATTCAGAGATCAATGAAGCAGGAGGGATGACAATGGATTTTCATTGTTACATTGTCTGCTTATGTGAAGGAACCGCTGAAGAAACCATTATGAATATCCTCTTGGATGCTGACCTCCTGAAATTTCTTCGGGAAGATCTTCTCGAAGAAAAACCACTCCGGGTCAGGGATGCGGATACTTTTGAGAAACGATACTTGAGAAAAGGATTCCAGGAGAAAATAACTGTTCTCCGGATACTTGATTCAAGAAATGAAAGATTCCGCTTGAGCAAAGCATATCAGCCGAAGGTCGATGTCATTAATGTGGTTACAGCCCCGGAAATAGAAATGTTGATTATTTTCAGCGAAAACAAATACCAGGAATACAAGAAATCCGGGAAGAAACCGAGTGACTTCTGCAAACAGGACCTGAAAATGCATAAAAATGTGAAGACGAAAGAATTTGTAGAGGGGTATTTTGGGAATCCGGACAAGCTGGCACGCGCAATCAATGACTATGCCAGAGTTTCGAAAGTCCAGAAGGGCGAGATCACATTAAAGGATCTTTTGAAATGCTAACTTAGTGGAGAGTGGAAATGAGTCAGAACAGCAGATTGGAAGAACTTCTAAGAGAAATTTCAGAGCTGAAATCCGAAAATGCCTCTCTGAAAAAAATGTTGACTGACCATGGGATTACATATCAGAAGCGATATCCAGGAGCACACGACCCCGATCAAGGCGGCAGAATATTGCCATATAGTGTCACTCCGGAACTGGCAAACCGCTTCTTTTCCTATTTCTGGGGGAGAATGGATGTATACAGCCTGAGAGTTGTCAGCAAATCGGGAAAGGTAGGTTATTATCCACAGTGTAATAATTTCTGGCATGATGGCTGTCTTAGAAAATATGGCGCCAATAAAGAAAGAAAACGTGGCTCCCTCTGCATGGACTGTAATTTTCGTTCATGGAGACCCATTACACCTGAAGTGATTATAAAGCATCTGAATGGACAGATTATAATCGGAGTCTATCCAATGTCAGAACAGGAGACCTGTCGGTTTCTGGTATTTGACTTTGATAATCATTCTGCTTCGTCTACTCAGGATGATTTTGCCAATACAGATGAAACATGGAAGCAGGAAGTTGATGCTGTACGACAAATCTGTAAAATCAATAAGATTGATCCACTTGTTGAGCGTTCCCGTTCTGGGAGAGGCGCCCACCTGTGGATCTTTTTTGATAAACCTGTATCTGCGGCAATTGCCAGAAGGTTTGGTGAGGTGCTCCTCAGAAAAGGAGCGGAAAGTGTAAACCTGAAATCTTTCAGATATTATGATCGGATGATTCCGGCACAAGATCATTTGCAGCCCGGAGGTCTAGGAAATTTGATTGCCTTGCCTTTACAGCCTGAAGCACTGGCAAATGGAAACAGTGCCTTCATAGATGAAAACTGGAATGCCTTTCCGGATCAGTTTAAAGAGTTATTTTCCAAGCCAAAGTTTTCATTGGATCAGATCAATCAGTTTATAGAGAAGTGGGAAGAGAATAACCCATTCGCAGATGGAACAGAGGCGGAAAAAACGTCTGGAATGAACAGACCTAAACCATGGCTTCGTTCAGAAAAATTCTTCCGGGAAGATGTGAAGGGGCAGATTCATATGACACTCAGCAATCTGATTTACGTCGACACGATTAATCTTGAACCGCGTATTCAGAATCAGATTCGACGTCTGGCAGCTTTCAGCAATCCTGTTTTCTATAAGAATCAGGCGATGAACCTATCAAATTTTAAAAATAGCCGTTATATCTATCTGGGGGAGGATATTGATGGATACATTGCTATACCGAGAGGATTGCTGGAACCTTTAACTGAAAGACTTACAGAGGCAAAAATCTCATTCGAGATTGATGATCAGAGGATGTGCAGGAAGAAGATTCATGTCGAATTTAATGGATGCCTAAAAGAAAATCAGAAAGAAGCCGTTGAGAATCTTATAAAGCATGACAATGGTATTCTGAGTGCTGCTACAGCGTTTGGAAAGACGGTCGTGTGTTGTGACCTGATAGCAGAGAGGAAGGTCAGTGCGTTGATCCTGCTCGAATCTTCTTCGTTGATTTCACAGTGGCAGTCTTCAATAAAAAGATTCGTATCTGTAAATGAGAAGCTGCCTCAATATAAAACAAAGACTGGGCGGATCAGGACAAGAAAAGAACTCGTTGGCGTTCTGCAAGGCGCAAAAGACACAACGACTGGAATCATTGATATCGCAATGGTGGGTTCGGTCTTTGGTAAAGATGGCCCGCATCTGAATCTTGATAACTACGGAATGATCATTGTTGATGAATGCCATCATGCTGCATCTGAAACCATACAGAAGATCCTCAGGGAAGCGAAAGTTAAGTATGTTTATGGTGTAACAGCTACGCCGATTCGTGAAGATGGGCTCGAAAAAATAAATTTCATGCTGATCGGACCGATACGGTTCAAATTTACAGCGAAAGAAAGAGCGAGAGAGCAGGGAATAGAGCACCTTGTGATTCCAAGATTCACTAGAACTGTCTGTCCAAGAGATAGTAAGCCGGAGATTAATGAGGCCTATGAACTGGTCAGAGATTCGAAATCACGGAATGAACAGATTATTGAGGATACCAGAAAATGCATAGATGAAAAGAGAACTCCGGTCATACTGACCAGGTATACAGAGCATGCCAGGCTCCTCTATAACAGGATGGAAGGATATGCAGATCATACCTTCCTGTTGTTGGGAAGTAAGTCACTGAAAGAGAAAAGAGAAATCTATCAGGAACTGAATAAAATCCCTGAGCAGGAAAGCATTCTCCTGATAGCGACAGGCAAACTGGTTGGCGAAGGGTTTGACTGCCCGCGACTTGATACTCTGATAATGGCTACTCCGGTTGCAGGGAAATCTGTTGTGGAACAGTATGCCGGCCGACTTAATCGTGACTATACCGGGAAAAAGGATGTTATTGTCTATGATTATATAGACAGCCACATACCGGTTTTTGACCGCATGTATGGAAAACGCATGCGGGCGTATAAGCAGATCGGGTACCATATTTTTCAAGAGGCGAGTGGTGCCAGGAAGGAAGAACAGGATTTCATATTTGACGTGGATACCTATGCTGAACCATTTCATAGAGACATGGTCAATGCTGAGAAGGAAATCATTATCAGCAGTCCTGGGCTTCGAGCGGGGAAAGTCAATGAGATTATCTATTTACTGGAGTCTGTTCAGAAAAGGGGAGTGCGTGTCATCATTCTTACCTGGAAAATGGATTTTGACAGATATGGCAGCAGTGAAGCCAGAGCATACCTTCTTGAAGAACTTCGGAGAGCCGGGTTCGATCTTAGATTATTAGAAGATCTGACAGAGCATTTTGCGGTTATTGATAAAAATATCCTGTGGTATGGAAGCATGAATTTTCTGGGGAAGGAAGATGCGGAGGATAACCTGATGAGAATTGTTAATCCAAAGGCTGCTGAGGAAATACTGGAACTGACATTGAAAAATGAATAGTAACTTCAAAAGATGGGAGCGGCAGGCTGGAGGGAGAAAGCTGTAATGAAAAACGATATACCACTTTTAGAATATGATCCGGACCCAAAGTCAGTACTGGAGCCGGATCATGAGCACATAACTATGGATCTTCCGGAGAGAGTAGTCTTTGCCTTCCTTGGAGATACAGTAGATGATTATGCTCAGGGACATGGGGCAAGGATCATTTCAAACTTTGTGTCGGCAACCAAAGACTATCCGCTTTATGTCCTTAACCATGCTGGAGAACAGTTTGGTCTGATGCAGGCTCCTGTCGGAGCTCCGGCCGCGGTGCAGATCCTTGACTGGCTGATCGGATATGGCGCAAAGAAGGTGATCAGCGCCGGATCCTGTGGTGCTCTTGAAGAACTGGATGAGAATGTCATTCTGGTTCCCTCCAGAGCGCTCCGGGATGAGGGAACTTCTTACCATTATCTGCCGGCGTCGCGATACATCGAAATTTCAATGACAGCAAGAGAAGCAATTGAGAAGGTCCTCAAAGAGTACAATTTGCCTTATCGCGAGGTGACCACCTGGTCAACAGACGGATTTTTCCGCGAAACACCAGGCAAAGTAACATCCCGAAGGAGAGAAGGCTGCTCTGTCGTAGAGATGGAGTGTTCAGCTCTGGCGGCGTGTGCACAGTTCCGGGGTATAGAATGGGGCGAGATCCTCTATACCGGAGATACCCTGAGCAATCTGGAGGCGTATGACGAGAGAAGTTTTGGAAGAGATTCCCGAACGTTGGCATTGAGGCTGTGTGTGGATGCAGTGATGAAGTTATAGGAATGATGCTTATTTCCTCAATCATGATGTAAAGTATTTATTTAAAATGTAACATAAAACATGTTATGATATAAACATGGAAAAGGACAAAGCAAAAACAATTGAACTCTTTGTATCCTCGGTACTGCATCAATCCTGTCAGGTACAGGAAACGGATGCAACAGACATGCTTCCATTAGCCTATCGGAAAAGATTTTACTTCTATAAACTGAAAGCAGACCAGATAGAATGCCTTATAGCTGAACCAGTGGAACATATCGCACTGCCGCAGATAAGGGCTCAATATCTGTTGATCGAAAGAAGTCTGGGTCTGAGGTGTGTGTTATATCTGCAGCAGCTTACGTATTATGCAAGAGATGTCCTGATCAGAGAAGGGATTCCTTTTATCTGGGAAAATCATCAGGTTTACATGCCGTTCCTGGGAATAGTACTCGGTACAACTGCGGACAGAGATATAAAAAGGGTGGATTGCATTTCGTTTCTGACACAGAAGATGCTCCTCAGGTCTCTTTATGAATCATGGACAGATATTACAGTAACCCTGGCATCTGAAAAAATGCAAGTTTCCAAGATGTCCGTAACCAGATGTTTTGACGAAGTCGACGCATTAAACCTTCCGTTTATAATCAAAAAAGGAAGATCGAGAATCTACAGCGCAGATACAGATAAAAAGAAGATGTGGGCCGTAATCCGACCAATCATGCGAAGCCCGCTTATTACAACATTCTATCTGAGAGATGCTCTTGACGATGATACATACTTGAGAAGTGGATATTCCGCACTGTCAGACTACAGTATGCTTGAAGACAATGCATACCCTACATATGCATTAACCAAAAATACGCTTTCGGTATTTCGAGAGAAGAAATACAGCGAGTGTATGGCAGAGGAAGAGCCTGTATGTCTGGTGCAGGAGCTTGGATATCAGATTCCATTTTTGAATGAGAAAGATGTAGACCCATTGACGGTCAGTTTACTCATCTCATCAGAAGAAAGGGCGGATCCGCGGGTTGATCAGGCGATAGATGAAATGCTGGAGAATTATGTATGGTAAAAGGACTGGATAAGTTCAGAGAATATTTCCGGGAATTTACAGGACAATATGTTCTGATTGGCGGTGCTGCCTGCGATATTTCATTTCGTGACCAGGGGGAAGATTTCAGAGCGACGAGAGATTTGGATATTGTTTTGATTGTTGAAGCGCAAACAAAGGAATTCGGCGAGCGCTTCTGGAACTTTATTGATGATGGTGGATATCAGCATCGTGCCCGCTCATCCGGAGAACCTCAGTTTTATCGTTTTGATAAACCGGCATCACCGGATTTCCCCAAAATGCTGGAATTGTTTGCACGAACAAACTGGATACTAAATCCGGATGCAGTATTAACACCAGTTCATATTGATGATTCTGTATCAAGTTTGTCGGCGATACTGCTCAATGATGCATATTACCAGGCACTATTACGGGGAAGAGAAATAATTGACGGGGTGTCTCTTCTAAAGCCGTCGTGGATCATACCGTTTAAGGCAAAGGCATGGCTGGATCTGCTGGAAAAACAGCGTGGGGGCCTTCATGTGGATTCACGCGACATTAAAAAACATCGAAATGATATTATCCGAATAACTGCCGAGATGGTTCTTGAGAAATGCAAGCTTACAGGAGAAATCAGATCAGATATGCAGAGATTTATTCAGGAATTGAATGTCACAAACGTAGAATTGAAGAATTTGGGATTGGAAGGTGTCACATCAAATGATATCAAGAGAACTTTGGAAGAGACCTATCTTTAAAGATTGTTAGTGAAGATGGGTAGAACACTAAGAAGCCACAGATAACAATTATTGTTGCAATGGCCAACGACAATTTCGTTGCGGAATTCATCAACTGTAATTTCCTCTTGTTTCTGCCTTCGTTTTTCGGGATAATACTTTCATCGGCAGAATAATGATGCCTGTTGTCATTTGGTTGTCAGCGTGACAACAGCGTGCAGTCGAAGCCTGCACGCTATCGCGGCGCTCGTCAAATGACCATTCATGCAAGCATGATGGTCACTTTCCTCGCTGCTCGCGTATTTTGACAACAAAAGTGAGTGAAAATCGATATAGCTGATAGAGAACAGTTTAGAAGCGAACTGTTGAGAACGAAACAATCCGCGTGGTGGAGTATATACTACTTTGGAGTTATCGAGCTCGAATAACAACACTAATCCCCGCAAGTCCAGCAGAATCAAGGACTTGCGGGGATTTTTCTATGCCCGGTGGGTACGATATTGGTGCAGATTTTTATTTTCATTCGATGATCAGTTTATTCAAGGAAATATATGCCCCCTATTGACAAGTGACCGATAGGTAACCATAATGTTAGTGACCGATCGGTAACAAACAAGGAGACGAAATAAGCTTTGGATACAAAAGAACAGATTCTTGAAACAGCGCTGGAATTGTTTGCGAAGAATGGTTACCTTGGCACATCCATGAGCGATATTGCCGGGGAGCTGGGAGTCACAAAGGCGGCATTGTATAAGCACTATGCCAGCAAGCAGGAGATACTGAATCAGATTGTGGAGAAAATGAACAGGATGGATTATGAGCGTGCCGCGGAATACAGGATGCCGGAAACGGAACCTGATGAATTTGCAGATGCCTATATGTATATTCCGGTTCATCAGATTCATGACTATAGTATGGCGCAGTTCGATCATTGGACCAGGGAGCCGTTCTCTGCGAATTTCCGCAGGATGCTGACGCTTGAGCAGTACCGCGATCTCCAGATGGCGCAGCTTTATCATGATTATATCGCGGGCGGTCCGCTGGAATACATGGCGGCAATTTTCCGCAAGTTCACGAACTCTGAGGAAGATGCTATGCAGCTGGCTCTGGATTTTTATGGGCCGATGTACCTGCTCTACAGTGTCTACGATAACGCGGAGAATAAGGATTCCATAGCTCCGTTATTGGATGCCCACATCAACCGTTTTATCGCAAAGGTGGAATCTGGTTACAGAAAGGGAAAAGGGATGACATGATGTATACAGAGGAAAAGAGATGGATCCTGTGCCCGTACTGCGGTGCGAAAACACGACTGCAGCTTTTAAGGGAGACAGAGCTGAAGGATTTTCCGCTTTTCTGTCCGAAGTGCAGGCGGGAAATGATTATCAGCGTAAAGAATTTTATTATTGAAACGAAACAGCCGGACGCTAAGACGCAGTGCTGATCGCAGTGGCGATCATGTGCTGCGTCTTAATTTTTTATACGAGAGAGGATTAAGAAGATGAAGCTCTATTTTGGAAATGCCGTCACAACGGCGACAACCATGATGATACTTGCATTGCTTGGCTTTATCGGATATTGCGGAGTTAACAGTGCAGATATCCGGTACTGGGGTCGCAGAAGTGCAGCCCTGCTGGTTTTGGGACTTGTCGTATGCTGCTTCGCAGCGGCACGGGACGGCTTGGATAAAACGATCCAGTATGCTATTGACGGAAGCGGCGCCCCGGGAGTGTTCCCACTCATCAGTGTGCCTACTGTTGTCGGCTGTATCGGAGCTGTTTTCATCGTCATTGCAGCCATTGCCACGCCGATCACCAGAACGCAGAGAATGCGTGAAGTCTGGTTTATCGTGATGTCCGGAGGGGTATTGCTGAAAATTGCAGTTATAGAAATTGCCCGGATATTCGGTTGATGGACGTACTATTGATAAGAAATGAAGAGGAGCAAACATGTCAGAGAAAAATATTATTATCCGTCTTGAGAACATAGCTGATTACAGAAACGTTGAAAATCTGACGAGAGAGGCATTCTGGAATGTCTACCGGCCTGGCTGCATGGAGCACTATGTGCTGCATTGCTTTCGTGATGATCCGTCCTTTGTACCGGAGCTTGACTTTGTTATGGAGATTGATGGTCAGTTGATGGGACAGGTCATTTATGTGCGGTCTGAGATTGATTGTGATGACGGTCGAAAACTGCCGATCATGACCTTTGGACCGATCAGTATTGCACCGGCATATCAAAGGCAAGGATACGGAAAGTATTTGCTTGACTATTCTATAGAGAAAGCGACGGAAATGGGAGCGGGGGCTCTTGCCATCACTGGAAATATTCATTTCTATGGCAAGTCTGGCTTTGTTCCTGGCAGGACATTGGGAGTGCATTATGCAGATGACCCGGAAGCCGATTACTTTCTCATCAAGGAACTTACGCCTGGTTTTCTGGACGGCGTTTCCGGCACATACAGAGATCCGGAAGGATATTTTGTATGTGAAAAGAACTCTGAGGCCTTTGAACGGTTTGAAGCTACATTTCCAGCCAAACAAAAGTTGAAGCTGCCGGGACAGCTGTTCTAATCAGGCGTAATTCAAAGAACAAAACTGTGAAGAGGAGATTACGGCATGGGAGCGTGCAGAATGAAAGCGATGAGAAGCGACTGGTACAAGAAAATATGGACCTTAGACATCCAGAACCAGTCCTGGACTGAAGACACCAAGCGGCAGGTCGATTTTATAATTCAAAAACTCCATCTTAAGGGCGGCGAAAAAGTTCTTGATCTTGCCTGCGGTTACGGTCGGCATTCTCTCGAACTTGCAAGACGGGGATTTTTAGTGACAGGTGTTGATATTACGCCGGCATACATTCAGTTCGCCAGAGAAGAAGCGCGTAAACAGGGCCTGCAGGCAGATTTTTTATGTTGTGACATACGCGGGATACGGTTTGATGATGAATTTGATGTAGTGCTGAATATGGCGGACGGCGCAATTGGCTATCTTGAGAACGATGAAGAGAACAGAAAAATCTTTTCTGTTGCAGCAAAAGCTTTGAAGCGAGGCGGCAGACATTTTATAGATGTCATGAATGCCAGTTATGCCGATAGTCATTTTCCATGCAGGCTCTGGGAAGCCGGGGAGAAATGCCTGACACTGTCCCAATTTGAATGGAATAATAAAACAAGAATTCTGCTGTATGGACAGCGTGATTATGTATATGGACAACCACTTGTTAAGCCAGAACTGACAGAAGGAAATCCTATCAGATTGTATTCGCTGGAGGAGATAACAGACATACTTTCGTCCGTTGGAATGAGCGCAACCGGAAGCTACGCGGATTTTAATGGAAAACCTTCGTCGGATCATGATTTACAGCTTCTGGTCTGTGCTGAAAAGAAGTAATGATAAAATTATACAGACCGGAGGAGCGAGGATGCAGTACAGAAAAGAAATTAGATTGAGAGACGGTCATCAATGCCTGCTGAGAAGCGCATCCGCTTCTGACGCGGAAGAGATTCTGGTAAACTTCAACAAAACACATGGAGAGACGGAATATCTGCTGTCATACCCGGATGAAAAGAATTTCACTATCGGCGAGGAAGCTGATTTTCTTCAGAACAAGGAATGCAGTCCTTCTGAAGCAGAAATCTGTGCCATCGTTGATGGCAGAATCGTCGGCACGGCGGGGGTAGATGCAATTGGGTTGAGAGAAAAAATCAGGCACCGCGCGTCGTCCGGGATCAGTATAGAAAAGGACTACTGGGGACTTGGAATTGGCAGGGCATTGATGACCGCGTGCATCGAATGTGCGAAACAGGCGGGATACAGCCAACTTGAACTGGAAGCGGTATCTGACAACGAGCGGGCAATTGGACTGTATAGAAGTCTTGGTTTCCTTGAATATGGACGCAACCCCAGAGGATTCAGGACAAGAGATTCCCAATGGCAGGAGTTGGTGCTGATGCGCCTGGAACTGGACTGATTCAGATGCCTTTTTCCAGACATTGGATCATGCATGTTGAGGCGGTCCTGCGCATTCGAAGCAAGCTCATACAGAAGCATAGTCTTCCAAAGAAGTAAGCGGTAAATTAGGGGTGCCTCAGGAAGACACCTCTAATATTAAAAGCCATCGCCTGATATGGATCATCCTTGGAGCCATTTTACTTGTTTTTGGGGAATTTGGAATCTTTACAAGCCTTCTCTAAAAATTCGAGTTGGTTTTACTTGCAATCAAGTTTGGCTTTCGGGTTAATACTCTTATCGGCAGAATAACGATTGCTTGTTGTCATTTGGTTGTCAGCGTGACAACATTTTGACAACAAAAGTGAGAAAAAATAGATATAACAGGTAGAAAACAGTTCAGAAATGAACTGATAAGAACGAAACTATCCGCGTAGTGGGGCACCAGCCACTTTGTAGTTATCGAATTGGAATAACGAGTATCTGTACTATATCTATCAAGTGGTACGTGTTATATAGAGGCGATGGATTCTACATCCATTACCTCTATTTTCGTCTTATTGAACCGAATTATGTTGTCATTTGGTAGTCACGGTGACAGCCAAATGACAACCAAACCGGCAGTTCGGAGCGATAAAACTGCGATGAAAAATCCAATATCGCTTCCGAAAATGCACTCATCTTCATTTCTTTGCCTTCTTGCACCTGACGTTCATTTCCACATTAGATCTTGCAATGTCGGCGTAATGTTGCGTAAAGTTGTTGTAATGTCGCGTAATGTTAAGTATGATTTGCTTGGAAACGATGGATCTAAGGGGACAGACAGTATATGAAAATCAAAGAACTTTTTCCGGACGTCATTTCAGAGGATCAGAGTTTTGAATATAAATCTGTATTGAATCAGGACAATCCAATTAAATGGGCAAAGACGATAGTGGGCTATGCAAATTCTGAAGGTGGAATAATCTTTGTTGGGGTTTCGGATGATGGCGAAGCATTTGGATTGGACCTGGGTGCGGTTGATCGAACGAAGAATCTGATATCCAGGGTGAATGACAGACATATTTTTCCACATGCCAGAATATCGTATTTATTAAGGAGCATTGATCCCGAGGCAGAACATTTTGTACTTGGAATAAAAGTGTTGCCGGCAGAATCTGTTGTCCGGTATAGAGATGGAGATTATAACGAAAAGGTCTTTATTCGTGGGGACGGGAATTCTACTCCTGCCAGTCCAGAGGAAATAATTGCGCTATCCAAGCGAAGATTTGGTGTGGATAATGAGACAACCGATATTGCCTATCAGGAGAGCGACTGGACCGGATATCTTGATCTGTGCAGAACCTATCGGAATGATAATACGATTCCAACAATAAAAGAATTGGAAAATGAAGAAATTCTTTCGGCAAAAGGCTATGCAAAGTCCGGCTTTCTGATGTTCAGAGATCACTATGACGGAGATGATACATTAATCTGTGGCAGACTGTGGAATGGGAAGGACAAGACAGGAACTGTTCTGGATACGAACAGGTTTAAGGGATCACTTGCGGAAGTTTTTGCCAACGCAATAAATTTTATTGAACGTAATACAAAGAGCGGCTGGAAAAAAACCAATGAAGGCGGAAGGATGGAGATACGGGCCTATCCCAAAGAGGCTATCCGGGAAGCATTGGTGAACGCGATTGCACACAGAGATTATTCGATAGCGGGAACCCAGATAGATATAGATATCTATACAGATCGTATTGAGATTGTATCGCCCGGGGCGTGGTTGTTGCCGAAGAAATATGATGCATATCCAGTTGGTTCAATCCCTTCTGTTCGAAGAAATACAGTGATTGCAGCGTGTCTTGATGTCGCAAATCTGATGGAACGTGGTGGAACAGGATTTCAAACAATGGTGCAGGCATACCGGGATGCACCTAAAGAAATGCAGCCGGTTGTTTCGATTTATCCGGGCTTCTTGAATTTGAGATTATATGACAGATTTTACAGAGATACGAACATTGAAATATCTGGAGCTCATGGTGTCGATAATCGGGAAGTGGTCATTGAGATCCTGAAAAGCCAGGGGCCAAAGTCAGTGAAAGAGCTTCAGGAGATCCTGCATTATAGGAATAGAGGTACATTTTTGAAGTATATAATAAATCCATTAATTGAAGATGGTGCTATATATCGTGATGGAAGTGCAAAATCTCCTAAATCATTAATCAGAATTAAGGAACATTAAATACAATGCGTGCCAAAATGGCTATTTCGACAACTTAATGACAGCCGAACCAACATCCCAGAGGAAAGTTACAATGAAATACGATATACCACTTTTGGAATATGATCCGGATCCAAAGGCAGTAGTGACGCCGGATCATGAGCATATGGCTATGGAACTTCCGGAGAGAGTAGTCTTTGCCTTCCTTGGAGATACCGTAGACGATTATGCTCAGGAACATGGGGCAAGGATCATTTCAAACTTTGTGTCGGCTACAAAAGATTATCCGCTTTATGTCCTTAACCATGCTGGAGAACAGTTTGGTCTGATGCAGGCTCCTGTCGGAGCTCCGGCCGCGGTGCAGATTCTTGACTGGCTGATCGGATATGGCGCAAAGAAAGTGATTAGCGCCGGTTCCTGTGGTACTCTTGAAGAGCTGGATGAGAATGTTATTCTGGTTCCCTCCAGAGCGCTCCGGGATGAGGGAACTTCTTACCACTACCTGCCGGCGTCACGCTATGTTGAAATTTCCATGACAGCAAAAAAAGTGATTGAGCTGGTCCTCAATGAGTACAATTTGCCTTATCGCGAGGTGACCACCTGGTCAACGGACGGATTTTTCCGTGAAACGCCAGGCAAAGTAACATCCCGAAGGCAAGAAGGCTGCTCTGTCGTAGAGATGGAGTGTTCTGCCCTGGCGGCCTGTGCAGCGTTCCGGGGAATAGAATGGGGAGAGATTCTTTATACCGGTGACACCCTGAGCAATCTGGAGGCGTATGACGAGAGAAATTTTGGAAGAGATTCCCGAGCGTTGGCATTGCAATTGTGTGTGGATGCAGTGATGAAGATATGAGTAAAATATTGCATCTGATCAGCAATCAGACTTTCCATCTTTGGAAGCCCGTGAGCTCATCAGTGCAGGAAATATGTATTGCTATCTGCAAAACAATTGCTACAACGGAACCAGCCACTGAATATTGAATTACCAATTTATGTAATTCCGATATCCCACAGTCTCAGTTATTGATGCCTGGCGCTGCTAAGTGTTTTTTTATAAGAATTGCCGGGCACACAAAATGCTGATACTATAGAGGCACAGATGGAGAGATACCCCACCAGAAAGAAGGGAGGAAACTACATGAGTGTATACGAATCAACAGTAGACATGTTAAGCCTTCTCTCAGAAGATGATTTAAAGGCGGTAAATAGTGTCGTCAGGAGATTTGCATATAGAGAAGTTGAAGAAAAAAGACAGTTTTTATAAGCCATTAACCAAGGAACAGATGAGTGCAAAGCTTGCTCAGGGAAAAGCTGATATTGCTGCTGGACGATGCAAGAATTCAAAAGTTATGGAAAAGGAGCTGGCGGAGGAAATCGGATTTTGAGCGGGATACTTTCCAACTATGAGGTTATCATTGCCAAGTCAGCAGAGGACAGGCTGCGGGAAATGCTCCTTTATCTTCGAGATGTGAAGAACAACCTTCAGGCAGCGCAAAATGTTTATAATGACTATGTAAAAACCAGATAACAGTTGGAGACTATTGCAGGTAGTTTGACTCTTGATGATGATCCTGATTGGGCAGCGGCAGGGTATAGACGGATCAATTTTCGAAAACACAATTATTTCCTGATGTATCGGGTGGAAGGAAATAAGGTGTATGTCGATTATATCTTTCATGGCCTTGAGGATTATAGAAATAAGATGTAAAAACCGGCAATGCTCTTGAAATCGTTGCCTGTTGTCATTTGGTTGTCAGCGTGACAACAATTTGACAACAAAAGTGAGCGAAAATCGATATAACCGATAGATAACAGTTCAAAAGTGAACTGCTGAGAACGAAACTATCCGCGTGGTGGAGTGTCTGCCACTTTGGAATTACCGAGCCCCGATAACAGCACAATCCCCGCAAGTCCAGCACAATCAAGGACTTGCGGGGAATTTCTGTAGCTTTCGGAACATTCATCCGCCTTCCGGCCGATGCTCCTTTTTAGACATAATGGCTGCGAATATGAGATGCGTTATTTTCTCACCACCACTCTCTTCTCCACTCCATCCAATGTAATCCTGACGATCACTGTCTTTTTATCGCTCATGACTTCTTTGGGCAGATCAAAAGCAATATGCAGTGTTCCGGATTCCAGGGCGTCCAGCCCATCCCACTCATAGACTTTATCAATGGATGATCCATTACTGAAATAGAGGTTGGGATCTTTGGACAGCGTCTGTTCGCCATACTGAATAGAAGAGTCGCTGACAATATCACTTATCCGCTGCATCTCTGATCCTGTATTTTTAATTTTGAAAACAAGATCGATGAACGCATCGTCGTCTGACGGGTGATAGTAGAGGTAGTATCCGCTGGTATTATCAGGATCGATCTCTGTAGTAATATCAGATCTCTTGAATGTCAGCTCCCAATTGGATGTCGTCACGACCTCACCCTTTTTAAGCGTTATCTTCTTGTCAGCTTCGTCCTTCTTGAGCTGATCAAGACTGGCTTTGGCGGTCTGCAGTACATCCGCATTGCCGACCTGCTTTTTCTGATCGCCTGATAATGCGTCATATGCGGCATCGGCATCCTTGATCGCGCTCTCGCTCTCGAGCGTCACCTTCCCGATTTTATCGATCTTCTCCTCGGTGTCCTTGAGAGCCAGCTGACCATATTCCGCCGAGGCATTCTCCAGATCGGATGCGTTGGAAACATTGGCCTGGATCTTTACAGGGAGAGCCTTGTACAGCTTCTCAGCCTTTTTGATGGCATCCTTAGAGTCGAGAGTCACTTCCCCGATGGCGGAAATCGCATCCGAGACTTCCTTGACACGTGCGTCATCATATTTTCCATCCGCCGTTTTCAGCAGGTCTGCATTCGTCACCAGTGCCTTCTGGCTGTCTGACAGCTGCTTGTACACGTTCTTGGCGGCAGTTATGTCCTCGCCGCTGTCCACGGTGATCTTCTCAAGCTTGGCGATCCGCTTAATGGCCTCATCTGCCCGAAGCTGATCATACTCTTTTTCAGCACTTGTCAGTACCTTTGCATTCTTGACGTGCCTCTTGCATTTGGATGAGAGCGCATCGTAATCTTCACGTGCGCTTTCAATCTCATCCCCGCTGTTCCTGTTCACTGTGCCGATTGCGTCGATCGATGCCGTCACCTGCTCAACCTGCGCCTTCTCATCGCTAGAGAGCGAATTGGCGGCCGTGAAACCTATGATGACTGCTGCGACGACAGCTATAATTCCAATGAGTAACTTCTTACCAGGTCCCTTTTTGGTGTTCTCCGCACCTGAAGAAACGTCTGCTCCACCTTCCGGCTGTTCGTTAAGTGCCATACTATGCCCCCTGACTGTTCCCTTTCCTTCTTCTGAAAATAACGCTGGAGCCCAAACAGGCGGTCTCGGACAACCTTCCATACGAAGTCCCGCGCACCGGCCTGCCGGCTCCCCGCAACATTACTGATGCTTTCGATTTTATTGGATTGCGATTGAAAACACCCTCTGTCTGCTTCCTATGAAAATTACAGTATAAATTTCATTGCTGAATCTGCGTTACAGCCGTGCGCTCATATAGGCCGGGAACGATCCGTGAAAAGAAGCCGTATCACTTTGAGCATTTCCCGGTGGCAAAGCATCGAAACCGGTGATGACGAGACTCTGCCGGGACGACAGCTGCAGATTTCCATCAGGTGAATGCTGCAGGTAACGTTGCGGAAATACCATAATTATGGTATAAATAAGGCACGATTAATGAAAAACAGGAGGTGATTATATGCCGCAGATCATTCCTATTAAAGATTTAAAAGATACAGCAAAAGTTTCCGAAATGTGCCATAAAAGTTCAGATCCTATTTTCGTAACAAAGAATGGATATGGCGATATGGTGCTGATGAGCATGGAAGCCTTCGAGGAGATGCATCAGAAGGAGCAGCTCTACCGTGAGCTGGAGATTTCCGAAAATGAGATCCGGGGCGGAAAAATCAGAGCGGCCCGGGAAGCGTTGTCTGATGTGAGGAAGAATTATGGCTTATAATCTCGCTATTCCGGAACATACAGAGCACCAGATTGATCAATGTATCAGCTACATTGTTAATACTTTGAAAAATCCTTCCGCAGCGGAAGCAGTTATGGATGACCTCGGGCACGCGTATGACCTTCTTGAAAAAATGGCAGAGTCTTTTGCTGTCTGCGAAGATCCCTATCTGCAGTCAAAAGGATACCGGAAACTGAGATTGGAGAAACATGATTATGTGTTCATCTACAGAGTAGATGGAGAAACAGTATATCTGGCGGGATTTTTTCATATGCTGGAAAACCACCGCATTAAAATGTAAACAAACGTGGCAACACTTTGGCAACAATAAATCAGATACTCCATGGAAATAATCTAATAAAGATAACAAAGATACGACGACCTGCAAAACTTAGCGTAAATGCTTAGTTTTATATCTGGCAGGATCTGAGCTCGAATAAATCCACAAATCCCCGCAAGTCCAGCACAATCAAGGACTTGCGGGGATTCCTTATATCTTGTGACAACTTCAATTCAGACTGAAATAATATTGAAGTTAATTTGAAGTTTACATTGAAGCTATCTTGAAGTGCGATTGAATTACTTTGAACGGATAGCATATGTAGGAGCAAGTTATGAATTTGGATGAGATTTTAGGACTGCAGCAATCTGAAAGCAGTACCATGTCCTGCATTTAAAGACTATTCTCAGTATTATTTCATCAAGATCCTGTAAGGGATTCTAAAGGACGCAGCACAAAGAGGAAATTTCGCGGAAATTCCATAGGCTGCTTTGGAGAGGGTTTCCCGAAAATAGAAGAATACCACCCCCCTATTCCGCCGCTTCGGCCGTGTAAACAGACACGCCCGCACAATAGAATAAGGGCATAGCTGAAACAAGAAAGGGGAGTAAGATGAATATCTTTGTTGATCTGGAGATGCAGAAAATGCAAAAGGCACCGGAGGAGATCCGTAAGATCTGGGGGACGGAGACCATTGAGATCGGTGCGGTTATGCTCGACGAGAGCGGGAAGACGGTGAGCTCCTTCCGAAAATATGTGAAGCCCCAGTACAGCAGCTTCATCACATCGACGATCACAGCCCTTACCGGGATCAGGACCGGGCAGGTTGTCGGTGCTGCTGGTTTTGAAGAGGTGTTCCACGAATTCATGCAGTGGTGCTGCCAGTTTGAAAATCCCACAGTCTATGCCTGGGGCGACAGTGATCTGAAGCAGCTCCGGATGGAGGCAGCATTGAAGAATGTCTCAGTCTCAGACGAGGAGACCGCGGTGTTTGGAAACTGGCACGACCTCCAGGCACAGTTCGACGAACTGGCGCAGCTCCGCGATTGCTGCGGATTGGAAAAAGCCGTGAATCTGTGCGGCCTTCAGATGACGGGCAAGAAACACGACGCTTACTGGGACGCGATGAACACGTCACGTGTTTTCGATGTCATCAGCGACAGGGACAGCTTCCTCGAATATCAGCACATGGTAAAAGAGGTGCTCGACAGTGAGGAACAGCCCGTTACACTCGGCAGCATGATTGACTTCTCGACGTTCTCCATCAGTGCATAACGAACAGGTTAATGGCAGCCCCTGCGGCACCGCAGAGCAAACGCAGCCTTATGCAGGAAATAGATATGCTGAGTTTACTAATCGTTATATTGGCAATCGTTATTTTATTCAAACTGACAGGATTCGCCTTCCATATCGCGGGAGCGCTGCTCGGCGGTATTTTCAGTGTTCTGGGATGGCTCATCCTCGCAGTCCTCGCGGTGTCCGCCTTCGGACTCGCGCTGTTCATCGTTCCGGTGATCCTGATCGCCGGCGTCATCGCCCTGATTGTGGAGGCAGTGTGCACCGTCCTAAGTGGCTGCAAATAAAAAGCAACTTTGAATTATCATCATATAAAACTTTGAAATTCAAGATACAATAACTTTGAATCTTACATATCATTGACTTTGAAATATTTACGATATAAACTTTGAATTATCACATCATTTCACTTTGAATTATTTTTGTCAGGAGCAATATTATGATACGAAGGACAGCTAGGGAAGCCTTGATTCGACTTGCCGGACAGTTTCCGGTCATCGGCATCACCGGCCCTCGCCAAAGCGGCAAAACTACACTGGCGCAACTTACCTTTCCAGACAAGAAATATGTGACGTTTGACGATCAGGCAATGAGAACTTTGGCGGAAGCCAACCCATCCGACTTTCTAATGGCCTTCCCTGACGGTGCCATTATCGATGAAGCTCAAAAGGTACCTGAGATTTTTGATGCGCTGAAGCTGGTTGTAGATCAGGGTCCCTTCGAACCAGGAAAATATATTCTTACAGGCTCCAGTCAATTTCGCCTCAGAGAAAACATGAACGAAAGCATGGCAGGACGGGCTGCCTTTTTAACATTACTTCCTCTATCGATTCAGGAATTAAAGGGTGCAGGCAGGCTTCCGGGCAACCCCTACGATTTCATATATGGCGGACAATATCCTCCTCTATATGATGATGCAAAACATTTTCTCACGGACGATTGGTATGAGAGCTACATCGACACCTATCTTGACCTGGATGTAAAGGACCAGATTCGGCCGGAAAACCTCTCTGTCTTTAAGAAGTTTATTAAAATTTGTGCCTTGCACAGTGGGCAGCTTCTGTCAATGAATAGTATCTCAAAGCAGGTGGGAGTTGCTCAGCCTACAATAAAAAGCTGGCTTTCTATCCTGGAAATGTCCTACATTATACATTTCCTTGAGCCCGACTCGAGCAACCTGGGGAAAAGCCTGGTAAAGACACCTAAGTTATACTTTGTGGATACAGGCCTTCTTTGTCATCTGCTTCGGCTGGAATCAAAAGAGGATCTCCTGCTCTCCCCCTATAAGGGAGGAGCTGTTGAAACCCTCGCTGTATCAGAATTATTAAAGAACCGGTACAACGCAGGGAAGAAACCAGAGCTCACCTTCTACCGGGACGCCACAGGATTTGAAGTGGATGTCATCGCTGATTGGAAAAAAACCTTTGCCATTGAGGTCAAGAGCTCCAACGCTCCGGAAAGGAAATTATCCGCTAACACCAGGAAATACTTGGAACTGCGTGGAGATGAGACAGCCTGCAATCAGGTATTCTACCTGGGGGATACCACTATGAGTATCAATGGAACAGAATATGTAAGTTGGAAGGATTGGGGCGCTGTGAACTGATGGTTTTGTCCGCAGCACACTGGACCTCCCATGGTAAGAGGATGTATAACATGATAAAATTGACACCATAGAGCACTTAGGTGCGAGGGGGCTGTAAACGATGATATTCTGCGGAGCATCGGCCATTCGGCCGGTGCTCCCTTTTTATATGGAGCGTCTGTAATGGGAAAGAGATCAATCAAAGAGGACAAGAGTGTCTACCAGCTGGCCAGGGAAGAGGCCGGCATGACGAGGGAAGAGGCCAGCGAGGCGATGCAGTTCGTCTCAGACAGCCGCATTGAAAAATACGAGAGCGGCAAATCCCCCGTCCAGCCTGAAGAGGTCCTCGCCATGGAAAAGGCCTACAAGAAGCCGGGCCTGTGCAACTACTACTGTTCCCACGAATGCCCGATCGGCCAGGAATACGTGCCGGAGGTCAAGATTAATGACCTCGCCCACATCGTTCTGAAAACACTTGCGAGCATGAACGCCCTCGACAAGGCCAAAGACCGCTTCATCGAGATCACTGCGGACGGCGAGATCAGCGAGGATGAGCTCGCGGATTTTGCAAAGATTCAGGAGGGGATTGAAGAGATCTCTATGGCGGCGGAGTCCCTCTCCCTCTGGGTCTCCAGCATGGCGGCCTCCGGCAAAATCGACGAGCGCAAGCTCGAGGAGGTGCGCAAGGCGCTGAAGAAGGGTGGTTAAGCATCTTTCTCCAGAGCAGCATAAGGCGTTGAAGAAAAGCGACTGAGTGCAGCTCTTCTAATTCGCCGAATCGGCAAAATAACCTTTGTGCATTCTCCAAACCTGGAATGTATCCTTCCAGATGTTCCGCATATCATGAAGATACTTGAAACATCAGAAACTTAATATTCTGAAAGAGAGGGGATACGAACATGAATGGAACTTATGACAGACAGAAAGAAATCAATGAAGCCATTCGCGCCGGTGAGCGGGCGCTCAGCAGTCTTCGCGATGCGGACAGGCAGCTTGGCAGTGCAGGTAATTGGGGGCTTGTCGATATTTTCGGAGGGGATACGATCTCCGGACTCATGAAGCACATGAAGATCAACAATGCCAGCCAGTGCATCGAAAATGCCAAACGGGATCTTGCATCATTCCGGGATGAGCTCGGCGACATCAGAGACATGGAGGACCTGCACGTAGACATCGATGGATTTCTGACCTTCGCGGACTTCTTCTTTGACGGCTTTATCGCCGACATCTTTGTCCAGTCAAAGATCCGGGACGCCCAGAAGAGAGTGCGGGAGGCCGAGCGGAGAGTGGAAGACATATTGGGAACCCTGCGGAGAGCGTAAATCCAGTTTATTTTAAAGTGGACATTAAATTGAACTGGATTCGACAGCAGGAGGCAAGCAATATGGAGATCACGGCAGGAGATATCCGCACACGGGTTGTTATGACAAGGCTGCTGGAGAAAATGCTGAAGCACCCGGAGATCTGTGATGAGATCGGACTTACGGACGGTTCACGGATGATCTCCGGAAGCGACACACAGAATCGAGAGGTGACAAAATGCTGAGCTTACTAATCGTTATATTGACGATCGTCATTTTATTCAAACTGACAGGATTCGCCTTCCATATCGCGGGAGCGCTGCTCGGCGGTATTTTCAGTGTTCTGGGATGGCTCATCCTCGCAGTTCTCGCAGTGTCCGCCTTCGGACTTGCGCTGTTCATCGTTCCGGTGATCCTGATCGCCGGCGTCATCGCACTGATTGTGGCGGCGGTGTAAGAAAAAATGGCATTGATACCATTTTATTTTGAAGAAAAATGGCATTGGTGCCTTTTTTTCAGTATGTCTGGGGAGAAATCATTGAGAACTATGAGGTGGGACAGATGAGCATTAACCATAACAAGCTCCGCCGGCCCGCACCTCAGTATGCTTATCTTTCCAGCTTCCGGTGGATTGGCTCAATCAATGAAAAAATTGTAACTGTTCAGCACTCCCATCTCGAGAACCTTCGGTTCTCCTCGATGTGGGCGTCCAGAGGCGCTCCGCGCCTTGGCCGCCCCTCGAAAACTCAAAAATTTCATCTGGTAAGCGAGCTTCCCATCCGAAATTTTGAGTTTTCGAGGGGTGCTAAACAATTACAAAAAATTAGCAATTTTTCCGGCAAATGCCTCTAAAGGGAAAATTATAGGACATGGCATTTGGTATGATGAATGAGAACAAAGAACAGGGAACCTGCGCAAAGCGCATCTTCGGGCATGTTTTTCCGTTTTTTACGAATTCACGCGCCTATTGCACAGGAGTCATACCAGACAAGAGATGTCCTGAGGAAAGGAGGCATTTCATATGAGCAAAATGTATTTCACCATCACCGGCCTGAACCACTACTACGGCGGCGATTTCTTTGAAAAGAATATGATCGTGAAGCTGAAGAAAGAGCCGGACAACGAATACGACCGCGAGGCCATCATGGTTAAGGTCAAGGGCCTCGGCAAAGTCGGCTACGTGGCCAACAGCCCCTACACGGTCCTCGGCGAGACCATGAGCGCCGGCCGCCTCTACGACAAAATCGGCAAAAAGGCCCGCGGCAGAGTCGAGTACGTCCTGCCAAAGGGCGTGGTGTGCTCGGTGGTGGAGGAGACTGGAGATGAGAACTTGGATAAGGCAGAGAGAATAGAAAGGGATAAGGATTAATGCTTGAGACTGCCCCTCTGCTCACACAATGAAGAACTTTTTACCAGGTATGTTTTCGTGCCGCTTCCATGCCTCTCTGCCTGCACGACTAAGATCAGACATGCATGGGCATTTTATAAGATATTGGCTATAAAAATCTGCGCTCTTATCGACTACTATTGCGTTAGATGAGGAGGTCAGGGATGTCAATCAATTACCAGAAAATCGGAGAGCGCATAGCTGAAGAACGCAAGTACATGCGAAAAATCTCGCAGGAAAAGATGGCAGAAGATCTTGGTATGTACCAGGCGGATATCAGCAACCTTGAGCACGCCAGAAAGGGCAGCGGAATCACAGATCTTGCTAAGCTCCAGAGTATTGCCGATTATTTTAACCTCCCAATCGAGAATCTGCTTTTTGGCACAAGTTTGGGAGCGCATATGATCAGGTATTACGGCGAAAAGATGGAGGTGAAGGAATACCGCGGCCAGCGGCGAATAAAAACGGAAAAGCAACGCGGACAACTGCAGAAATTGTTGGATGCCGATCCTGAAAAGATTCCATGCTGGGGATTTACGTGCGGAGACTACACATGCTACATCTTTCCAAAGGAATTAACGGAGGTTAAAGGCTTTGAAAACGGCAGGCCTGTAGGCCCGACGCTGACAAAATGGTATTTTTACACATTTTTCAATGACATTGTCATTGCCAATATGGTGTGTGACTTTGCAGAGGTCTTTCAGCTCGTCAATCTTGAGCAGGCAAGATGGCTGCAGAGGATGATTCAGTTTGATGTTCTGGATACGACAGACGCACAAAGGACACTAAATCCATATCTTGTCCTTGCACAGTTTGCCGGCAATGCACAGGAGCGCAAGCGATACGAAGACCTCATGGTTCAGCGGATGGAGGCACTGCATCCTGTTTGGAAGGTGCCGGTTATTTTCATCGAGAGCATTTATGTCAGAGAAGAATGCAGACAGTATGGGGTGTGCCGTTTGATGCTGGATATCCTTCGACGGCCGGGCGACGCCATTGTGTGGGTGAACATGGAGCCGACCGCGGGCGCAGAACTGGAAGGCGAGTATGGCAATTACCCTTCTTACACGCAGGCGGATGTAGGTCAGATCAGTCTGAACGCTTCTATTGCGGAAAAGCTGGGATTTACAGTAGATCCGGACACCTGGCATCGCCAGGAACAGGTCACCGATCCGCAGGGCAATACGCATATGGAGACGATACTCGTCCGCAAGTGCGCCTATTATCTGCCGCACTGCATCAAGGAGATCCTCAAAGATGACGGCGACCTTGTCGCTGTAGGCAGGGCGAAACAGAAGGTGTACCAGTCACAACATCCCGAGGAAGGCAGGATTCCGACAGCAGTCGATCTTTATACTAAGAATATAAAAGAAGGACAGAGGCTGATCGCCAAAAAGGTTAACACTGATCAGGGAAGCATCTTCGTGTTCGCCGCAAGGAAGCCGGGCGATGACCACACCTGGTTTGGCGCTTCGAGACACAATCCCTATTGTGAAGGGCTAGATGTCGAACTGCTGGAGAAGTTTGATTACCTCGACGATGCGCTGGGCAAAACCAGCTATATAGATGAATATGCGGCCTTCGCATCCTACATTGCAGGCGTGGATGCTTCGGCTGAAAATAAGACGCAAAACAAGCCATAAAGTTCAGAAAATTAACGCAGAGATTATTAATCAGGGGATTTTAACAGGGGAGGGTTATGATATGTCCAGATATTTTATAGAGAGTGTTCAGGCCAAAATGACAGAAGGCGGATTCGCCTGCGGTCCCGTCCCGGGCGATGTTTCGGCGCAGGTCAAGGTAAGAGATGAGTCCGGCAAAGAGTTTTACATTGCCTTGATCGAGGTAACCGGCATCCCTTGCTTCTATAAGACAGACACCGACTGCCTGGACGCATTGCTGCATCCCGAGGACAACGAGGACCGCATCGACGAACTCATGTCTTATGAAATCACCGGCGGCGACTACGAAGACATCCTCCGCGACAAAACCGCTGAATATTATCCCATCTACAGATACTTGATCTACATCGTCCGCGCCGATCAGGAAACCTATGATCAATACGCCGACCTGAAGGTAGGAAAATACATCGACGAAATCCAGGTACCGGATTCGGATGTGGAGCCGAAGTGAGAACCGGTTGTTCCAAGGTTCCTTGCATCTGATATTTTCGCCGCTCTTGGAGTGGATAGCGCAATTCAAATCTGTGTGGGACAGAGTATAGAACTCACGCGCAATGGGGGGAGAGTAAATTGGACGGTTGGCATTTTCCATCAAGAGGTTATGCAGAAACAGAGGGGTTTTCTAATGCGGGACTAGCTGAATTCAGAGGAAATCCGCTTCAATCGCTGGCTCGTGAGATCTGTCAGAATTCATTGGATGCGGCGGATGGGTCCGGGCGTCCGGTTCGTGTGGAATTCAAGCAAACATTTATGGAAATTGCCAAATTTCCGGGAATGGCGCAAATGCAGGATATCCTGGAATCGTGCAATAGGTTCTGGGGAAAAGAAGGAGATGTTAATACAAAGAATTTTCTTTTGAGGGCAAGAAGAAGCTTTCAAAACAACAAATTTTTTGTTTTGCGTGTCAGTGATTTTAACACAAAAGGAGTACAGGGAGCATTTTCAGACAATAATATTACGCCCTGGGGAAGCCTTGTTAAAGGAAATTCTTTCTCTGTAAAATCTGATGAAAACAACGCAGCGGGCAGCTTTGGAATTGGAAAATCCGCGCCTTTTGTATCATCGGAATATCAGACGGTCTTTTATCGAACATATGATATCGACGGTGTAAAAGCCGCGCTTGGTGTAGCAAGGCTTATGGCACATGAAATCGTAGATGGAGAGGCGGCCCCCGGGGAGGACCCGGTAAGACGTTCTGTCGGATATTATGGCGAAGATGCAAACCGCAAACCCGCTCAATCTATTCCGGCACTTGATCAGATTTATAAGAGAACAGAGCATGGAACAGACTTGTTCATTCCTGGTTTTATCAATGGAGATTCGGAATGGGTTAAGTCCATTATGATTGAGGTACTGGATAATTTTATCTATTCGGTATATTCGGGAAAACTTGAGGTAACTGTAGAGGACAGAACCCTGACGCGCCAATCTCTTCCTGTCATTTTGTCCTGGCTTGGTGCAAAGGCAAAAAATGCCAAGATGTTTTATGACGTTATTCGTACTGATAATGAGAAGGTTATTGAGACCACAAGGCCGTTTTATAAACTTGGAAAACTGCGGCTCAGGCTTCTTTATGATGCTGATCTCAATAAGAAGGTCCTGGTAGTCAGAAATTCCGGGATGAAGATATCGAGAATCCCAAGCCTGCCTCGAGGTGTATCCTATGTAGGATTTTTGGAATTGCAGGGTGATCAGTTAAATGCCTTTTTCAGAGATATGGAGAATCCCCAACATAATGCATGGGAACCAAAGCGGCACAGCAATCCGAATCTGGCCAGACAGTATAAAGATGAAGTAGAGGATTGGGTCAGGAACGTCATCAACGAAAAACTGGTCGATATAAGCGGTGAAGAGAGCGATATCGATATCGGAGACTGCTTTAACTACCAGGAAATAAGTGAAAAAACTAATCAGGACGAGCGCAAAGAAGAGCGAATTGTAGATACTGTAAAAAGTATCGATGTAATAGAGGATGAACCTGAAGTTCGCGGAAAGTTCAAAGTAAAAGATATTGGCGGAAGTTCTGGGCAGAGCAGAACGGCAAATGAACACGGAAAAATTGATGATATAGGTCCAAGACGGGGGCACCGTACACGCACAGGAAAACGAAAGGGCGGTTCACCTACGGGACGAGCAGGACATGAAGAACAAGGGGGTCCGGACAGCATATATTCCGGTGTACACGAAGTCTATGTATCGGCTAGAATTATCAGTCTTGGCAATGGAATAAACCGTCTGATTTTTACTGCTGATGAAAATATTCGGGCTGGAGAGATGGAGATTGTGACGAAGGGTGAGAATGGAAAGTCACTGCAGATCTATGTTCAGGAAGTACAGGGAGATAATGTCAAGGCGGTAGACGGCCATATCATGGTCACAGATATTCCGGCGAATATAAAGCAAAGCGTGCTGTTCAAAATTTTAGGGCAAAGAGAATACGCAATGGGGGTGAGAGCATATGGAAATTAAAAATAGACTCTTCCCTTACCCCGTTTTATGTGATGAGACAGATGATTATAACGATGATACCTGTGATGTCACATCACGGACGCATGAAGACATCAATGATATCAGGATTCATGTAGAGTTCCATTTGCAAAATACGAAGATATTGGATCTGATTCGCGAAGGCTGTGCAGAGTACGCATTGCATTTGGAATGTTCAACAACTTCCTTTCGGAAACTTATTAGATCAAATATCAATGAGATAGATTATTCAATTCCGAAGACGCGTGTGAATACAGAAATTGCTGTATTGGCGATGGTTATTGCACGGAGAAAAATCACTAATTTTTACAGCGATGATTTAAATGAAGATTATGCGGGAACAGTTATTAATTTCGATAAAGCCTCCATATTAGCGTACCGCAATCTGCCTAAAATTTTTGTCTACAAAAATTACGAGGAATTAGCCGGTAATGATTCTATCTTTACCATTGTAAAAGTTGCTAATGCTGATAGTGAGGATGTTCGTCCATTAGCTTTCGATCTTTCAGATGATAAAATAAAAATTCTTGTGGATCCAAAGACCTATGCGGCATATATCCATTTTCAGCAAATGCCGGCAATCGCAATGTCCTTACTGGTTCTGCCGGCTATGATATATGCGATAGATGAGTTGCGGACAAATTTCGATTCCTTTTCCAATCGGCATTGGTTTAATCGAATGAAGCAATATTACAAAGCGCAAGGCAAGGATTTTCAGGATTATGTTGTAAATTCGGATAAAAACATTGTTGAGCTTGCACAGGAGATGCTCAAAGATCCAATTGGTAAAGCATACATGGGCTTATTGGAAAACGAGGTATAGCGATGAAGCTGTATTTTATGAAGCAAAGTGCTATTGATTTTCTAAAGGCTAATATGAGAAATCAATACATGTTTTATTTCAGATACAGTTCCAATGAGTGGCTGTATGATCTGTTTGATTATGATCCGTTTGAATTTTTTATAGATGTGCCGGATTTCACATTGTCACCGATCAGCACTTCTCTTGGAGAAACCGATCTGGAAAATTGTAAGAGGCTGTATACGAATCTCCGGAGAATAAGTGAATCACAGGCCTCTGATGAACGTCTTTGGGCGGGACTGTGCAACGGTGTCTTTTATCAATATGTCAGATTAAGGTGGAATTATAGCTCTCTGACACCCAAGGCTGCGGATAGAGACGCCTCAACTGTTATCTCGAGATTCTTCTTTGCAGGCGCGGGAAATAGTGGAAAATACAGGAATACCTTGGCAAGATACTGGTGGGTGGGAAGAACGACATATGAGCCAGAGAAAGCGGATCATTGGGTAACACTTGATAAAATAGGGCCAGAGGATTTTGCCACAAAAGTAAACGATATATTTTACAGCAATACATTTGCAGCCAATCCAGAGATCTTACATGGAATTAGTGATGCTATAGATTTCTTTAGGCAGAAAAACCAAAAGATTACTGTAAAAGACCATCTGCGGCCTGCATTGCAGTATTTAAATGCACTTGGGGGAGGAATTCTTCTGGATGCACTTACATCAGACGAAATTTCCTCCATTATTCGAGAGTGGATAGGCAGGCTTCTTAAAGGAGATGTTAATGACTTTCTGCGGGAAGATGATGCTTCGGATGAATATTCTGACAATGAGGATGACAATACGCAAGCTGATGCGCAGGAAGTCAATGTTGATTACCAAGAAGAACAGGAAGCAATCGATCGGGAGCGAGAAACTGTCGATGTGAATGAAGTACTCGATGCACCCAAAACGGTTGAACGGGGATGCACTGTTGTGGTAAACAGACAGCCGGGGAATAAAGAGGTGCTCTATAAAATCCCTTCTGCCGATAGTCATGAACGTCAATTATATACGATAGAACAGCTGATGTTAGGAAAACGAGTTGGAGACAGTGTAAGAATAAGGCTGGATACATACACGATAAAAGAGATCAGATGGTAGCTTGCAGGTGATTCTGATTTCTTAAACACTGAATATTGAACAACACCTTTCCTGCAATCCAGGAAGGGCGATGATCAACGGGGAACGGTTATGATTGAGATTTTCTCTCAATATGAGAAGAATGGGCGCCTCTATTCTGCAATGGATGGTGGGCGCCTTTTAGCGCATACAGAATTTCAGCCGATTGCATACACAGTATTGAAAAATGGCGAGATTAAGGAATGTATTTTACTGAAATCTTATTTGGAACATGGCGCCACAGCTATTGATATTGGCTTAAAAGAAAATCCTGCTGAGATAATTGCTAAAGGCGTGCTCTGCAGTGGGAATTTTGAAAAGCCTAGATGGTTTTATGAAGAAAAATCTCAACCGTTTCTGATTCAGAAAAAAGACAATAAAACTGGTTTGTCGGAAGTGTTGTTTCCAAAGTATTTGGAAGAGATAGCGGATTATTATCTCAAAGGTGAACTTCTTTCTTGTTCCTACTTCCCTAAAATGAGGACAATTATTCCCTGCAAAGTAGGTGTTGAGACATTGGAAGATCGAAGTGGTCGGGCAATTGAACTGACCATATCCTCAAAAGAGGATCACTCGACAATAGTATCTGTAAATGTATATTGGATTTATACAACGGGAGTATAATGGCTCAGTTGTCAAGACAAAAAATTGAGGTTTTTATAATGAACTGATCGCCATGTCAAGGGGAGGCTGACCTCCCCAAAGCAGCCTGCAGATTATGCGGCATCCCTGGCTGCATCGAGG
>Ga0256406_1001987_pt1 | contig 30838 bp, 17 predicted proteins | sample RumenRJG_03DNA_FD_185986 | JGI IMG/M metagenome (GOLD analysis project Ga0256406, IMG submission 185986) | Bovine rumen microbial communities from Lethbridge, Alberta, Canada - RJG_03 | ecosystem: Host-associated > Mammals > Digestive system > Stomach > Rumen | place: Canada: Alberta | collected... | reverse complement strand
GCGGTTACGCGCTAACACAGCGCGTTAACTTCTATTTGCGAAATGTTAATAGAATGTCAATCAGTATATTGCAATGTTTGATTATTCGCGAAAGCCAGTAAAATGGCAAGTGGGAAACTTTAGTAAAGTATATAAAGCTTTGATTAAATTTCGTCATAGCTGTAAATCAGGTTACATTTCTTTTAATAATTTTTCCATCGTGCGCAAGGCAGCCACCCCCTGGTGGTTGGGGTCGAGAGCAGCCGTTTCATCAAGATAACGTTGTGCATGCCCGTGGTCGCCCAGTCCGAGATAACCCAGCGCAAGCATATATTTGCAGTGTGTTTGATTGGTTGTATCGAGGTTGCCCTCCCAAATCTGCAAGTCGGGCAGCGACACGGCGAAGTAATCAATAACCACCTTGTCGAATATATGCTTTTTGCCATAATTCACGAGCTTATAGAACCGGCCATGAGCCTGGTCGTCTTGTCCGAGTTTAAGCAATGCCAGTCCCTGGTAGAATATTTTATCGGGCTTGGCGTCATTGTAGTACAAGGCGGCGGCAGGTTCCTGTGGCCCCTGTGTGGCTTTTTGCCAGCATTCTCGGGCTTTAGTCAGGTTGCCCGTTTGTTCATATATCAGGCCAAGCAGGTAGTAGAAGTCGTTTTCCTGTGCACCATACAGTTTGCCCTCGCCCAGATGGGGTGGATATTTAAGGCACTGCAGAAGCAGCTTTTCGGCTGTTTCATAGTTGTGCTCCAACATAGCTTGCTTGGCCAGCTCAACGCGTGAGAACTGGTACTGGAAGCTAACCTTGCCTTCGCCGCCCTCCCAGGGGTGGAACTGGTGGGCATCGAGTTCGCTCATTGCCTGCTTGTAATTGCCGGTAAGGTTGAGCAGCGTGATTCGCTCAAGCAGCAGGTCGTCGCGTTGGACAATCAGTTCCGGATATTTGTCAAGCTGTGCCAGTCGGTCGGCATGCTTGTAGCCCAGACGTTTGTGTAGTTGGTCGAGCTCCATGAGCACACGGGCGTCGCTGCGGTTCAGACTGAAAGCCTTTTCCATGCAACTAACAGCCTGCTGCGGGTTATAGCGTTTGTTGAATTCTGCCAAAGCAAGGTTACGCCACACGGTAGGGAACTTCGGGTCGAGCTTTGCAGAGTCTTGCCAATGCAGGTATGCCGTATCGTATTGCCGCTTGTCGTAATACAGGCAGCCCAGATAATAATGAGCCTTGGCATCACCGGGATTATGCCTGATGGCATAATTCAGAGCTATTACCGCTTCAAGGCGGTTGGGGAAACAGTAGCTGCTGTCGGCGTGGGCGGCACGCTGCAATGCCTCGGTGTCGCCGGCAAGTGCCATGTAATACCAAGTCATTGCGGTTGTGGCCTTTTGTTGTATGGCCAGTTGCCACACCTGCAAAGCCTCGTCGCAGCGACCTGCTGCATAGTAGTCGAGCGCCAGCTCGTCGTAGTTGTTGGGCATGTTGTGCATTATATGCGTCAGTTCGTCAAGGACGGCTGCATCGCCCGTGAGCAGATACTTCTCATATCGGCATCCATAGTTAAACAAGTCCATTTTTTTGCTTTCCCGGCACACTTCGAGAGCTTCCGATTCGCGGTGAAGCAGTCGCAGCACGGTAGCCTTAAGTGCCAGAGCCTTGTGGTTGCGCACGTTGCATGCCAGGGCGCTGTTGAGCTCACTCAGGGCATCTTCCAATCTGCCCTGACTTACCGAGATGGTTGCAGCCTGATACAATGCCGCTGCCCTCCAGGCATAGCTCCAGGCAGTCTTCCAGAACCATTCATAGGCTTCGTGCAGTTTGCCCTGATATTTCAATGCCAGGGCCAGATTGTAGAGCGGCTCACTGTCATAGGGGTTGGGGTTACGCTTGTAAAGCACGCGCTGTGCAGTGCGCAGATACTTCTCTGCCACGTCGAACCGGGCGCGTCGCAGATACCACAGGCCAAGGGCATTGTTGCACCGGTAATCCATAGGGTCACGGCGTAAGGCCTCTTCGTAATAGTCGAGGGCACTCCATGTGGCATGCCGGTATTGCTCAAGGTGCATGCCGGTGAGGTACAGCTGGTCAACCGTCTTGACATCGGCTGGTTGCAGAGCTGCCTCAGCAGGATCGGGCAGAGGGCGTATTTCATCAAGCTCACTGTGCCATTCCAGATTGTTGGCTTTAAAGAACAGCTGATTAAGTGGAGTACCGAGCACATCAACAACTTGTGAAAATACCTGTCCGGGGCTCATTTCAGTCTGTTCATTGAAATATACCGTTCCGTCATCGTTTTTAAGCAACACATTTACCTGCTGTCTGCTTGTGGCATAAAGCATTATCCGTACGCTGCCTTCAGAATCAGGCACGATGTTGAAAACCAAATCCTTATTGGCATTCTTTACGACGCCCAGTTCGCGATAAGGCATGAAGTACTGTGTAAAGCGCTTCTCTTCGTAGGGCATGAGCCAGGTAAAGTCGGGCTGGTTTTCTGTGAACACGCCTGCCATTAGCTCAATGTATGGACCGTCGGCATCGGTAAGGTTGCGGTCCCAGGCATGTCCGAAGTCACCGTTTCCCCACGTCCATTGCTTTTTGCCCGGTGACACATGGTGACTGGCCACGTGGAGCATGCCACCGTGAGAATCGTTCTCGTAACCACCTTCAAAGTTAAACTTTGAGTTCACGCCCATGTATGAGGTAGGCACTTTAATGTTTTTGTAGTTCGATATATCAACACCGGCGCTGTAGTCCATTTTATAATAGGTGCCCGTGGCGATAGGGAAGCTGCTCACAGCCCGCTTGCCATGGTCGAACACTGCGTTGATGTCTTGTGGAAATACGCTTTGGTAAAAATCGTTTACGGCTACAGCGGGGTTAGCCCACCACAGAAATGTTTGTGGCAGATTAGTGGCATTGTAAAGATGCCCTGTAATTTCGAGATAAGCTTTGCCGGGCCGAAGTGTAAATCCGGCAGCCCCCTTCTGGTGGAACATGCGCTCATACTCGTTTACCCACACCGTTACCGAACCGTCGGCATGCTCCTCTATGGCGCTGTCAACAGGCAGATAGGTGCTGGGCCGGTGATGCTGGGGCCAGTTAAACTCAATGCCGCCGCTAATCCACGGTCCGGTGAGGCCCACCATGGCAGGCTTGATAACATGATTGTAGTACACAAAGTGTCGCTTCATCACTTTATCGTAGGCCATTTGTATACGTCCGCCCAGCTCGGGCATGATCATCACCTTAATAAATTCGTTCTCCAGCCATACCACATGCCAAAGATGGTTGGTTGGAGCGTTGCTTATGCTTTCGATTACAGGATAGGGATACACCACGCCGCTTGAGCCCTGATATACACGTTTCTCAAGAAACATAGGGTTCTTGTCGGCTTTACCAATCTCGTAAGTGGGAATCACTACTTCGTCTCGCCATGCTTTTACCATATTGTTCTAAGCTTTTAGTTGTGTTATTATAAAATCTGGAGCAAAGTTATACATTTTGTTTGTAGTCGTAGATAGAATAATCTAAAGAAAAGATGTATTATTTTACGATAAAATAAAAATGGAAAATAATTATCGATTTATGATGTAACATTGGGGAAATATATTAATTTTGCCAGTAGAAAATTATCTTTGTTCGATTCATTATGCTAAAACTAAGCGACGGCTTTGCCGGAGAGCGATCTATTGTGCTGCCTGAAATGATACGTGAGATGGAAGCAGCCGACCCTTTTGTAAGCCAACTTTACATTACAGATATGGGGTATTATCCACATGCTGCATACCATTTTCGGGAGCGGCCTGCGGGAGTAGAGCAGTATATCCTAATTTATTGCGTGAAAGGCAAAGGGCATTATAAGCTGTATGATAAAGAGTATCAGGTGGGTGAAAATCAGTTTTTCATCATACCCAAAGGCACTCCTCATCAATATGGGTCCGACAATGACAATCCATGGACAATCTACTGGCTGCATTTTGCCGGCGCCCAGGCTGCGTGTTTCGGCGAGGACTATCAGTTGCCCACCACCATCCTGCCAGGTGTAACATCACGCATAACCGACCGTAACGACATTTTTGAAGAAATATTCCTGACTCTTTCAGATAATTACAGCATCGACAATCTGCGTTACTGCACCTCGCTGCTTTACGGTTACCTGGCCTCTTTTAAATTCTGCCAGCTGTTTCGCAAATATAATTGCAGCGATAGCCGTATTGATAATACCGATTTGGTAAATGGCGCCCTGCATTATATGTTGGAGAATGTAGAGAAGCAACTCTCGCTACGTGAGCTGGCAGCGTATATAGGCTATTCAGTGTCGCAATTTTCGGCAGTATTCAAAATTAAGACGGGGCGCTCACCCCTTAACTACTTCAATCTGCTTAAAATCCAACGTGCGTGCAAGCTACTTGAGGAAACCAACATGAAAATTAATCAGATTAGCTGTAAGGTGGGCATCGACGACAGCTATTATTTCTCGCGGCTATTCACGAAAATAGTGGGTGTATCGCCTAAATACTATCGGCAGTCGAGAACCAAGAGTACGTAAGGTGTTCTTACGGTTTTAGATGGAATCAAAAAAATGGCCAGAGTATAGCTTAGAGCAATTTGAACACAAACGTCCATTTTACCCGGTGGCTATACTCTGGCGTATTCAGCATTATCTGAATTTATTTCAACACTCCAAATATGACTAAATCAAATAAATTTTGCAATCGACATAATTATGTAATTGTAATAAAACACTTTAGGCGTAAATCGTAAAACCTTTACTTAGAAAATAGCTTGTCAAAATAGAAAACTTTAACGAAAATATGTATCCAAAAGTTGTCTGTTTTTGAAAATAATGTTGTAGCTTTGCATTCGAAATTTACCGAAACAATAAATCGATGGAAAACGTAAAGACATACACTTATGAGGAAGCTTACCAAGCCTCCTTAGCGTATTTCGACGGCGATGAACTGGCGGCACGTGTCTGGGTTAATAAATATGCCATGAAGGACAGCTTTGGCAATATTTACGAACAAAGCCCGGTTGACATGCACCACCGCATTGCACGCGAAATAGCCCGTATCGAGAATAAATACCCTAATCCTATAAGCGAGGAAGAGGTGTTCGATTTGCTCGATCACTTTAAGTACATTATCCCAGCAGGCAGCCCGATGACCGGCATCGGCAACAATCATCAGATAGCAAGTTTGAGTAACTGCTTCGTGATTGGTCTGGATGGCAACGCCGACAGCTACGGTGCCATTCTCAGAATCGATGAGGAGCAGGTACAACTTATGAAACGTCGTGGAGGAGTGGGCCACGACATGAGTCAGATTCGTCCCAAAGGTTCACCTGTAAACAACTCTGCCCTTACCTCAACAGGCCTCGTGCCGTTCATGGAGCGTTACAGCAACTCTACCCGTGAAGTGGCCCAGGATGGCCGACGCGGAGCCCTGATGCTTACCGTAAGCATCAAGCATCCCGACAGTGAGGCATTCATTGATGCCAAAATGGAGCAGGGCAAGGTAACTGGTGCCAATGTTTCGGTGCGCATTGACGATGAGTTTATGAAATGCGCCGTAGAGGATAAGCCTTACAGGCAGCAGTTCCCGGTTGACAGTGACAACCCGATGGTGACGAAGGAGATTTCGGCGCGCAAGCTTTGGGAGAAGATTGTACACAACGCATGGAAGAGTGCCGAGCCTGGTGTGTTGTTCTGGGATACTATTATTCGCGAGAGCATTCCTGACTGCTATGCCGACCTGGGCTTCCGCACGGTGAGCACCAATCCTTGTGGCGAAATTCCATTGTGCCCCTACGACAGCTGTCGCTTGCTCAGCATCAACCTTTACAGCTATGTGGAGCATCCGTTTACCAAGGAGGCAAAATTCAACTTCGATAAGTTCAGTCGCCATGCTCAGATTGCCCAGCGCATCATGGACGATATCGTTGATCTTGAAATGGAGAAGATCGACCAGATTATGGCCAAGATTAAGAGCGACCCGCAGAGCGATGAAGTGAAAGGTGCTGAATATCATCTTTGGGAGAAAATCAAGCGTAAGAGCGGCATGGGCCGCCGTACAGGCGTAGGCATCACGGCCGAAGGCGACATGCTGGCTGCCCTGGGCCTTCGCTATGGCACTCAAGAGGCTACCGACTTTGCCGTGAGCGTACACCGCACACTGGCTCTCAATGCTTATCGCAGCAGTGTGATCATGGCAAAGGAGCGTGGCGCATTCGAAATTTACGATACCAAACGCGAACAGAACAATCCGTTCGTTCTTCGTCTTAAGGAGGCCGATCCGCAGCTTTACGAGGATATGGCAAAATATGGCCGTCGCAACATTGCCTTGTTAACGATCGCTCCTACAGGTACCACCAGTTTGATGACACAGACTACCAGCGGCATCGAACCTGTGTTCATGCCGGTGTACAAGCGTCGCCGCAAGGTGAACCCCAACGACGAGGATGTGCACGTTGACTTTGTTGACGAGGTGGGCGACAGCTTTGAGGAGTACATCGTTTATCACCGCAAATTCCTGGAATGGATGAAGATAAACGGTTACGATACCACCAAGCGTTACACCCAGGAGGAAATCGATGAACTCGTGCGCAAGTCACCTTATTATAAAGCTACTGCCAACGATGTTGATTGGCTTATGAAGGTAAAAATGCAGGGTGCTATCCAGAAGTGGGTTGACCATAGCATCAGCGTTACGGTGAACCTGCCCAATGATGTTGATGAGGCTTTGGTGAACAAACTTTATGTTGAGGCCTGGCGCTCGGGTTGCAAGGGTTGCACCATCTACCGCGACGGTTCTCGTTCGGGTGTGATGATTTCAGCTTCGAAGAGTGAGAAGAAGGCCGCCAAGGAGCAGGGAACTGCTGCCCCGGAGACAGACGACAAGCAGCAGGCTCCGTGTAAACAGCCCGAGGTTGTTGAGGTGCGTCCCAAGGAGCTTGAGTGCGATGTGGTGCGCTTCCAGAACAACAAAGAGAAATGGGTGGCCTTCGTGGGATTGCTCAACGGTTATCCCTATGAGATATTCACCGGCTTGCAAGATGATGAAGAAGGCATTGTGCTGCCCAAGACGGTTACCAAAGGCAAGATTATCAAGCAGACCAATCCCGATGGTACACATCGCTACGACTTCCAGTTTGAGAATAAGCGTGGCTACAAAACTACAGTAGAGGGACTTTCAGAAAAATTCAACCCTGAGTACTGGAACTATGCCAAACTGATTAGCGGCGTGCTGCGTTACCGTATGCCTATCGACCATGTTATTAAACTGGTTAGCTCGTTGCAGCTTAAGTCAGAGAACATTAATACATGGAAGAACGGTGTGGAGCGTGCACTTAAGAAGTACATCGTCGACGGAACCAAGGCCAAGGGTCAGAAGTGCCCGGTTTGCGGTCACGAGTCACTGGTTTATCAGGAGGGCTGCTTAATCTGCACTAACTGTGGTGCCAGCCGTTGCGGTTGATAATGTTTGAAGAATGAAATTACAGAGTAGTTTTATTACACTTAGCGATATGCGGTTTCACGCCTACCATGGCGTGATGCCGCAAGAGAGACTCACGGGTAACGATTACACCGTGAGTCTTCGCATTAAATACGACGTGCAGATGGCCATGAAATCCGACAACGTGAATGATACGCTGAATTATGCCGAGGTTTATCGACTGGTGTGCGAAGAGATGATGGTGCCCAGCAACCTGCTTGAGCGTGTGGCTTACCGCATTGCCGACCGTTTGCAACGACGCTTCATAGCGCTCGATGCCGTTGATGTGAAAATAACGAAACTCAATCCGCCTATGGGTGCCGACTTTAATGGCGCCTCAGTGGAATTGCACTTCGTTGCAGGCGAATAAGCTATGAAAAGATTCGTTTTTACATTTCTCTCTTTACTGTTCTGCTCGATGTTGACTTGCAAGGCTCAGGTTATTAACTCAATCAACAGCGAGCAGGATTTCGTTAATTACCTTTACTGGCTTGAACATCAGTCGGTGCAAGTGCAAGACAATAACTTGTTGGACTTCTACCACAGTCTGCCTACCGATACTGTGCGCTCGCGCTGGTACCTTATGGCTGCTGACTATCTGCAAAACGCTGACTCACCCGTTAAGAACGATTCCCTGTTTCAACGTTTTGTAATCTCGCCTTTTGGAGTGATGGCCGATTCGCTTGCAGCTGCTTTGCTGCAAATGCCCGTCGATGGTTTGCAAAAAGATAAAGACTGTACTGGTGTGCTGTTTTTCTACGACCCCGATTGTGAGCACTGCAAAGAGGTGATACAAAGTGAAAGTGCGCACGCCACCATTCAGGGTAAGGTATATGCCGTGTGCATCACCGATAACGAACAGGCTTACCTTGCAAGCAGGTCGGCTCTGCCCAAAGCATGGTATTCCAAGAGGGTAACAACCGATGTGCTGTCGTCGCCTTTCTTCGGCATTGCCGCTTTGCCATGGCTCTACTATTTCAAATAAAACGTTGCTTAAAGTTTAGCCTCATAGGTGCGGTACACCATGTACACACCGTCGCCATTTAATGAAACCTTGTGGCCAGTGGCCTCATTCAGTGTGCCTTGCCACAGCTCCCTATAGGCGTACGACTGCCACTTCAATCCGTTGCTTTGTAACTTGCTGCAACCAAAGTTGAAGATACTCACCTGCTGGCGTGGGAAGGTTTCCAATTCGCATTCGCCCGAAGCCACAGTAAACCATCCGTAATCGGTAATGAGCACCGGGTTAATGTGCAGTTCGCGATAATAGAATGCCATCAGGGCTATGTTGGCCAGCTCGTGGTCTTCTCTTCGTCCGGCTGCACCAATATAGGCTACAGTGAGTGGTGTGTTGTCTTTCGAGTGTTGCACCAGATAGCGTGTGGCCTTGGTCAAGTCGTTATAATCCTGTTCATCTACCTTTACAAAATTTATCTGCGCCTTGATTTCATCGGGCAACGAGTCGCCGTCGCCAATCACGGTAAGGTTATTGTTGGTTGCCATATGGTGTGACACCAATTGCCCGTAGGCGCCGTCGCAGCAAATCAGTCGGCCGGCATGTTGCAGAATGGATAAGGGGATGGCATGCCTTGGGAAACTGCCGTTGGCCAGTATTACATGGCTGAATAGTGTGTCAATGTGTATCAGTGGTTGTGTCATCATGTGTTTTTATACTCTTTTTCCAGTTAAAATATCCGGCAATGGCCAGAACTACGTACACGGCATAGAGTGCCGCCGTAAAAGGAATGTGCTTGTAAACGTAGAGCGCGCTGAGCTCGGCATCGACGACTATCCACAGCAGCCATTGTTCCACAAACTTGCGTGAAAGCCACCATAACCCAACGAAGCTCAGAGCATTGCCAAACGAATCGAGTACGGGCACGGTGCTGTTGGTGAATTTTGACAGCAGTACATAGAGTACAGCCCACGACACCACAAAAAATAATAATGATACGGGCAGCAATCGTTTAGGCACGTGGCATATCTCAACCTGCCGGTCGGCTTGGTGGCGCTTGCCAAAGAGTCCGAAACGCCACACCAGCAAACCATAGACGGCAGCCAGCGCGTAGTAAACCTGCATGGCGAAGTCGGCATACAGTCCGGCATTCAGATATACAAAAATATAGATTACAGGCATAATGATGCCTGTAATCCATAGGTAAACACTGGCTTTATACTCTTGCCAGATGTAAATAAGCCCTACAATCGACCCGATAATGTCGAGCCAGTTCTCAAGTGTCAGCTGCATTTAGAAGTTAATGCTTAAATGAGCCATCCAGTTGAAGGGAGCTGATGGAGCAAAACCTGCCTCATACAAGTCGTGATTGCAATATGCTTCTACCTGGCCGTTGCTGTCCTTGCGGTAGCTGGGTGCTGCCCAACCGTTGTTGTCGAACTTGGCATTGAACACATTATACAATGTAATGCCCACGGTAGCGTCCTTCAAACCGAACTTTGGCAGCGAGAAGTTGTAGTTCAGGTCAATGTCGGTGGTGAAGTGTGCCTTAAGGAACATGTCAACCTTGCGGTCGAAAGTGCCGTCTTTGTTGTAGTTGTTGTAGCTGTCGAAACCAGTGTTCGTGAGGTATTGCTTACCGATGTACTGGCTCATGATGTTGGCGCTGAAGCCCTGATATTTAAAGGTAAAGACGTTGTTGAAGATAAAGTCGGGCGAGAAGGCAGTCTTCTTGTTGCCCAGGTTGGCTACCGTACCGTCGTCAAGACTTACAGTCCAGTCCTTGCAGATGTTGTGCGACCAGGTTGCGTTGGCATTCCAGGTGAAGTACTGACAGGGAGCCCAGGCGGCTTCGAGCTCAACTCCTTCACGGTAAGAGCGACCACTGTTGTCGTTGCTTGCCTTCATCTCGCCAATGCTGTTAAGCTCGCCAGTGAGTACATACTGATGGTTGTAGTACATGTAGTAAAGGTTCACGCCGGCTGTGAATTGCTTGCTGGCAAACTTGTAGCCCAACTCGATGTCCTGCAATTTCTCGGCTTTCAAGTGCTTCACGTCGTCGGCCTTGTCCTCGTAGTCGTTACGTGTAGGCTCTTTGTGACTTACCGAGTAGCTCACGTACACGCGGTTGTTGTCGTTGATGTCGTAATTCAAACCTGCTTTCGGGTTAAAGAAGTCGAAGTCGTCGTGGCTCCATATTGCATTGTCGGGGTTGGCACCATAAGCGTCGGTGGGGTCTTGCAGACGGAAGCCCACGTGGCGGTATTGCAAATCAAGGAAGGCATTCAGCCCGGGCAGGAAAGTCCAGTTCACCTTGCCATACACATTGAAGTCGCTCTTCCATGCTTCGTTGCGGTAATACTCAAAGTAAGGATAAGTAATGGCTGTGGGTGTATAAGGACTGGTAACATCATGACCCTTGGCATTCTTCAGCTTGCTGCCGTTGGCATTGAAGTATTTATAAACAGGAGCATCGGCTTCCCAAATCACCTTGCCGAAGTGCTCGCCGTCGTAACGGTTCCAGCCACTTCCAAGTGTAGCTTTCAGATTGCTCTTGTTATCGTAGTTGATGTTGGCAATGGCACCGTAGAAGTCGTTGTCCATCTTCTTCTGCCTAACCAGGTCGCCACATACACGTGCGTAGTAGGGCACACCGTTGCTAAGCACAAAGTTGTTGGGGTTGTCCTCTGCCAGTCCATACTTGCTCCATGCCTCGTCGCTTTTGTACTCCTCGTAGTAGCCCTGACCCTTGGTGTAATGCAGAGTGGCGTTCAAGCTGAAGTACTTGCCAAGGAGCTGATCGACGATTAACTGATAGTTCTGCTGATGGTAGTTATCGGTTTGTCCGTTGTAATACTGCATGTTGTCATCTTTATCCCAGTACACGCCACACGAGTTGTAGCGGCGGCCATAAAGGCTCTGCTCATACTTTGAGGCGTAGTTCCATGCGTGGTAAGTGCGCTCGGTGCCGTTATAAGTAATGAACTTCACCATGGTGTTATCGGCAAAGTAACCGGCCTGCAGAAAGTAAGAGTTCAGCTTGGTTGACGCACGGTCAAGATAGCCTTTCGAACCAATGTTTGAGAGTCGGCCCTGGATGCCCCAGTGACCGCCCAGCAAACCTGTGCCGAATCTTAAAGTTTCTTTGTGACTGTAGTAAGAACCTGCGCTGGCATCGAGGCCTACGTAAGGCTTCATACCGATATTCTCGGTTTGCATGTTCAGGGTGGCACCAAAGGCACCTGCACCGTTGGTAGATGTGCCGGCACCACGCTGCAACTGTATGCTCTGCATAGACGATGCAATGTCGCCCATGTTTACAAAGTAAACCTGTGAGCTCTCGGCGTCGTTAACCGGCACGCCATTGGTTGTGATGTTGATTCGGCTCGGGTCTATGCCACGTACACGAATACTGGTGTAGCCTATTCCGTTGCCGGCATCGCTGGTAGTGGTTACCGACGGTGTGAACCGTAACACATAAGGCAGGTCTTTACCGAAGTTTACTGCTTTGATGTCCTTGGCCGAAACATTAGAGAAAGCCATTGGAGTTTTGGCGTTAGCTCTCGTTGAAACCACCTGGACGGCTTGCAACTCGTTGGCACGCAGGGTGTCAACCTTTACGCTTTTAGCCGTGGCTTGTGTGGTGGCTGTGCATGCGAGGGCAGCCATCATGAATACATTAGATTTCATGAATTCTTTAATAAATTAATGAAACACAATAAGGGATATATTTATCCTCTACCTACGCCGGTATTACCCGGATCAGGTTATAGGGTATGTTCTCAGCGCCGCCAATCAACGGGCACCCCTTAATCTACATTTTGTAGACCGTTGCAAAAGTATAAAAAATAATGTAATTGTGCAAATTTTTCTTACTTGTAATGCGCCATTGGCATCCTTGTCTGGTTAATTTACACATTATTTATCACCCTCATTGCCTTGGCATATTGGCAGACTTAGACGTTTCCTGACTTCGTCAATGCGTCACCCTGAATCGAGAATAAGTTTTTGGAAAATAGTCACGTACAGACTTTAGCTCCCCATGGAGCTATGGTGTTGAGGTGATGGGGACAGTCTTACGAGCAAGCTCGTCGGATGCCCTCATTACCTCAGCACCACCCCCTACGGGGGACAAAGCCTGCCCGTGATGAAAATCGCTATCGCGTAAAATTGCGCATAGCGCATAAAATAATTCAGCACCCCCTAAATCTGCTCACAATTATTTTAGAAAGCCTTGATGATATCGTCGTGATAATAATATTATTTTATGCGCTATGCGCAATTTTATGCCTTGGCAATTTTCTTCATGTACAGGCTTTGACCCCGAAAGGGGTGAGTCTCAACCAGCGGGATAGACGTCGAGCTTGCTCGTAAGGCTATCCCACTGGTTCAGACTCATAGCTCCTCATGGAGCGTAAGCCTGTACATGATTTTCTTTTTTCTTTTCCATCTGGAGATGGCAAGGCAATATGAGTCAGGACAAAGACATTGACTGTCTGCCGGGCTGTTAAGGAGGGATATCATTCCATAGTTCGTAATTGCGTCACCATCAATTGCAGAAATAAGCTTATAACTAACTGATAATCAATGATGACACTTCATCCAACTAAAGATGTGATGAAGTCAGGAGACTTAGACGTATTTATTGGGCCAACAGTCAATAACAGATGACTTGGAGGCTGCTGAAAAAGCATTTAACTAGGCTCAGTTGCAAATATCCACGGATAATTGCAACTGATTCTTTAATTGTTACAAATTGAAACCTGAGTTCTAAAATTGGTCTGCGACAGCCTCGCGGAGGCTGAATTATTAGTAACCCCAGACTAAGGCGAAACCACAGTCTGGGATACACATCCACCCCAATAACTCACCGTATTGTTATTTTATGCTTACTTTCTTTGCCTTACTCTCGTTGCCGGCACGATCGACGGCCGAAACCGCGAGCGTTGCATTCCTGTCGTTGGTTTTAAGCAGATAGAAAGGTGAATGGGTAACGGTCACAAGGTGCTGCCCGTCGCTTGTTTCTACCTTTTCACCTTTGGCAAAGCGGTAAACGGCATACCATTGTGCCACATCGCCCCAGTGTTTGCCTTTAGGTGCGGTCCAGCACAGCACCAGGCCATCAGCTGTGTTAATTACTTTCAGTTTGCGCGGTTTTTTAGGAGCCTTGCTGTCGATAAACGGCATGCGCGGCTGAAGGGCAGGATGCTTCCAGTAGTTGTAGCGCAACATGCTACCGTAATTGCCCACGTTGTCGGCTACCACTTTAGAGTACCAAAGCACGGTGCCTTTAACAGCGGGCATCTCCTGGTGCAGCTTATGTTTTGCGGGCATCTGGTTAAGGTTCGGGTTCTGCAAGTCGGCATATTTCACGGTGCGTTCCACATCTTCGCCAATATACAAGGGGCGGTTGTAGGCATGGTTGTTCCACCATTCTATCAGGGTGGCATAGTCGGCTGCCTTGTTGCCTATCTGCCAGTAGAGCTGAGGCACACAATAATCTATCCAGCCATTGTTCACCCAAAGCAGCACGTCGGCATACAGGTCGTCGTAGTTTTGCAGTCCGAAGGTGTTGCTGCCCACGTTGGGCGCGGTGCGCTTGTTCCGGTAGATACCAAAGGGCGACACACCGAATTTTACCCAGGGTTTTGCCTGGTGAATGGCTTCGCCGAGTTGCTTCACCATGATGTTCACGTTGTCGCGGCGCCAGTCGGCTATATTGTTAAATCCACGTCGGTCGGCTTCGTAGGTGGCTTCATCGTTAATGGTCTGTCCGGCCACAGGGTAGGGGTAGAAGTAGTCGTCGATGTGAAAGCCATCAACATCGTAACGGTTTACAATGTCGAGCGCCACCTTTATAATATAGTCACGATTCTCTTTTAACCCGGGGTTCAGAATAAGCTGTCCGTCGTAGTTGAACACACGCTCAGGATGTTGTGCTGCAATATGGTTAGGAGCCAGCGCCGTGGTAAATTTTGTTTTAGCCCTGAAGGGGTTTATCCATGCATGCAACTCCATGCCGCGGCTGTGGCACTGCTCAATCATCCACTGCAATGGATCCCAGTTGGTATCAGGTGCCTGCCCCTGTCGGCCAGTGAGGTAACGGCTCCACGGTTCGATGCTGCTTTTGTAGAGCGCGTCGCATTCGGGGCGTACCTGGAAGATAACGGCATTCACGCCATCCTTCTGCAATTCGTCGAGTTGCCAGGTAAGGTACTGTTGCATGCGCTGAGTCGACATACCGGTAAACTGTCCATTCACACATTGTATCCAGGCTCCACGAAACTCATGCTTCTGGGCGTTCAAACGAGTTGGTAACAGCAAAACAAGGACCAACAAAAGGTATAAAGAGGTTAAAATTGTTTTCATAGTTACAAAATTAACTATTTTCTTGTATATTCTACCCACAATGGCGAACTATTTTTACAAAAAAAGTAGATTTTTCTTTGCTATGTAAATAAAAAGCAATACCTTTGCAATTGCAAATTTAAAGCAATAGGGGCGTAGCCCAGCTGGTTTAGAGCGCTGCAGTCACATTGCAGAGGTCATCGGTTCGAGCCCGATCGTCCCTACCTATGGCAAATGGAGCAATCTTTTAAAAGGTTGTTCCATTTATGCTTTTTTACCCCTTAACAAGTTTCAACTGCGTATCATAGCGTGATAATCTGCGTATCACAGCGTGGTACTCTGCGTATCACAGCGTGGTACTGTGAGTATCAAAGCGTGATACTGTGCGTATCACAGCGTGATACTGTGAGTACCACAGCGTGATACTGTGAGTACCAATGTGTGATACGGTTTTTGGTACCAGTTTTTCCCCCTTTGGTTCTTCTTCACGTTACCTTTTAAACTCTTTTTGCAGAACTTTTCATACTGCTGTCACGTATTTTCAGAATCATCGGAATAACTTTCTTGTAAATTCTGTTGTCACCATTCATGGCTTTTATCAGCAGTTCGCAGGCAGCACGACCCTGTTCGGCTGCCTGGTCCATGATTACGGTGAGCTTGGGTGTTACGAAAGCCGAGGTGTCACCCTCAGAGAAGCCAATAATGGCCACATCTTCGGGTATTCTGAGTTTCAGCTCTTTGATGGCGTCGAAAGTGGCATACGTAATGGTGTCGTTGAAGGCAAGAATGGCATCGGGACGGTTGGGCATAGTTAGCAGGCGCAAGGCAGCCTGGCGTGCTACGTCGAAATCAATCTTTCCACACGCCACGAGCTCACGCTCAATGGGTATACGGTGGTCGCGCAGTGCCTGCAGGTAGCCGTGCTTGCGGCGCTTCACCATATCCAGATGGTTAGGGCCGCCAATGAACGCCACACGCTTTGACCCCGTGTCGAGCAGATGACAGGTGGCTTTATAGGCAGCCACATCGCCATCGGCTACTACTTGTGAGAACAATTCGGGCAGACAAGTGCGTGCGAAGAACACAACGGGCACCCCCATATCGTGAAGGTGTTCGAAATGACTGTAGTCGGTAGTATCCTGGGCCAGGCAGGCCACGATGCCTTCTACGCGCATGGCCATAAAATTATCAAGTGCCAGCGACTCACGCTCAAAACTTTCGTGACTGTTAGCGCTGATTACCGAGTAACCATGCTGGGCGGCATAATCTTCGATGCCATCGAGAACGGCCGCGTAATAATGCGTTACAAGGTCGGGCACAAGCACACCGATGATGTGGGGTGAGTCGCAGCGCAATCCACGTGCAAACGGATTGGGCCGGTAATGTCGTTCGCGAGCCAGAGCCAGCACTCGCTTCTTCATTTCATCGCCAATCTCGTGGCTGTCGCGCAGTGCCCTTGATACGGTAGCTACGCTTACACCCAATTCGTTAGCCAGGTCTTTCAGTGATATATGATGTTGTTTGTTCATTGTGGTTAAAAATCGCGGTACTATTTGGATTGAAAACTGGTAGCAAATGCAAAATTAAACAAAATAATGCGAAACGAAAACGATTACGTGTGGTTTTTACGCTGTTTGTTTGTTAATTTGCTAAAAAAGCACTACATTTGCAGATAATGATTGAAGTGATGAATAGTTGAAAAATAAGTTAGTTTTATGGTTAAGGAGGAGGGTCCGTGAGGATGTTCCTCTTTTTTTGTGCACTTAAAAAGCCTGTTATACTTATTAAGGCATAACAGGCTTTTTACTTATAAATTGCTGAGAATTATCGTACTACTTTCTTGCCATTTACGATGTAAATTCCGTGAGCCAGCGTTTGCAGGTCAGTGCCCACATATACTCCCTGGAGGTTGTAGATTCGCACAGCGTTGCTTGTATTTGCCTTGCTGTTGATGGCATTAATACCCGTAGAAGCAGCACTTTCTACTTTTACTTCGTCGAGGAAGAATCGACCGTCGGCCTTGAATTCCACATTCACTGTACCCTTGGCGCTTAATTTAACCGTATAGAGATTAAATTGCTTCTTTACAAGCGTGAGTGTAGCGGGTGACACTGTGCCAGTTTCACTGCTGTTTTTCAGCAAACTTACGGTAAGTGTAGTTCCATCGTTGGCATTGCCCCAGCCACCTGCGTAGAAGGTGAGCACTGCATCACCGTTGAGCTTGAATGATGGGGTTATGGCGTAGCAGGAGCCCGTAGTTGAAGAGCCTACTTTCACGCAGCAGTTGGCCTTGCCGGCATAACCAAACTGCCAGCCCGTTAAATCGGTAACCACAGTGCCTGAGCCAACAGAGCCAGACCATTTGTTGTCGTTACCGCCAGTGCCGTCGCATTTGTTAAAGCTCTCGTAGAGCAGGGTGCCGGTGGTTACGGTTGTGTCACTGTCGTTATCGTCATTTGTGTCGGTGGCAGCCTTGAAGCTGAACGATGCCAGACCATTGCTGTCGATCTTCATGTCGTTGATGCTGTACTCGCTGGTTTTATCGCCTTTGGCATTGGCATGGAAGAGGGAAGCTGCCGGCGTAGATGTGGCCGTCAACGAGTTGTTTGAGCCGTAAGGATACAGGTCGGTCGACTCGGTATAATTATCGTACGAATTGTCGGCAGGGAAGTATGACAGATACTGGTGAGAGCTTGAAACATTCACCGTGTTGTCTTGCCACACCGAAGCATCGTAGTCAACATGGGTTATCATGATGCCGCTGCCTGGCAGATCGGTGTCCCAGTGAGTCTGCTGGCGGTTTTCTACCAGATAATATTCATTCTTATAACCGCTATTATAAATTATGTAGGCATCGCCGCCATCACTTGTAGGTTTCAGCGCCGTGATGGTTGTATCGGCCTTACCCAGCTCAACGGGTGTAATCCAGCCGGCAGTAATCTTCTCGTAACTGGTGTAGCCTGCAGGACAGTAGCCGGAGCCCTCACCGTTACTTGACTCACCGTTGTAGCTGCCACCTGCCATGATGTCGTAGCTGCCAGGACCACGTTTGCTGTCCTGCGTATCGTAAAGGTCGGGGTAACCCAGACAGTGAGAGAACTCGTGGCAGATGGTACCGATACCGGCAATTACATTATTACGGTCGATTTCGTTAGAGCAGGCGTAGACATTAATCATGGTGTTGTCGAGCGTCAATCCCTGATAACTCGTACCTGTGAGTTTCGACATATGCGGCCATATCACGTTTTTGTTCTTGTCGTAGTAGTCGTTCTCGCCATGTCCTGCATAAATCACATACACCTCTTCGGCTGTGCCGTCGCCATCCCAGTCGTAATCCTGGAAGTTTACATAGGGATCGGCCAGTTCACAGGCCTCGGCTATCATCTGCGCCGGGTTGTTATCAAAATTCGTGTAGTAGTCGTTGCGTCCGTAGTAAGAGTAGTCCATCGAAACAGTAACAGGGCCTACCACATCGAAATGTATCTGGAACTTACCGTCGCTCTGATCCTTGAAGTAATCGCTCACGCTGCCACGGAAACCATTTTCAGAATAACCAGGCGTATTAGCAATGTTATAATATAAGGTGGAATCGTGATTGGCGGCAAACTTCTGGTTAGGGAATTGAACCAGGATGATTAATCCCTTTTTGGCTCCGGTGATGCCAGTGCTGGTAGCGTTACTGCCGATGCGGCGAATACGGTTTACCTGCACGCGTTTGCTTGCGGCAACGGTTCGCATGCTGTCAAGCTGTGCCGTAGTGAGCAACGTGGCCACGCCGCCCTTTTCGATATATGCTTCACCGTTGGTTGTGCGCAGATAATGCAGATGCTCGTCACCCACCAGCTCCGCTTTTATTTGTTTACCGTCTTTAGTGGTAATGGTTTTCCAAATTCCACGCTTGGCGGGAATGGCAAAGGCGCTTATGGCCATACAGAATGCCATTGCGCAGAAAAATAATTGTTTTTTCATTTACATTTTTTTATTTGAATGAAGTACCGGTTGCCAGTTCTCCTGTTTGTTAGCTGATTTATCTTTCTACCCTTGCTGTATATACTCAGCCAGACTGTCGGCACAACGTTCGCCGTCGATGCCGGCTGATACGATGCCACCGGCGTAACCGGCACCCTCGCCACATGGGAACAAACCCTCGATGCGTACATGTTGCAGCGTGTCGGCATTGCGAATAATGCGCACCGGACTGCTTGTGCGGGTTTCAACGGCAATAAGTACGGCATCGTTGGTAAGGAAGCCGTGAGCATGGGCTCCGAATGTTTTAAAGCCTTGCCGCAAACGCTCAGTGATGAAGCGGGGCATCCAGAAATGCAGCGGACTGCTTATCAAGCCGGGTGCATAGCTGCTTTTGGGCAGGTCGTAGCTCAGCCGGCCATTTACAAAGTCGGCCATGCGCTGCGCAGGTGCCGTTTGTTTGCGGTTTCCCTGTTGCCAGGTCTCGAGCTCCAGACGTTGCTGCATTTGCATTACGCTTAAATTTCCAGCTTTTATGTCAGGGTAAATCTCGTTTACATCCTCGGGTCGAACTTCAACCACCATGCCCGAGTTACTCCAGGCGGTGCCACGGTTGCTCGGACTCATGCCGTTTACCACAATTTGTTCGGGCCCTGTTGCTGCTGGTATTACAAATCCACCAGGGCACATGCAGAAGCTGTACACGCCGCGGTTGTTCACCTGCGTAACAAAGCTGTATTCAGCTGCCGGCAGATATTTGCCCCGACCGTTAGGATTGTGGTATTGTATGCTGTCGATGAGTTTCGATGGATGTTCAAGTCGCACGCCCACGGCAATGCCCTTGGGCTCAATTTCTATCTTACTCTGGTCAAGATACTTGTAAATGTCGCGTGCGCTGTGGCCCGTTGCCAGTATCACACTGCCTTTGTATTCTTCTTCCTCACCGTTGTCGAGATGCGTTGCCTTTACACCCACTATCTTGTTGCCTTGCAGTAGAAAGCTGTCCATGCGGGTTTTAAAATGCACCTCACCGCCACAGCGAATGATGGTGTTGCGCATGTTCTCGATAACACGCGGCAGTTTGTCGGTGCCAATGTGGGGGTGAGCGTCGGCCAGGATTGAGGTAGAGGCACCATGCTGGCAGAACACATTGAGTATCTTGTCAACCGATCCGCGTTTTTTACTGCGTGTGTAAAGCTTTCCGTCAGAGTAGGCACCGGCACCCCCTTCGCCAAAGCAGTAGTTGCTTTCAGCATCTACTTGTTGTGTTTTGGTGATGGCAGAGAGGTCGCGTTTGCGTTCGTGTACATCTTTGCCACGCTCCAAAATCACGGGGCGGATATGATGCTCTATCAGTCGTAGCGCAGCAAAGAGTCCGCCAGGACCTTCGCCTACCACAATAGCCTGCGGACAGCTGCTTACATCACTGTAGACAGTTGGAGTGAATTCATCCTCTTGAGGCATCTCGTTAACGTAAACACGAATCTTCAAGTTCACAAAGATGCGCCGCTGACGTGCGTCGATGCTGCGCTTGAGAATACGCACATGCTTTATAGTGCGTACATCAATGCCTTTGTCGTGAGCTACATAACGAGCAATATTCTCGGTGGAGCTGGCCACCTGAGGCTCCACCCTGATTTGGTATTCGTTAACCATCCGGGCAGCTTTAGTGATGTTCGGGTACTATGGCGAGGTAAACCAGGTTGTGGTCGGTGTTGTTCTCCATGTAGTGACTGTGGTCCATGGGGCAGTAATGTACCTCACCCACATGGCATTCCTCCACTTTGCCATCGTAATGGAAGGTGGCTACGCCGCTGATAACATAGATTATCTCACAGTTGCCTGTGTGGGTATGCAATCCTGTGCTGGCGCCTGGCAGCAACGTGGAGTACATAATTTTTACCTTGTCGTCAGCATAGTTGCGTGTAAGCAACGTGCCTTTACCGCCTTTGAAGCCCTCGATATGAGCCTCGGCTATTTTATCAAAATTAATTATCATTGGATTTATAATCATTAGATTTGGCAAAATTACAAAAAAAATATGGTTCAACTCGACAATAACTCTATTTTTTTACGAACATTTCATGTTTAACCTGCCCACTATCGGCTAAAAATTTGTAACTTTGCTATGTAATGCGTACAGAAGTAAAAATAATTCATTGCAGCAGTAAGTTGCCGGAGCTCTCAGGAAGCAATTTCTTCCAGAGTAGAGACCTGTTTGTCATAGCTGAGAATGCTCCCGGCGTAACGCCTTATATGGCAGTGGTTATGCACGAGGGCAAAGTGCGTGCGCATTTGTTGGCATTGCTGAGAAAGCGTGGCAACTGGGTGCCACCTTACCTTTATACTCATGTGCGTATTTATGGCGAAGGTGAATATGCCGACGAGCAGACCCGGGCTGAGGATTTTAACCTGATGATAACGGCACTTACACGGCTCTTTCGCAGAAAATTGTGCCTGTTCATAGAAATCAGCGACATGTCGTCACTCATGTTTGGGTACAAGTATTTGCGCGCCAACGGATATTTTCCAATTAACTGGCAGGAAGTGCGTAATTCTTTGCATTCCAAAGCACCGTCGGAGCGCTTGTCGGGTAAGATGCGCCGGCGTATAGCGCATAGCTACAAAATGGGTGTGCAGACACGCGATGCCCTCAATCTGGACGAAGTGCACAGCTTTTACCGCATACTGAAACGCAGTTACCGTTCCAGCCTGGTGCGTGTACTTCCATCTGAGAGGCAGTTTGATTATTTTTTTACGAACCCACACACCCATGTGTCGGTAACGACTTATAAAGATAAGGTAATTGGAGGCAGTGTGTGCGTTTTTACCGATGGCAGTGCTTATTTATGGTATATGGCGGCACAGCGTAAACGTTATATGCCTTTGCATCCGCTTACCCTCACAGTATGGCATGCGTTAAATTATGCTTACAAACATAACTATGCCCACATGGTGTTTCTTGACATGGGGTTGCCAGTACATGGTAACCATCTTCGCAACTTTATCCTGAACTTTGGCGGTATAAGTGTTGCCAAGTTTAAATGGTTCCATTTTAATATAAGGGTGCTCAATAGTCTGCTCTCATGGTTTTACCGGGAATAGGTGGGAATATTACAATTTTAAGAAAAAAGTATCAATTTTTATTTGGTAATATTGAAAAAAGTTGTACCTTTGCACCCGCTGTTCAGGCATGATGCTCAGATACTGGGTGTTTCAGCGGGGTGTAGCGCAGTCCGGTAGCGCTCCTGGTTTGGGACCAGGCGGTCGCAGGTTCGAATCCTGTCGCCCCGACTTCTGTTTCTTAGTGTGTTGGCCACGGCTGATGCACTTTTTTTTACCTCTTTTCATAATTGTAATTTTAATGGTTAAAGTGGGGCAGTTCTCCGTTGAGGAGAGTTGCCCCAGTAAATTTTTTATAGGCTTTCAAAGCAACCCGGTTGCTATTTCCAGACTTCGTCAATGCGTCACCCTGAATCGAGAATAAGTTTTTGGAAAATAGTCACGTACAGACTTTAGCTCCCAATGGAGCTTTGGTGCAGAGGTGATGGGGACAGCCTTACGAGCAAGCTCGACGGCTGCCCCCATCACCTCAGCACCACCCCCTATAGGGGACAAAGCCTGCCCGTGACGAAAATCGCTATCGCGTAAAATTGCGCAGAGCGCATAAAATATTCAGCATCCCCTAAATCTGCTCACAATTATTTTAAAAAGCCTTATAGATATCGTCGTGGTAATAATATTATTTTATGCGCTATGCGCAATTTTATGCCTTGGCAATTTTCTTCATGTACTGGCTTTGACCCCGAAAGGGGTGAGTCTCAACCATCGGGATTGCTGTCGAGCTTGCTCGTAAGGCTTTCCCGCTGGTTGAGACTCAGAGCTCCTCATGGAGCGTAAGCCTGTACATGATTTTCTGCTTCGTATCATCTGGAGATGGCAAGGCAATATGAGTCAGGACAAGGACATTGACTGTCTGCCGGGCTGTTAAGGAGGGATATCATTCCATAATTCGTAATTGCGTCAACATCAATTGCAGAAATAAGCTTATAACTAACTGATAATCTATGATGACACTTCATCCAACCAAAGATGTGATGAAGTCAGGATTTCTCTTTTGGACTTGTTTTTCTCAATCAAAACGTATATCTTTGCAGTATGTTAAATGCAAAGCAGCAAATACGTCCCGATTACACGACTTTTCGCGATGCTGTTTACCATGTGGTGGCGGCTATACCACGCGGCCAGGTAGCTACCTATGGGCAAATCTCAGTGTGGGTGGGCTGGCCACGGCATGCGCGGCTGGTGGGGCATGTTATGCGTCGTGTGCCGGCTGAGTTGCATCTGCCCTGTCAGCGCGTGGTTGGCAGTGGTGGCGTTCTGTCACCCGTCTTTTTGCGGCAGCGTGAGCTTTTACTTGCCGAGGGCGTAACCTTCCTGACAAACGGCAGGGTGGATATACGCCATTGCGAGTGGCATCCCGAAATCAATGTGTAGTTTCTACAATACTCCGAAATTACGTCTTACTCATCACAAAATACCTATTTTTCTACTCTTTTTGGTAGAAAAATAAGTAAATTTGCATTTAGAAACTGAAATACCTAAAGCTACCTATGCATTTTAAAACCACAAATAACAAATTCCTGTTGCTTTTGGCTGCGTTTATAGTATTTATAAATGTAACAGCTCAAAGAGTTGGCAAGTTCAGGCAGGTTGTGTTGCCCGATTTGCTGCCGGCTAATGAAGTATCGCTGATTCACCAGGACCATTTGGGATTTTTATGGATTGGCACCGAAAACGGTTTGTTCAGATACGACGGATATCATGTTCAACGATTCAGAAACAGCACTTTATTCCCCCATTTGTTCCCCTCTAATGATATTACGTGCATAGCCGATGACAGTAAAGGCTATTTGTGGGTAGGAACGAAAATGGGCTTGTGCAGGTTTGACCTTAATACAGGTTTTACCAAAAACTATTATTTTAACGATTTCCCGAATAGCAATAACATTCACAGTATGCTGGTGACACGTGCCGGACGTTTGTGGGTAGGTAGCGAAGGCGGTTTATACTTATACGACTCAAAGCTCGATAAATTTACACTTTATTGTGACAAACGAGGCAATTCTAAAGTGCCCCATGCCTCAATCACCAGTTTGTTGGAGGATCATCTGGGATATATTTGGATAGGCACTTGGGATAAAGGACTTTACCGTTATAATCAGAAACGAGGTATATTTTATGAAATGCCATCTTTTAACGACCAGCATTCCGCACAGTCGGTGATTGAGAGTAACGGTGTGCTGTGGGTAGGTACATGGGGAAGCGGTTTGTACAGAATAGACAACCCTTATGACACTGGGAAGCCTTTGCATTTCAAAGCTTATACAACAGAAAATACTGCAGGCCAATTGTGTTCGAACGTAATATGGAAAATTGCCATGGACCCCGGTAGCGGTATGATATGGGTTGGCACCGGAAACGGTCTGACATGCGTTGAATACAATGTTCATACGAATGATGCCACATTTACAGCCATTGACAACGACAGCTCTCCATATCCGGGATTTTTCGGTAAGGGTGCCACAGGCTTTGTGTTTGACGGTAGCTTGATGATGGCCATTGGCGCCAATCATGGCATTGCTATGTCTACGATGCGCTCTTCAGCCTTTAAGTTAACCCAGTTCCCTTTACCTTATTTATATGACGACTACCTCACAAGCATTTGTACCATGCTCAATGGCGAAGTATGGACGGGATTGCGGCATAATGGAATTCTTATTTTTCAACCAGGAGCCTCCGACATGTCAAGGCACATCATGCTTCCTTCCTGTGTAGAATGCATGCTTCAGCTGTCACAGCAGGACGTTTTGGCGGGTACCGAGCACGATGGATTGTTCCTTATCCATAATGGTGTGGTAATAAGAAACATGAATATGACAAATTGCAAATACCTGACAGATAATTGCATTTACAGTCTTGCGCAAGACAAAAATGGAAACCTGCTGATTGGTACCTATTCCGGTTTGAGCATCTTGTATGCCAGTGGACAGGGAGTACATTTACGGACAAAAAACACCGAGCAGCTGGCTGATGCCCATATCTCATCCATCTCAATTGCTCCCAATGGTGATATTTGGTTGGGTACTCATGGTAATGGCATTTTCCGTTTACGTGGAAACATCAATAAGCCTAACACGCTTATGTTGCAACATTACAGAGAACTTGTTCATTCGGGTCTTGAAATTTTAGATGCTTATAAGTTGCTGGCCGACAGTAAAAGCAGGGTATGGGCATGTACGAAAGAAGCTGGGCTTGTAGTGTATAACCCTGCTTTGAACCGGATGGTTGGCGCCTGGAACCAGTATGATTTGCCTGATGAGGATGCTTACAGCATAGAAGAAGCTAATGATGGAGCCCTTTGGATTTCCATGCGCAATGAGTTGATAAATCTGCGGTTATCAGATCAGGACAAGATAGAAAGTATGCAGTCGTATTTGCGTAGCTCTGTAATAGACGACAATTTCTTTACCCCTGGCGTATCATCTGCCAATGGTCCCGGCTGCATAACCTTCGGCTATAACAACGGTTTTGTATCTTTGCCCGATAGAATAGCAGTAGACGATTCTCATGCTGATACCGTTTATATCACCGGAGTGCTTGTTGGCAATCATCCGCTTGAGCTGATGGATTCCTTAGAACGCGGAAGAATTGCCGACAAGATGCCACCTTATACACGGGCACTTACTCTTAGTCCGTCACAACGTGAGTTCACCTTGCTTTTCTCCTCATTGAATTACGATGAAGAAAAAGCCGAGCGATACGCCTATAAGCTTGATGGCTATGACGATGAATGGCAATACCCTGATGTCGACACACGCAGCGCCTCGTATAGTAATTTGCCTTACGGAACCTATAAATTCCGCATTAAGAGCACAGATTCACATGGCAGATGGTCGAAGTGCGAAACGGTGATAACCATTCATTTAGTTCCGCCTTTTTACCTTAGGTGGTATGCTTTTGTGGTTTACTTCATCCTGCTAATTGTTCTGATAAGACTGACCATACGTTATTTTAAGAATAGGGAGGTAAACAGACACCAGTTACAGATGGTCAGGATGGAGAAGAAGAACATTGAGCAATTGAATCATAAAAAATTGCAGTTCTTCACTAATATAACGCATGACCTTATGACGCCCCTTACAGTAATCTCGTCGGCCATCAGCAGTTTGGCACAACGCTATCCTGAGGCTGCTGATGATTACCGTATCATTAATAATAACGTAAACCGACTGATGCGTATGCTCCAGCAAATTCTGGAATTCCGCAAGACCGAGACGGGAAATCAGCATCTCAGGGTAACTCTGTCTTCAATTACAGAGTTCGTACGCGGCGAAGTGGAAAGTGTGGCTCCACTGATGCTGAAAAAGCATATTCAATTACATCTTACCTGTAAGCCCGAAAGTATAGAAGGCTATTTTGATTCAGACAAGCTGGACAAGATTATATACAACTTAATATCAAACGCGACTAAGTACAATCATGATGGCGGCAGCATATGGATAAACGTAGCCCTTGAGGACGATACCATTTTACAATTGTCGGTGAAAGACAACGGTGTAGGAATAGCCGCAAATAAACTGCCAACACTTTTTAAACGGTTCTATGAGGGCGAGCATCGCAAGTTCAATACATACGGCATGGGCATAGGCTTGTCGTTGGTAAAAGATCTGGTAACGTTGCATCATGGAACCATCACAGTTGAAAGTCAATTAGGTCAGGGTAGTACATTTACTGTGCGCATTCCTGTTGACCGCAATGCTTACAGTGATGAGGAAATCGATGATTCCTCTCGCATGTTGGTCGATATACAGCATCCAGAAGATGAGGAATTTAAACCCCAGACAAAGAAAAATGCTCCCATCATATTGATTGTTGAGGACAACGAGGACCTGCTGTTACTGCTCAGTCGACTGCTTGGTGCCACATACAATGTCAATATCGCCTATAATGGCCAACAAGCACTCGAAATGCTCGAACACAGTCATCCCGACCTACTTATTACAGACATGATGATGCCCGTTATGGATGGTTTAACTTTGATTAAGCGTGTAAGAGCCAATAAGGCATTTATCAATATGCCGATACTTGTGCTCACAGCCAAACATGGTGACGAGGCACGTGAAGAAGCCTATCAGGCGGGCTCTGATGCCTATATTACCAAACCTTTTAACACTTCGTTGCTCCTTACCAGAGTTCAAAACCTGTTGCAGCACAGACAAGACACCGATAGAGTTATAACCGAACAACTGTTTGGAGGCATCAAGGACACAAAGATAAGTAACTCTGAACGTGAATTCTTAGATAAAAGCATTGGCATTGTGCACAAGCACATCGCTGACCCTGAGCTTGATTTACAAAAGTTTGCTGATGAGATGGGCACCAGCAAATCCACACTCTATAAGAAGCTGCATGCACTAACGGGCCTGGGCACTTCGGCCTTTATTAATGCTATCCGCATGAGGTCGGCAGCTGAGTTGTTACAAAAGAATCCGAAGGCAAGGATTTCTGATGTGGCCTACGCTGTGGGATTCAATGACCCCAAGTACTTTTCTTCTATTTTTAAAAAGCATTTCGGTGTTTTGCCTTCTGATTATGCTGTCACTCAGCATACAGACGAGGGGAAAAATAAGTAAAGAAGGTGTAAAGATAAATAATACTTGATTTTAGAGTTAAATAAAAGATAATTAAACGTGAACGAAGCTGATGTATGATAACTTTGCGATACATTTATAAGTTGTTAGGATGAAAATGAAATTTGATTTAGTATGGTTTGTTATTACGTTTGCGTTGGCTCTTTGTATGGATGCCAACGCAAACGTAATTGTGCGCAGCAGGCTGAATCAATCCCTTCTGCTAACCGATACCACCGATCTACATCTTACAGCATCAAGCAATGCCATTGCCGACAGTGCGGTAATCACGCTTGCATCGGCCGACAGCTGGCTGTTCTTCGACAGCATCAAGCCCAATGACGTAATTGCACATTACGCCTCACATATTACTATTAACCATACAGCTCTGCAACCAGAAGTAAATGGTCGTGTGTGCGTATATCGGCACGGAACGGTTGTAATACCTCATGGAGCCCACTTCAAAGCAATGGAATTATCAGGAAACGGTATGGCACAATCATTCCAGTCGGAGTATTATTATTCTTCTCGTCCATCTGTCTATGTGCCCGATTCCTTACGTATGCCATTAACAATCGATAATGCAGCAACGCATATTCATCTGAAGCGAGGTTATATGGCTACTCTTGCGTGCGAACCCGATGGAATGGGGTATAGCAGGGTTTTTGTTGCCGATAATTCTGATTTGGATACCGAGCTTCCTGTCGAACTGAATAATAAGGTGAGTTTCGTTCGAGTGCTGCCATGGCAGTATCCCGATAAGAAAGGGTGGGCTGGCTCTGTATGGAAGGAGATGCCTGTTGGGCTGAAATATTGTTATCAGCAGTGTGACTCTACAAATAGTACTTGGTATTACAATTGGGGACTCACACCCACCGTCGATCCATCGAATCCTGATTATAAAACGTATAATCAGGAATTTGTACCTGAGAAGTGGGGGGCTGGCGGTGATCCTGCAAAGATGTTCACAACGCATAACGCATCACATTTACTAGGTTATAATGAACCCGACCATACAGAGCAGTCGAATGTTTCGGTAGACAAGGCTGTGGAAGAATGGCCACTGTTGCTGCAAACCGGTTTGCGACTTGGGTCACCTGCTACAACCAACTTCTCATGGCTCTACGATTTTATGTCGAAGTGTCGTAAACGTAATTACCGTGTAGATTTCGTTGTAGTGCATGCTTATTGGGGCGGTATGTCGGCCGATGAATGGTATAGAAAATTAAAAGATGTGCATGACCACACGAAGCGTCCAATATGGATTAAAGAATGGAACAACGGCGCTAACTGGACAAAAGAGAGCTGGCCTTCTTCAAAAGACGAACAGTATGCCAAGCAGCTGCGTGATTTGAAAGCAATTGTAAACATGCTTGATACCTGCAGTTTTATCGAGCGCTATTCTATTTACAACTGGGTGGAGGATAAACGCATGATTATCAATAATAGTGGTGAACTTACACCTGCCGGAAAATTCTATGCCAACAATACTCCGGCATATTTCTTTAACCACGAAGAGGAATATGTTCCGCAATGGATAATCAGTGATTCACCAGAACTCAGGTATGATTCCATTTTATCAGATACATTGCACATCAGTTGGACCGACACTAACGGAGAGCAGATAGCCCATTATGCTTGTTATGCCGACGAAACGCTTCTGACCGATACCATTACAGGCAAAAAATACGCTTTGCCTTTACAACATCTGCTATCACAAGGCAGTGCCAGTATTGCTTTAAAATCTATTCCTGCTGACTCCACAAAGGCAGGACAAGCAAGCAACCGTCTGCAAATCAATTCGCTGCCTTATTCTCCGGGAAAAGTAAATTTAGGTACTACCACCATCTGGCAGTCATGGATGCCTCAAGTATTTGAACACCCGGATGACGAAGCCCCGGTAACGATTCTTGGTGTACCCACCTATCGTAACAAAATGCCGTTGGCTCCGGCTGTAAGACAAGTGGACAATAATCATTTTGATGCAGCTTTGCTGCCATGGCTTTACCAGCAACATCCTGTATTCTATGCACCCGATACTGTATCGTACATTTCATTGCCATTAGGTGCTTTTCATTGGGGAATGCTTCAGGGCTATTCCGGCCGCATTGACAATCTTGACGAAGAATGGCATCATGTGCAGTTTATTCAGCCGTTTTCGACGACACCTGTTGTGGTTGCTACTCCCGTAGTAAATAATGACACAACTATCACGGTGGCAATCAAGAATGTGTCGACCACTGGTTTTGATATCTGTGAACGATACGAAGAAGCTGTAAAAGTTGGTGTTGTTTCCTCAGCTGTCTACCTCGCACTTGACCAGGGTGAAGGTTCAGTAGGGCAGTACAAGGTTGTGGCAGGCATTACTCCCGATGCATCTGTAGGCGCTTATCCCTCCAATGCCTATACCTTATTATATATTGATAGCTTTGACGATAGACCTTATGTATATGCGCAGATAATCTCGATGCACGACTCAATTACCTCAACCTTAAGGCAGAGAGACTACACTAGGAAATCTACCGTACTTTTCAGAGACAGGGAGAAGAGCAAATCACACACGTTAGTTCAACCCGAACAAGTAGCCTACCTGCTAATCGGCAAAGCTGGCAATAATACTGGCATCGACCATGTGAGACAACGCGAAGACTCAGACTATTATGTGTCACTTTCCGGTGAAATTATACGGTCTCGACCTGTGCAAAGGGGCGTCTATATTCAAGTCACAGAAAAAGACAAAAGAAAGATAATAATCAGATGATAAATAACATTTAAACATTAAAACCAAGTTTACCTATGAAGAAAACCATCCTAAATCTTGCACTGATGTCATTTCTGGCATTAATGGGCGGTATCCATGGTAGTACTGCAGCTGCACAAAGTGTAGGTGAGCCCATCACTATACGCTTTGTCTCAGCCAAAGGCACTTCCTCGGTAAAGCCAAATTCTACCCAGGGCACGGTATTGCTTAAAGGAACAGGCTCTGCGGCCACTATTGTTGTGGAAAGTAAGGGATTAGAGCAGGATGTTTCATTGACAACCACTTCCGGCTTTTCGGTTACTCCATCCCTAATCAAGGCCGACAGTGATCCGGTAACGGTTACCGTTACTAACCTTACTACTTTAAGTAACAACACCGGCAGACTTATCCTGAGAAGTGGCGACATCCGTACGTATGTCAGCTTGCAGTCAACAGGCACCCCGCTTGAGGTGAAAGATATTTCAGCCAATCCGGTTTATGCCGGCGGCAGCGATGCAGGGAAGACCTTCGACGGCTTTACCACAGCCCCCAACGGCTACACAGTGGAGTTCAAGGCAAAGGTCGACGATGCCTCACAAACCTTCAAGCCTTTTGCCATTACGAGCGATAAGAACGGTTTTGAGGGCTATATCACCT
>Ga0256406_1001986_pt1 | contig 30845 bp, 25 predicted proteins | sample RumenRJG_03DNA_FD_185986 | JGI IMG/M metagenome (GOLD analysis project Ga0256406, IMG submission 185986) | Bovine rumen microbial communities from Lethbridge, Alberta, Canada - RJG_03 | ecosystem: Host-associated > Mammals > Digestive system > Stomach > Rumen | place: Canada: Alberta | collected... | reverse complement strand
TTGGATGGTTAGGGGCCTTCTGATAGACAATTACCAAACGTCCATTTTAAAGGTACCAGGATTGTTGAACTGTCTAAAACAAGGGGTCCTACTTTTAGAGACTGTCCTTGACAAGGGGTACGGTTTATTAATCACTTACCCACTAACCACTATCCACTAACCACTAACCACTTACCTCCTCCCTCCTTCCCCTTGCGTCCGTCCTCTCTTTCCTGTACAATAAAAATGGATTTTTAGGACATTTTCCCGAAAGGTGGTACTACTATGAAAATCGCTGTCCCCATGTTTGTGCGGGAATCGGATCAAAAAATCCTGGAGGCGGCTGCGCCCCAGGCGGATTTCTATTATGGAGGGGACCCGGAAAAGCTGGCGGAAGCCGAGGTGATCCTGGGCAATGTGCAGCCGGAACTTCTGGGCCGCTGCCGGAACCTGAAATGGCTGCAGCTGAATTCCGCCGGGGCCGATGCCTACTGCAAGCCGGGCATCCTGCCGGAACGGGTGCAGCTGACCAACAGCACCGGTGCCTATGGCCAGGCTCTTTCTGAACATATGCTGGCCCTGCTGCTGGCCATGATGAAAAAATTGTATCTGTACCATGATAACCAGAAGGCCCACCAGTGGAAGGACGAGGGGACGGTTACCAGCCTGGAGGATGCCACCGTGGTGGTGGTGGGCTTCGGCAACATCGGCCGGGCCTTCGGACGGCTGTGCAAACTGCTGGGGGCCCATGTGATCGGCATCCGGCGCCATCGGGGAGCTGTGCCCGGGGAAGCGGACGAAATGGGCACCCTGGAGGACCTGCCCGGGCTCCTTCCCCGGGCGGATGTGGTGGCCAGTGTGCTGCCCGGTACGCCGGAGACCACCCACCTGTACGATGCCCGGATGTTTGCTGCTATGAAGCCCGGTGCCTGGTTCATCAACTGCGGCCGGGGCAATGCCGTGGTGCAGGACGACCTGCGTCAGGCTCTGCGGAACGGCCACCTTTCCGGAGCGGCTCTTGACGTGACGGACCCGGAACCCCTGCCGGCGGACGACCCGCTGTGGGATACGTCCAACCTGGTGATCACTCCTCACATCAGTGGCGATCATCATCTGGCCAGGACCTGGGACAACGTGGTGAACATCGCTGCCACCAACCTGAAGCATTACCTGGCAGGGGAACCGCTGGACAACCCGGTGGACCGGAAGACGGGGTACAGGAAGAGCCGGTAATGTCCTTCCCTGAAAGGGAAGGGGGACCGTCCCTATGGACGGTGGATCGGTTTCACACCGGATGCGAGACACCCTGCCTGCCAGGCGGGCCTTTCCCCTTTCAGAGGGACACAACGGGCTGTTGCTAGTGACTGTTCCCACAAAATGCGATATAATGATGAATCACGCAATCGGACGGAAAGGAAGTGGAACCCCATGTTGTATGTAATCCTGATGGGCCTCATCGCCCTGTTCATCGCCATCTTTGCCATCCAGAATGCCATTCCGGTGGAAGTCAGCTTCCTGGTCTGGCATTTTTCCCTGAGCTTGGTCCTGATCATCCTGGGCTGTCTGCTGCTGGGCTTTATCCTGGCCAGCCTCTGGACCTTGAAAATCAAGGCCGGCCACTATATGAAGGACCGGAAACTGAAGAACCAGCTGCGGGACCTGGAAGCGGAAAAAGCCCAATGGGAAAAGGAAGAAACCCGGCGCACTCCCTCCATTCCCCGGGCACCTCGCACCGGCGGTTATGCTTCTAAAAGCGGGAAGCCTCTGAAAGAGGACAAAGATCCCATCATCCGGCCGTTCCGTCCCAAAGAATAAAGGAAACCCATGATCTACCATAAAATTACACCGCTGACGGACGAGGACCAGGCCACCATCGAGCGGCTCAGCACCGAGCTGGGCCTGCCCCCTCTGGTGACCGGCATCCTGGTCCGGCGGCATCTGACCGAAAAACAGCAAATCGAAGAATTCCTGGAAGGGAAGCCACAGCCGTACTATGATCCGTTCCTGCTGAAGGATATGGACAAGGCGGTGGCACGGATCTGCCAGGCCCTGCAGCAGGGGGAACCCATGACCATTTACGGGGATTACGACGTGGATGGTACATCGGCCAGCTCCCTGCTGTATTTGTTTCTGAAAGCCCGGGGCGCTTCCGTGGATGTGTATGTACCCCGGCGGGATACGGAGGGCTACGGCCTGAACGGTCCGGCCCTGGAGAAACTGGCCCGAAAGGGAACCCGGCTCCTGATCACCGTGGATACGGGCATCAGCGGCGCCCCGGTGGTGGACCAGGCTCCCAAGGACCTGGACATCATCATCACCGACCACCATCTGGCGCCCCGGCAGCTGCCTGCGGCACTGGCGGTGGTGAATCCCAACCAGCCCGGAGACACGTATCCTTTCAAGGGGATCGCCGGGGTGGGAGTGGCCTTTAAACTGTGCCAGGCCCTGTACCAGAAACTGCATCATACGGATGCCTTCTGGGACGATCTGATCGAACTGGTCGCCCTGGGTACGGTGGCCGACATGGTGCCCCTCCGGGATGAAAACCGGGAAATCGTGCGCAAGGGACTGGCCAAAATGCCCCATACGTCCCTGTGCGGCCTCCAGGCCCTGATCGGGGTCACGGTGGCCCCCGGGGCCGCCATCAACAGCGGGACCATCGGCTTTGGCCTGGGTCCCCGGATCAATGCGGCCGGCCGGCTGGACGATGCCATGGTGGCCGTACAGCTGCTGACCACAGAGGATCCGGCCCGGGCCCACGACCTGGCCAGCCAGCTGAACAGCGCCAACCAGGAACGACAGGCTCTGAGCCAGAAGATCTTTGAGGAAGCAGAACAGGAACTGGCCCGCCAGGGCGCTCCGGAGTGGGGCCTGGTGCTGGGCCGGGAAGGCTGGCACCCTGGGGTGATCGGCATCGTGGCTTCCCGGATGACGGAAAAATACCATCTGCCCTCCATCCTGCTTTCTGTGAACGGGGATATGGCCAAGGGATCCTGCCGCAGCATTCCGCCCCTGGACCTGTACAAGGCCCTGGACAGGTGCCGGGAGTACCTGGAGCAGTTCGGGGGCCACGCCCAGGCAGCGGGACTCACCATCAAGACCGCCAACATCGATGCCTTCCGCAGGGCCTTTCAGGAGGTGGTGGCAGATATGCTGGACCAGGTTCCCTACGAACCGGCTGCCCACCCGGATTATTTCGTGCCGGAAGGCCGGGAGGTAACGGTGGAGGCGGTGCAGCAGCTGTCCAGACTGGAACCCTTCGGGGTGGGGAACCCTGCTCCGGTGCTGGGATTCAGCCATGCCACCATCGACCAGGTGGCGCTGCTGGGCAAGGACCAGAACCATCTGCGGTTCGATCTGCACCAGGGCGGGTTCCGGTACAAGGGCCTTCTGTGGCAGGAAGGGCCCCAGTTCCATTCTTTCTACGCCGGCGAGCAGGGAGCCATCGCTTTTTCACCCCGGCTGAACACCTTTCGAGGGGTCACCAGCGTGGACCTGGAGGTGGCGGCCGTGGAGGCTCCCTATACCATCATCGACTGGCGGCATGAAAACCGGAATAAAGAGACAGAACTAAATAGTATTTTACAAAAAGACAGAAAAACGGTAGTATATGTAGAGGATACTGTTCCCCTGAAGACCAAATTCCCGGAAGCGAATGTACTTCCCTATGGAACAGAGGCCCCGGAGGGAACCCGGACTACCGTGTTTTACGGAGCCGGGGCGGACCGGGTGCTCTCGGCAGGGGCTTTTCCCCTGGATCCCCGGCAGACCGGGCGTCTGTACCTGTTCTACAACCGGGATGACCTGGTGGCGCTGCGGGATGCCCTGCGGCGTTCCTATCCGGATCTGGGGGGCATGCGTTTCTGTTACGCGGCCATCCGGCACCTGCTGCAGCAGCAGGGAGCCTGCCGGGAAGCCCAGCTGCTGGGCAGGACCACCCGGGAAGGGTATACGATCAGCCGGCAGGTCCTTGATATCTTTTATGAGTTACACCTGTTTACCCGGGACCGGGAACTGGTTACCCTGGGGGACACAGGACACAAGAATATGCAGGAATCCAAAGGGTTCCAGGAACTGCAGGCCACCTATGACCGGAAGTTCCAGCAGCTGAACCGCAGCTGGCTCATCACGCCGGCGGAAATCGCTGCCCTTTGGAGGACAGGAAGGTGATTCAATCATGGAACAGCTTGATGACAAGCCAATCAGTGCGGAGGAATTCTATGCCCGCATCAGCAAATATCTGACTCCCCGGCAGGTGGAGTTCGTCCGGGAAGCCTATAACTTCGCGGCGGAAGCCCATGCCAAGCAGAAACGGGCGTCCGGTGAACCCTATATCATCCATCCCCTGGGGGTGGCCTCCATCCTGGCCCAGCTCCAGATGGACGACGTGACCCTGGCGGCGGCCTTCCTGCATGACGTGGTGGAGGACACCGAAGTGTCCCTGGACCAGCTGGAAGACATTTTCGGCCGGGAAGTGGCCATGCTGGTGGACGGCGTGACCAAACTGGGCAAGATCGAATACATCTCCCGGGAAGAGCAGCAGGTGGAGAACTACCGGAAAATGTTCCTGGCCATGGCCAAGGACATCCGGGTGGTGCTGATCAAACTGGCTGACCGGCTGCACAATATGCGTACCATGAAATATATGCCGGTGAACAAGCAGAAACGGATTTCCAGCGAAACCCTGGAGATCTATGCGCCCCTGGCTCACAGGCTGGGTATTTACGCCATCAAATGGGAACTGGAGGATCTGGCCTTCCGGTACATGGAACCCCAGCATTACTATGAGCTGGTGGAACAGGTGAAGATCAAACGGCACGAGCGGGAAGCCATGGTCCAGGAAGCCATGGACGAACTGCGGAAGCTGTGCGAGGAATCGGGCATCAACTGCCAGATCCAGGGCCGTCCCAAGAGCTTCTACAGCATCTACAAGAAGATGCAGCGGGATCACAAGACCATCAACGAAATCTACGACCTTCTGGCCGTACGGGTCCTGGTGGACACGGTCAAGGACTGCTACGGGGTACTGGGAATCGTCCACGGCAAGTGGAAACCCATTCCGGGCCGGTTCAAGGACTACATCGCCGTACCCAAATCCAACGGCTACCAGAGTCTGCATACCACGGTGGTCTCCTCCAGCGGCCAGCCTCTGGAAATCCAGATCCGGACCTTCGAGATGCACAAGGTCTCTGAATACGGTGTGGCAGCCCACTGGCGGTATAAGGAAAGCGGCGGCTCCAAGATGCCCAGTGCGGCGGACAAGAGCGTGGATGCCAAAATGGCCTGGCTGCGCCAGCTGCTGGAATGGCACAAGGACATGCGGGATCCCCATGAATTCGTGGATACGGTCAAGATGGACGTGTTCTCTGACGAAGTGTTCGTATTCACGCCCCAGGGGGATGTGCTGGACCTGCCGGAGGGATCCGTCCCCATCGATTTTGCCTACCGGGTGCATACCGGCGTGGGCAACAGCTGCGTGGGGGCTAAGGTCAACGGTAAGATCGTGCCTCTGGATTACCATCTGAAGAACGGGGACATTGTGGAGATCATCACCTCCAAGACGTCGCCGGGACCCAGCCGGGACTGGATCAACATTGTAGGGTCCAGCCAGACCAAGAACAAGATCAAACAGTTCTTCAAGAAGGAACGGCGGGAAGAGAACATCGTCAACGGCCGGGAAATGCTGGAACGGGAATGCCGGCGCCTGGGCTACGACGTGAATACCATGCTCACGACCGAGAACCTGAAGGAAGTGGCGTCCCGGACCCATATGGACGGCAGCGTGGAAAACCTGCTGGCAGCCCTGGGGTACGGCGGCCTGATGGTGAACTCGGTGATGGTGAAGCTGGTGGACCTGTACAAGAAGGCCCAGAAGAAGAACACCAACAAGAACCTGTCCCAGCTGCTCAGCGAGCTGAAGCCCAAGACGGTGAAGACCCACAAGGGCAGCCACGGCATCCTGGTCAAGGGGGAAGACGATATCATGGTGAAGCTGGCCAAGTGCTGCAACCCCATCCCCGGCGACCCCATTGTGGGCTATATCACCCGGGGCCACGGGGTCAGCGTCCATCGGGCCGACTGCCCCAATGTGCTGGCCAATACGGAAGATCCCAACCGGATGATCGAAGTGTCCTGGAATGTGGACACGGATACGGCCTATAAAGTGGTGCTGCGGCTGACCACTTCGGACCAGCCCGGCGTCATGGCCAACATCATGACCGTGACCAGCGAGACCAAGGTGAACATCAATGCCTTGAACGCCCACACCAATCCCAACAAGACGGCGTTCATCGACATGGGATTGGACATCACCAGCCTGGACCAGCTGAACTACATCATCGGCCGGCTGCGGCGCATCAAAGGGGTCTACAAGGTGGACCGGAAAGTCTCGGGGGTGTGATATGCGGGCTGTGGTGCAGCGGGTGACGGAAGCCTCCGTCACCGTGGAAGGAAAGACGGTAGGTTCCATCGGTTCGGGGCTTATGGTGCTTCTGGGCGTGGAACAGGAAGATACGGAAAAGGACGGGGCCTATCTGGCAGAAAAGCTGGCCGGGCTGCGGATCTTTGAAGACGACCATGAGAAAATGAACCTTTCGGTGCAGCAGGTGGGGGGCAGCATTTTGCTGGTGTCCCAGTTCACCCTGCTGGGGGATGTGCGCCACGGCAAGCGGCCTTCCTTCACCCAGGCGGCTCCGCCCCGGGAGGCGGACGCTCTGTATGAGGATCTGGCGGACAGGCTGCGGCAGAAGGGCATTCCGGTGGAAACGGGACAGTTCCAGGCCCATATGGAAGTGAGCCTGGTGAACGATGGTCCGGTGACCATCCTGCTGGACAGCCGGAAGTTATTTTAGGAGGAACTTTTTCAATGAAGATCTATCGGGTCGTAGTGGGACCCATTCAGGAAAACTGCTACATCATCAAAAATGAAGAGAACAACCTGGGCATCATCGTGGACCCGGGGGATGAAGCCAACCTGATCCTGGACGCCGTGCACAGAGCGGGCATCCAGCAGGTGGTGGCCATTTTCATCACCCACGGCCACGGGGATCATATCTCCGCCCTGGACGAGGTGAAGAAAGCCACCGGTGCCAGGGTGTACATGAGCAAAGAGGATGCCCCCATGCTGCGGGTCTGGAACAGCAGCCTCTCCTATTCCACCAACCGGGACAAGAAATTCGATCCCCCCGATGCATACTTCACCGACGGGGAGAAACTGACCGTGGCCGGGCTGGACTTCACCATCGCTGCCACGCCGGGCCATACCCGGGGCGGGGTGTGCATCATCGGCGATGGCGTGGTATTCTGCGGAGATACGGTATTCCTGGAAAGCATCGGACGGACGGATCTGCCGGGTGGCTCCTATGATGCCATCCTGAACTCCATCAAGACGAAGATCCTGCCCCTGCCCGATGACTACAAACTGCTTCCTGGCCATGGCCCTGCCACCACGGTGGGCTGGGAAAGACGGCGGAATCCGTTCCTGCAGTAAGGAAGTGGCAAATTGATGGAAATCCGACAGAAGCCCAAAGGGCTGGTGGTGAAGAGCCTGCTGGCCCTGGCCGGTTTCGGTGTGTTTTATCTGGCGGCCACGGCCTTTCTGCCCGTGCTGCTGGCCATTGGCATGAGCTTCCTGCTGTATCCCATCGTGGACCGGCTGGAAAAACTCACGATCAAGGGGAAACCGTTCCCCAACACCCTGGCGGTGCTGATCTCGTTTTTGATTTTCGGTCTGTTCATCGCGGCGGCGGTGAATGTGCTCATCGTGCCGTTGGTGACCCAGATCAACAACCTGCTGAAAGCCCTGCCCGGGCTGGCGGCCCATGCCAATGAAAGCATCGGCCTGTTCCTGGGCGGGGAAGCCCAGAAGCTGCCGCCCAATGTGCGGGATCTGCTGCAGCAGGGGACCAGCAGCATGAGCAGCTATGTGATGGGGTTCCTGAAGACCATGGTCACATCCACCCTGCAGGCGGCCCGCAGCCTGGTGAACCTGGCCCTGGTGCCGTTCCTGTGCTTCTATTTCCTGAAGGACTGGCGCACCCTGAAGAAAATGGTGGTGGGGCTGTTCTCCTACAACAGGCAGACCTTGGCTGATCAGGTGCTCACCGATATCGGGCATATGCTCTGTGCCTATGTGGACAACATGTTCAAGCTGTGCTTCGTTTCCGCCATCATCCTGACCATCGGCAATACCATCCTGGGGGTGCAGTACACCCTGGTGCTGGGATTTTTGGCCATGATCTCGGAAATGATCCCCATGGTGGGGAGCGTAGCCGGCACCCTGGCAGCGGTGTTCATCGCCCTGCTGCAGAAGCCGTCCCTGGCGGTGAAGGTGCTGGTGCTGTATCTGGTGTACTACCAGGTGGATGCCCAGGTGCTCATGCCCAACCTGATGGGTCACGGCATCACCCTGCATCCGGTGCTGATCATCCTGGCGGTGATGATCGGGGGACAGATCGGCGGCGTGGCCGGACTGATCTTCGCCGTGCCGGTACTGGCCATCCTGAAAGTGCTCTACGGGTACTTCTGGCATGCCGGGGAAGAAAAGAAATGACACAGATCCGCACAGTTGATAAATCCTTGCGAACTGTGTTAAAATTAATAAGTTCAAACTAGTAGTCGTATGGACGGAGGGATTTTTATGTTAACAGGGGCACCTCGTGGTACCAAAGACATTCTGCCGGGTATGGTCAATGGCTGGCGGTATGTGGAACAAATCATTCGGGAAGCTTGCCGTGAATTCAACTATCAGGAGATTCGCACTCCCATCTTTGAACACACGGAATTGTTCCAGAGAGGCATCGGGGACGGCACTGATGTGGTGGATAAGGAAATGTACACCTTCACCGACCGCAGTGGCCGGAGCCTGACGCTGCGTCCGGAAAACACGGCTTCCGTGGTGCGTTCCTTCGTGGAAAACAAACTGTATGCGGAACCCATGCCGCTGAAGGTGTTCTATATCGGACCCATGTTCCGGTATGACCGTCCTCAGGCCGGCCGGATGAGACAATTCCATCAGTTCGGCGTGGAAGCCCTGGGTTCTGAATCTCCGGTGGTGGATGCGGAAGTCATCTTACTGGCACTGACGGTGCTGAAGAAGCTGGGCCTGAAAGACCTGAAGCTGAAGATCAACTCCGTAGGGTGCCCCAACTGCCGTCCCCAGCACCGCAAACTGCTGCAGGACTATTTCCGTCCCCATCTGAGCGAACTGTGTGAAGACTGTCAGAGCCGTTTCGACCGGAGCCCGCTGCGGATCCTGGACTGCAAAGTGGATGCTGACAAACCGTTCATGGCCGGTGCGCCCAAGATCACGGACAGCCTGTGCGACGAATGCAGGGAACATTTTGAAACGGTCAAGAAGCTGCTGACGGAAGCCGGGGTGGAATACGAAGTGGACAGCAACCTGGTACGGGGGCTGGACTACTATACCAAGACGGCCTTCGAAATCCAGTACTCCCCGCTGGGCGCCCAGAGCGCTGTGGGTGGCGGCGGCCGGTACGACGGCCTGGTGGAGGAACTGGGCGGTCCCAGCACGCCTGGCGTGGGCTTTGCCATGGGTCTGGAACGGATCCTGCTGGCCCTGGAAAAACAGAACCTGCTGCCGGAAAGCAAGGAAGCGGTGGACGTGTTCGCCGTCATTCCCGATGAAGGCGGTGTGGCTGATGCCTTCCGTGTGGTAACGGCACTGCGTGCCAAGGACCTGGTCTGTGACATGAACCTGGTATCCCGCAGCATGAAGGCCCAGATGAAACAGGCCAACCGGGAACAGGCCAGATTCGCACTGATCTTCGGCGAAGAAGAACGGAGCCGGGGTGCGGTGACCGTGCGGAATATGGCCGACAGCAGCCAGGAAGAAGTATGCTTTGGGGCGCTGGAGTCCTATTTCCAAAAGTAAACAAATAAACCAGAGGTGTAAATCAGAATGAGTATGAAACGCAGTCATCATTGCGGTGACTTGAGAAAAGCAGATGCCGGCAAGACAGTGACCTTGTGCGGCTGGGTAAGCAAACGACGTGACCACGGCGGCATCATCTTCATCGACCTGCGTGACCGTCACGGTCTGGTGCAGGTGGTCATCGACCCCGCCCACGACAGCAAAGACTTCCATAAGGCCGAAGGTGTCCGCAGCGAATATGTGCTGCAGGTGACCGGCCTGGTGCGGGAACGGAGCGCAGAAACCGTGAACCCCCATCTGCCCACCGGTGAAGTGGAAGTGGTCGTCAAGGATCTGAACGTGCTGAATCCGTCCAAGACCCCGCCCTTCTACATCCAGGATGGCATCGATGTGGATGAAAATGTGCGTCTGCGCTATCGGTATCTGGACCTGCGCCGTCCGGAAATGCAAAAGAACCTGATCCTGCGTCACAAGGTGACCAAGGCTGTCCGGGACTTCCTGGACCACCAGGACTTCCTGGAAATTGAAACGCCGGATCTGATCCGCAGCACCCCGGAAGGTGCCCGTGACTATCTGGTACCCAGCCGTGTGAACCCCGGCAAGTTCTATGCACTGCCCCAGTCTCCCCAACTGTTCAAACAGCTGCTGATGATTGCCGGCATGGAACGGTACTTCCAGATTGCCCGCTGCTTCCGTGATGAAGATCTGCGTGCAGACCGTCAGCCCGAATTCACCCAGCTGGATATGGAAATGTCCTTCGTGGATGAAGATGATATCATGAGCCTGACGGAAAAACTGATTTCCTATGTGTTCAAACAAACCCTGAACGTGGACGTACCCGTTCCCATGGCCCGCATGACCTGGGACGAAGCCATGGACAAGTACGGCAGCGACAAACCGGACCTGCGGTTCGGCATGCAGCTGATCAACATGAACGAAGCCCTGAAGGGGACCCAGTTCAAGGTGTTCAAGGACATCATCGACAAAGGCGGTCTGGTCAAGGCCATCAACGTCAAAGGGTACAACAAGATCCCCCGGAGAGAACTGGATGGCCTGGTGGAATTCGTAGGCATCTACGGTGCCAAGGGTCTGGCCTGGATCATCGTGAACGATGACGGCACCATCAAATCCCCCATTGCCAAATTCTTCTCCGACGAGGAAATGCAGCGGATCCTGGCTGCCGGCAAGGCAGAAAAGGGCGATGTGCTGCTGTTCGTAGCCGACCGGAAGGCTTCTGTGGTGGCTGCCGCTCTGGGCGCTCTGCGTCTGGAAATGGGCAAACGCCTGGGCCTGATCGATCCGGACAAACTGTGCTTCACCTGGGTGGTGAAGTTCCCCATGTTCGAATACAGCGAAGAGGAACATCGGTATGTGGCCATGCACCATCCGTTCACCTGCCCCTGCGATGAGGACGTGGATAAGCTGCTCACCGATCCCGGCCATGTGTATGCCAAAGCATATGATATGGTGCTGAACGGCGTGGAAATCGGCGGCGGTTCCGTTCGTATCCATCGGGAAGATGTACAGAAGAAGGTCTTTGAAGCCATCGGCCTGACCGATGAACAGGCCCAGGAAAAATTCGGATTCCTGCTGAAAGCCTTCGAATTCGGGGCACCTCCCCATGGCGGCCTGGCCTTCGGCCTGGATCGTCTGGTGATGCTCATGGCCAAACGGCCGTCCATCCGTGACGTGATTGCTTTCCCGAAATCCCAGAGTGCCATCGACCTGATGTGCCAGGCACCCAACCTGGTTGACGAAAAGCAGCTGCGTGAACTGCACATCCGCAGCACCGTTGTGAAGAAAGACAAAGACAAAGAAACAAAGAAATGATCTGGTCCGCCTGTGGGACTGGGGAGAGCGCCCCGGTCTGTTCCTGAAAAATCGGCTGTCGCCTGGTGCGGCAGCCGATTTTTGCTTATGGTGAGGGAAAGGGGAGCAATACAAATGGCAGGAACCTGGCACTGAAACGGTTTTCCGGACCTGGGAACGGACGTCCCTCAAGGGCCGTCCCTACGCATCCCGCGTACTGTACGATTTTGGAGGGCCTGCCCATAAGGGGAGACCCTTCCCAGGAGTGAAAAGGGAAAAAACAAGGAGGCATCCATGATCATCAATACCGGGCAGCGGACGGACATCCCTGCCTTTTATGCCCGCTGGTTCCTGAACCGGATACGGGCCGGATCCGTGTGTGTACGGAATCCGTACAACCCCAGCCAGGTCAGTCGGTACCGGCTGTCACCGGAGGTGGTGGACTGCATCGGCTTCTGCACCAAGAATCCGCTGCCCCTGCTGCCCTATCTGGATCAGCTGCAGGGCTATGGCCAGTACTGGTATGTTTCCATTACGCCGTACGGACGGGATCTGGAACCCAATGTGCCGGATAAGCACCGGCTGCTGCAGGCCTTCCGCCAACTTTCCCGAGAGGTGGGCAAACAGGCCATCGGCTGGCGATATGATCCCATCCTGCTTACGGAACGCTATACGACGGAGTACCATTTGCGGGCCTTCCGGACGATGGCGGAGACATTGGCCGGCTTTACGGATACGGTGGTCATCAGTTTCGTGGACTGCTATCCCAAGGTACTGCAGAACTTTCCGGAGTTGCAGACGGTACCTGAAGCGGTGCGGCTGCAGCTGGGGAAGGAGCTCATAGGGATTGCGGCCCGGTATGGCATGCAGCTGAGAACCTGCGCCGAAGGGGACCAGCTGGCCCCTTATGGAGCGGATTGCAGTGGCTGTATGAAGCTTTCCGACTACGAACGGGCCATCGGCAAAAAGCTGCATGCACCGAAGGTCAAAGGGGCCCGGGCAGAATGTGCCTGTTACCTGTCATGTGATATTGGAGCCTACAGCACCTGCCGCCATTTCTGCCGCTACTGTTATGCCAATGGAGCCCGGCAGGAGGTGCTGGTACGCAGCAGGCAGCACGATCCAGCTTCTCCGTTCCTGATCGGAAACTACGAGGAAGGGGACCAAATCCACGATGTGCCCCAGAAGAGCTGGGTGGAGCCGGAAATGAGTCTGTTTCCGTGAACATATTTTGTGGCCATATCCTGTACGATTTTGGAGGGCCTGCCCATAAGGGGAGACCGTTTCCAGGCCGCCCGGCGGGCCCTGACCACTATCCACTACCCACTACCCACTATCCACTATCCACTATCCACTATCCCTTTTTGATTGACATCTTCCTCAATCCCTAGTATCATATAGGAAATTGCAAATCTTTAGTTTCTTACTATGAATTAAAAAGGGAGCGATGACAGATGAACGGAAAAAAATGGGCATTGGCATTGACAAGCATCCTGGCAGCGGCGCTGCTGGTAGCCGGCTGCGGTTCCAGTACGGACAAGAAGAGTGCCGGTACCAGCAGCAAACCCATTAAAATCGGGGCTACGGCAGGCCCTCATGCAGATGTGGTGCATGCAGTGGCGGACGAGGCCAAGAAGCAGGGCCTGAATGTGGAAGTGGTGGAGTTCTCCGATTACATCACTCCGGATAAGGCACTGGCCGAAGGGGACCTGGATCTGAACAGTTATCAGCACGCACCGTTCCTGGCCAATTTCAACAAACAGAACGGAACCAAACTGGTACCCATCGGCAATACCATCCTGATGCGCATGGGTATTTACAGCAATAAGATCCATGACCTGAAGAACATCCCCGACGGGGCTGTTGTGGCCATCCCCAACGATCCCACCAACGGCGGCCGGGGCCTGGTACTGCTGGAAAAGGCCGGCCTGCTGAAACTGAAGGAAGGGGTGGGCTTTAAAGCCACGGTCAATGATGTTGTAGAAAATCCCCACAACCTGAAGTTCAAGGAACTGGAAGCCGCCCAGCTGCCTCGCAGCCTGGATGACGTGGATCTGGCCGTCATCACCATGAATTACGTGATGAGCTCCGGCATGGATGTGAAGAAACAGGGCCTGTTCTGGGAAAAGGATGACGAACCGCTGGCTGTTATGGTGCTGGCTGCCCGGGAAAAGGACAAGGACAAACCGGAATACAAGAAGATCGCCGAAATCTTCCATTCCGAAGCCGTAAAGAAATTCATCGAGGAAAAATTCAAGGGAACCATCGTTCCGGCGAAGTAAGGGAAGGGGCTGTGAAAGAAATCACGGCCCCCTTTTTCGTGGCCGGCAGGGCAGGATCCAATCCATCTTTTTAAAAAATTTTCTGAAAAACTGGACAATCCGGCACCCAGGCTGTATAATAAAACCATAAAGAGCAACCCTCCGATGTGCGAGTCGAATTCCATATGTTTTGAGCCAACACTCTCTATAAGGGAGCCCGTGAACTCCGGCCGTTGATAATATGCCCTTTCGAGGGGACATTAGATACGACAGGGAGGGCACCCACCTGCTTAGGCAGGTTCAAAACTCGGAATTGGTACGGCATTGTAGGGCTCTTTCTTTTTTTATAGCCAAATTGCCGAAAAGGAGCCGATTGATTTTTATGCTGCCCTTGATTGCGGGTGTGGTCCTGCTGGACCGGATCACCAAATTGTTGATTACCCAGACCATGGAACCGGGCATGAGTTTCCCGGTGATCCCGGGTCTGGTAAGTTGTACCTATGTGCTGAATCCCGGCGCTGCCTTCGGGCTGCTGGAACACAAACGGCTGTTTTTCGTGGTCATAACCCTGGTGGCCCTGGTGGCTATTTTCCTGCTGCGGGATCATATCCGCCGGGAAGGCCCCAAAGCCCGTCTGGGCACGGCCCTGTTCCTGGGCGGAGCCCTGGGCAACCTGATCGACCGGATTGCCACCGGGCTTGTAATCGATTTCATAGATTTTCATTTCTGGCCCGTGTTCAACGTGGCGGATATCTGTATTTGTGGAGGAGTGGGACTGATCCTATGGAGCATGATGACGAACGAATCCGGGAAGAGGCAGGCCTCGGAGAAGAAGCCGGAGAACGCCTGATCACCACGGAACCGGTCACCGCTGAGGAAGCGGGGACCCGGGCGGACGTATTCCTGGCCGGCCGCCTTTCCTGCACCCGCTCCAATGTGCAGCACGACCTGGAGCAGGGCCTCATCACCCGTAAGGGGAAACCGGTGAAGGCCAATTACAAGGTGAAAGCCGGAGATTCCTTCCGGGTGAAGGTACTGCCCCCGGTGACCCTGGAGGCCAGGCCCCAGGACATCCCTCTGGACATCCTCTACGAAGATGAGGACGTGATCGTGGTGAACAAGCCCCGGGGCATGGTGGTGCACCCGGCGGCAGGGAATCCGGACGGGACCCTGGTGAATGCTCTGCTGTACCACTGCCATGACCTGTCCGGCATCAACGGGGTGATCCGCCCGGGAATCGTCCATCGGCTGGACAAGGATACCAGCGGCGTGATGATCTGTGCCAAAAATGACCAGGCCCATCTTTCCCTGGCGGAGCAGATCCAGAAGAAAGAGGCCAAACGGACCTATCTGGCCATAGTACGGGGCAACCTGAAAGAGGACCATGGCCATATCGAGACCCAGCTGGACCGGGATCCCAGAGACCGGAAGAAGATGGCGGTGGTCCCCAGCGGAGGACGCTGGGCGGCCACGGATTATGAGGTGCTGGAGCGCTATGGCAAATTTACGGTGGTGCGCTGCAGGCTGCTCACCGGCCGGACCCACCAGATCCGGGTGCACATGACCTACCTTGGCCATCCCCTGGTGGGGGATCCCAAATACGCCCCCCAGAAAACCTGTTTTTCCATCAACGGACAGGCCCTCCATTCCTGGACCCTGACCTTCCGTCATCCCCGGACGGGGGAGCAGCTGACTTTTACGGCTCCCATTCCGGACGATATGCAAACCATCCTGACCCGTCTCCGCAACGGGCAGTTCCACTGATAAGGAGGCAATATCATGAGTACTTCCGTGAAGAAAAAAACCATTATGGATGCCGCTGCCATGCGCCGGGCCCTGGTCCGGATCGCCCACGAGATCGTGGAGCGGAACAAGGGTGTACAGAACGTGGTCCTGGTGGGGATCCGTACCCGCGGCGTGCCCCTGGCCAACCGGCTGGGAAAGGAAATCCAGCAGATCGAAGGCGTCAAGCTGCCGGTGGGTTCCCTGGACATCACCCTGTACCGGGACGACCTGTCCACTCTGGGCTATAATCCGGTGATCAGCGAAACGGACATCGACTTCGACCTGAACGGCAAGACGGTGATCCTGGTGGATGATGTGCTGTTCACCGGCCGGACGGTCCGCAGTGCCCTGGACGCCCTGATCGACATGGGCCGGCCCAGAGCCATCCAGCTGGCGGTGATGGTGGACCGGGGCCACAAGGAACTGCCCATCCGCGCCGACTACGTGGGCAAGAATGTACCCACCAGCAACAGCGAAGCCGTGGATGTGACCCTGGCGGAAATCGACGGCCAGGATGAAGTTTCCCTGTCCGATATCAAGGAATAAGAAGGAACGACTGTGCGTTTAAAAAGCTTTCAAGCCCATGGCTTTAAATCTTTCGCTGATCAGGTGGAAATTCAGTTCGAACCGGGCATCACAGCCATCGTAGGCCCCAACGGCAGTGGCAAGAGCAACATCTCCGACGCCATTCGCTGGGTCATGGGGGAACAGAGCGTCAAATACCTGCGGGGCACCAAAATGGAGGATGTGATCTTCGCCGGCAGCAGCGGGCGGCGTCCCATGGGCATGGCGGAAGTGGCCCTGACCTTTGACAATACGGACCATACCCTGCCGGTGGATTTCGACGAAGTCTGTCTCCAGCGCCGGGTGTACCGCAGCGGCGACAGTGAATATGCCATCAATCAGAAAAACTGCCGCCTGAAGGATGTGGTGGCGCTTCTGGCCGATACAGGGCTGGGGAGAGGATCTTTGTCCATCATCGGGCAGAACAAAATCGACGAGATCCTGAACAGCCGGCCGGAAGACCGCCGGGCCATTTTCGAAGAAGCGGCGGGGATTGCCAGGTACCGGCTGCGGAAGAAGGAAGCCCTGCGGAAGCTGGACGATACCCAGGCCAATCTGCTGCGGATCCACGACATCCAGTGTGAAATTGAAAACCAGCTGGAACCCCTGGAGGCTGCGGCGGAAAAGGCCCGGCAGTATAAGGGACTGGCGGCCCGGTTGCGCCAGGTGAAGGTGACCCGGTTGCTGCGCCGGCTGGCCAGCCTGGAGCAGGATAAGGCCAGACTGGCAAAGGACCTGGATTCCCTGCAGCAGCAGCTGGAAAAGCTGGCGGAACTGAATGCCGCGCTGGAAACCCAGGCAGGGAAACTGGAAACCCGGCGGCAGCAGCAGGAAGCAGAGTACAGCACGTACCAGGAAGGCATCCTGGCCCAGGAGAAAGAGGCGGCGGGCTACCGCAGCAAACAGGCTGTACTGCGGGAACGGATCGGTCAGAGCCGCAACCGCATGGACCAGCTGGCCAGGGCCAGGGAACGGCTTACGGCCGAACTGGCGCAGAACCAGGAGAACCTCCAGCTGGTGACGGCGGAGTATGACAAACTGGAAGCGAACCAGTACCATGCCCAAAAGGTGCTGGAAAAAGCGGCTGCGGACAAGGAGACCCTGACGGGAATCGTCCGGGACGCAGAAGAAAAATTGAAAACATATCGGGAGCAGGCTTTTTCCAGCATGCAGACCCTGGTCATGACCCGGAACAGGCTGAGCAGCCTGCGTCAGGAACAGGACCGGCTGCACCGGCAGCAGGAATCCCTGAAGGAAAAGGTCAATGAGGCAGAGACGGCGCTGGCGGACACCCGGAAGGCCCTGACCGGAGAACAGGACGCCCTGAGTGGACTGGCGGACCGGAGACAGCGGCTGGAGGAACAGGCCGCCGGGGCCAGTGCCCTGTTGGAAGAGAGCGTCCATGCGTACCGGGAACTGGAGGCACAGCTGCAGCAGCACCAGCGGACCCAGAACCAGAAAAAGGCCCGGCTCCAGGTGCTTTCTGCCATGGAGCGGGAACACGAAGGCTTCAGCCGGGGGGTGCGCAGCGTCCTGAACGCCCGGACCCAGTGGAAGGAACGGATCTGCGGCGTGGTGGCCGAACTGTTCACCGTGGACGATGCCTATGTGACGGCGTTGGAGACGGCTCTGGGCGGCGCCCTGCAGAACATCATCACCAAGGATGCCCGGGCGGCCCAGGAGGCCATCGGATATTTGAAGAAGAACCAGGGGGGAAGGGCCACCTTCCTGCCCCTGGATACCCTGCGGCCCCGGCCGCTGGGGGTACGGGAAAAAGCAGCCCTGGGGTGCCCCGGCATCATCGGCGTTGCAGCCGACCTGGTGCAGGCGGACCCCCAGCTCCATACGGCGGTCCAGTTCCTGCTGGGGCAGGTGCTGGTGGCCGACAATCTGGACCATGCCATGGCAGCGGCCCGGAAGGCCGATATGCGGGTGCGGATCGTGACCCTGGACGGGGATGTGATCTATGCCGGCGGCAGCCTGAGCGGCGGCCAGAAACAGCCGGGCAAGAGCTTCCTTTCCCGGAAGCAGGAAATCCGCCATCTGACGGAAGAAAGCGAAACCCTGGCCAGAGAGTGCCAGACCCTGCAGCAGCAGCTGGAGGAGCTGACCCAAAAGGGACGGGAGCAGAAGGACAAGCGGCAGCAGTGCCTGACCGCCCTCCAGCAGATCGAAGTGGAGAAGGCCGGGGCGGCTGCCCGGGTCCAGCAGCAGGAAGCCCAGCAGAAGCAGCAGCAGGAGAACCTGGAACTGCTCCTGGCTGAAAAGAGACAGGTGCTGGACGACTTCCTGGCCCGGCAGCAGGAAATCAAGGAACTGGTGCCGAAAGTCGAACAGATGGAACAGGACGACCTGGAAGGCCAGAAAGCTTCCCAGGCTCTGAGCGAGGGGCTGGTGGAACAGCGCCAGCAGCTGGACACCGCCACCCGGAAATACCAGGATGCCCTGATTGGGGTGAATGCCGGCAAAAGCCAGCTGGAAGCCCTGGATACCCGCATCCAGTCCATTGACCAGCTGGGGCAGAAGACCCAGCAGGAAATCACCGAGGGCGAGGCCCAGACTGCCAAACAGGAAGCGGCCATCACCCGGAGCCGGCAGGAGCTTGAGGACCTTTCCAGCAGACTGGAAACCCTGGAACAGGCTCTGGCCGGCTCGGACGAGACCCGGCAGAAATACCTGGCGGACCGGGAAGCCCTCCAGGAAAAACGGCAGCAGCTGACCCAGCAGAAACTGATCCTGAAAGGGCAGGAAGGCAGCGTGCAGCAGCGGCTCCACAACACCGACCTGGAACAGGTGAAGAAGACGGCAGAACTGGAACACAGCCGGCAACAGCTGGAGGAGAGCTACGGGCTCACGGAAGACGCGGCCCGAAGCGAAGCCCTGCCCCGGGAAACCCCGGATGGGGAATTGAAACGGCTGGAAAGTACGGCCACCCGGGAACTGGAGGCCCTGGGGCCTGTGAACCAGGCAGCGGAGGAGGAATTCCAGGCTGCCAGACAGCGGTATGACTTCCTGCACCGGCAGTACGAAGACATGACCCAGGCCAAGGCCCGGCTGGAAACCGTGATCAGCGGCATCAACACCGACATGACCCGGCGGTTTCGGGAGGCATTCGATCAAATCAACGGGTATTTCAGCGACTGCTATGCCAAACTGTTCGGCGGCGGCCGGGCCCGGCTGCGGATCCAGGATGACCATGCCATCCTGGACAGCGGCATCGAGATCGAGGTGCAGCCTCCGGGCAAGAAGATGCGGAACCTGTCCCTGTTTTCCGGTGGGGAACGGGCTCTCACCGTCATTGCCCTGCTGTTTGCCCTGCTGACCTATCAGCCGGCACCTTTTGTGATCCTGGATGAAATCGATGCCCCGCTGGACGAGACCAACATCGACCGGTTCGCCCAATTCCTGAAAGCGTATGGGAAGAAAACCCAGTTCATAGTGATTACGCACCGGAAAGGAACCATGGAAGCCGCGGATGTGCTCCACGGGGTCACCATGGAAGAATCCGGCGTTTCCCGGATTCTGTCAGTGAAATTATCGGAGGTACCCCAATCATGAGTTTCTTGGAACAACTGAAAGACGGGCTGAGCAAGACCCGACAGAACTTTACGGAACGGATGGAAGACCTGGTGGGCGCCAGCGTGGAGCTGGACGACGACTTTATGGATGAGCTGGAGATGATCCTGGTGGCCGGGGACGTGGGCATCAAGACCACGGAAAAGATCATGGCGGCCCTGCGCAGGGCCGCTGCCACCCGGCAGATCAAGAGTCCGGCGGAAGCCCTGCCTTTTATCAAAAACTATATTGCAGACCTGTTGAAGACCACCGGCCCCCGGATGCGCTTCAAGGGCCATCCTTCCATCGTCCTGGTGGTGGGGGTGAACGGAGTGGGCAAGACCACCACCATCGGCAAGCTGAGCAATTATTACCGGCTCATGGGCTACAAGGTGATGATGTGCGCCGCCGATACCTTCCGGGCCGGAGCCACGGAGCAGCTCCAGATCTGGGGCAAACGGGCCCAGGTGGATGTGATCGCCCACGGGGATGGGGCGGATCCGGCCGCGGTTGTGTACGACGGCGTGAAGGCCGCCATTGCCCGGAATGCGGATGTGCTGTTTGTGGATACGGCGGGCCGGCTCCACAACAAGACCAATCTGATGAACGAGCTGGAAAAAATCTATCGGGTCATCCGGAAGGAAATCCCTGACGGACCCCACGAGACACTGCTGGTACTGGATGCCACCACGGGCCAGAATGCCATCAGCCAGGCGAAAATCTTTCTGGAGACGGCCCATGTCACCGGGGTGGTGCTGACCAAGCTGGACGGCACGGCCAAGGGAGGCGTGGTCATCGCCATCAAGGAGGAACTGGGGCTGGATGTGAAGTGGATCGGCATCGGTGAAGGGATGATGGACTTTCGCCCCTTCGACCCCCAGCAGTTTGTGGAAGCTTTGTTTGCAACGAAAAAGGCATAAAAAAGGGAGCTGTGAAAAAGCATTCACAGCTCCTGATTTTTTTGCCTGCGCAGCTGGCTTCCATCGGCTAGTGACTAGTGACTGAGCCGCTTTGCGGCTCCTATTCCGGTTTGAAGAATTCCACCATGGTGTGTGCAGCGAAGTCGCTGGTTTTGGGGTCTGAGAACGTGTGATTGGCGTTCTCCACGGGAATGAACTGGATCACATTGTCCTCGGCGAATTTTTGGGAATCCTCGATGGGAGCCAGTTTGTCCTTGGTGCCGTGGAGGATCAGCATATCATCCGCCCAGTCGAAGTATTCGTACTGGCGGATGTCGCTTTTTTTCAGGTCGTCCAGGAACTGCTGGTCGCATTTCATCTTCCGCTCATAGCCTACGGACACTTCCTTGCCCTTTTTCAGTTTGGCCAGATCTTCTTCCGACAGGTTGTTCAGCATGAGCTGGTACATGTTGATGCCCGGGCAGCGGAGTCCCACCTTTTTGAAGGGATTGCCGATCTCTGCCATGTATTTCAGGGTCAGGTAGGCACCGAAACTGACCGAGTAGTTGTACAGGTCCTGGGCATGGAGCTCATCCCGGCAGTAGTCGATGACCAGGGTCAGATAGGTCATGAATTCTTCCAGCACCAGTTTCTTTCGGGCATCCTGGCCATGACAGGGCCAGTCGAATACAATGGCACCATACCCTTTGTATTTGCTGATCAGCTGCTGGGCAAATTTGGCGGCCGAGTGGTTCTCCTTGTTGCCCCCGAAACCATGGGTGCAGATCACCATGTGGGGGATGTTCCGGAAATCCTTCTGGTAGAACAGCTTGCACCGGACGCTGAGACCGTTTTTGTTGATGTCGATGTATTTTTCCATAGGGGGTTACATTCCTTTCCAAGTGATACAAGGTATAGTATAGAACAGATGGGGGAGAAATGCCAGTATCGGGTCATACGTCATAAAAATGGTAAAATACCGTAAATGTCTTGTAGGGGGGAAAACTTTTATGTTATTATTCCATTATAAAACAAGTGAAAAGATGGTGAACTTTATGGCTAAATTTTGTGCAAATTGTGGAACAAAGCTGGATGACAATCAGATGTTCTGTCATCACTGTGGCAAGCCAGTTGAACCCCAAACTATGGAAAATCACGCATCTCAGCCAAATGGAAATCCAGCAAAACAATCCAATCCTCAATCTTTGGCAAAAAAAGCAGTAACCCAATCAGGGGCTGCTAACCAGGATATCTGGGAGACAATACGAAGAGATTATCTTAGACCAGAAGGAAGGTTGAATCGAAAAGCGTATATCATTCGCCAATGTATTGTATCAGTGGCGAGTATGATTCCCTATATGTTACTTGAAATGGAACTTGAAATTTTGGCAGGAGCTTTCTTTCTGTTGCTTGGTATTGCGGGACTTATGCTGAACATTAAGCGCTGCCATGATTTAGATAAAACAGGCTGGTTTGTATTATTGCTGGCTGTTCCTTTGCTCAACGCAGTCGTACTGTTGTATCTACTTTTTGCCAGAGGGACATATGGTGATAATGCCTATGGGCCTGATCCACTACAGTGATTTTAGAGAGGATGATATAAGGTATGTTCTGTATCATCCGAATCGACAAGCAACGACAAATACCTGACAACAAGGATATCCGCCCTTTTCAAGGGCGGGGAACCGTTGCGCAGGCGCAATGGTGGTGGGTTCTTCCAGCCGCTAACCACTAATCGGTCAGTTCATCACCGATCCGGACTATGCCCATCAGGGGTATGCGAAAAAGATGCTCCACTGGGTGGAGGAAGAAGTGCTGAAGAAACAGCTGAAGGCTCCTTTTGTAACCCTGGGGACGGCCAATACCCATCCCTGGCTGAAGGATATGTACCTGCATCTGGGTTTCCACATCATTGGGGAAAAACAGCTGCCGGGGAAAAAACATAAGACCATCTTTCTGCAGAAAGAGCTGTAAAAAATCATCATGGCCAGCAAAGCTGGCTTCCATTGGCTAGTGACTAGAGACTAGTGACTAGTGACGGGGTGTGAAAAGCAATTTTCACACCCCCTTGTGCTATAATGAATTTATCTTATGATAGGGAGCGTGATCATCCATGGATCCACAACAGATCATCGAACAGGCAGTGGACAACCGTTATAAAGACGAGCTGATCGGTCTCAGCCAGACAATCTGGGAACTGGCGGAAGTGGGCTACGAGGAATTCAAATCGGCGGAGGCGCTGTGCCGGGCCCTGGAAAAACACGGATTCACCGTGACCCGGAATCTGGTGGATATCCCCACGGCCTTCAAGGGCGTCTGGGGAAAGGGAAGCCCGGTCATAGGCATCCTGGGCGAATATGATGCGCTGCCGGGACTGAGCCAGGAAGCCGGATGCCCGGTGAAGAAACCGGAACACGAAGGCTGCCCGGGCCATGGCTGCGGCCACAACTTGCTGGGCACAGGGGCGCTGGCGGGGGCACTGGCCCTGAAGGACTATCTGGAAGCCACCGGCCAGCCGGGTACAGTGGTGTACTTCGGCACCCCGGCAGAAGAAAACCTCAGTGGCAAGACCTTCATGGCCCGGGATGGGGCCTTTGACGGGGTGGATTTCTTCCTTACCTGGCATCCGGCAGCAGAAAACCGGACGGCCACGCCCCACTTGAATGCCAATGTGTGCCGTACCTACAAGTTCCAGGGCATCACCTCCCACGCGGCTGCAGCACCGGAATTGGGCCGCAGCGCCCTGGATTCCTGTGAGATCATGGGCGTGGGGGCCAACTATCTGCGGGAACATGTGATCATGGAGGCACGGATCCAGTATGCCTATCTGGACGTGGGCGGCCGGGCACCCAACGTGGTCCAAGACCATGCAGCGGTGCGCTATGTGGTGAGGGCTCCCTACTACCGGCAGGTCAAGGAAATCGTGAAGCGGCTGGATGATGTGGCCCGGGGCGCGGCCCTGATCTGCGGTACGAAGGTGAGTGTGGAACGGGAAAGCGGCTACTCCGAGTACATCAATAACAAGGTGCTGGCGCAGACGGCCACGGAAGCTTTTCATGAAATCGGGGTACCGAAATGGGACGAGGCTGATTTCGCTCTGGCCAAAAAATTCACGGAGGCTTTCAGCGACAGCATGAAGGAAAAGGAAAAGCAGATGCTGCTGAACCGGTACGGCAGGAACCGTCTGGCTGAAAAGCTGTCCCAGCCCCTGGATACGGAAATCAGGGATTTTGAACCGGATCGGGAAGAACTGGATTTCGGTTCTACAGATGTGGGGGACGTGGGTTTCATTGCGCCCACCTATTACTTCACGGCGGCTACGGAAGCCTTTGGCACTCCGGGCCATTCCTGGTACAAGACTGGACAGGTGAATTCTCCCATTGGCTGGAAAGGCATGCTGACTGCCGGGAAGGTCATTGCCCTGACGGCGGTGAAAGTGCTGGAAAACCCGGCCCTTTTGGAAGCGGCCCAAAAAGAGTTCATGGAAAAGAACGACGGTCAGTACGACTGTCCGGTGGAAGGCGTAGACCATCTGCCGAAGCTGTAAAAAACAAAACAGGGTGTGAAGAAATAAAGGTCCATTTCTTCACACCCTGTTTTTCAATACCACCGCGTCATGGGCAGATTGTTGTTGTTTCCCTTGGTCATCAGTGTCTGGTGCACATCGATGTACCCGATGTGGAAGGCGGCGGCACAGCCGCACAGGTACAGATCCCACATGCGGACGAATTCCGGATCCTTCCAGCGGGCCACTTTTTCATGGACCTTGCAGAAGTTATGGTACCAGCACAGCAGGGTCCTGCAGTAATGCTGGCGCAGGCTTTCCACATCCAATACCCGGAAGCTGGCGTCATAGGCGTGGGAAATCAGCTCCCGCAGAGAGGGCAGGGTACCGCCTGGAAAGATGTATTTCCGGATCCAGGGTTCTGACACCACCTCATCGTGACCTGTGATGGAATGGAGCAGGAACAGGCCACCTTCCTTCAGCAGGTGGTTGGCGCATTCCATATAGGTGGCATAGTTGGAGCGGCCCACATGTTCCATCATGCCCACACTGGCAATGCGGTCGAAATGATTGCCCAGTCCTTTATCCTCCAGATCCCGGTAATCGCACAGGTCGATGGTTACCAGGTCTTCCAGGCCTTCCGCCCTGATCCGTTCCTGGCCTTTTTTCCACTGTTCCCGGCTCAGGGTACAGCCATAGCCCTTCACGCCATACTTCCTGGCCGCCTCGATCAGCAGAAAGCCCCAGCCGCAGCCGATGTCCAGCAGGTTCATGCCTTTTTTCAGATACAGTTTCTGCAGGATGTAATCCACCTTGTTCCGCTGGGCCTGCTCCAGGGTGTCATCCGGATGCTTGAAGTAGGCGCAGGAATAACTCATGGTCGGATCCAGCCACAACTGATAGAAATCGTTCCCCAGGTCATAATGGGAGGAAACTTCCCGGGCCTGGTCTTTTTTCTTTTCCGACATGTACAGGATGTTGCGCAGTCCTTTCCGGTCCAGGCTGAAACGGTCGGCCTGATCCAGCAGGGTACACAGCATATGGAACAGATCCCCCTTGATTTCGATGTCACCCCGCATGTAGGCTTCGCCCAGCGCCAGTTCGGTGGATTCCAGCAGTTCTTTTTTGGGGATGTCCCTGTGGATGAGAATCGTAAATTCCGGCTTGCCTTCGCCGATGGTGTACTCTTCGCCGTGGATCTGCACATTGAAGCAGTGCTTGTCGAAATGGCTCAGGTAATAGATGAAGAAATTATCCATAAGCTTATGAAACATAGCAATCATGACTCCTTCCGGTCCGCAGGTCGGGTGAGATCCATTACAGATCTCTCTCGAAAGAAATAATAATATAACCTTATTATAACATTGTTTGGATGGATTAATCAATTGCACGATTAATAGAAAACCGTTTCGAAGAAAGTGCAGAGGAAAATGTGTCAATTCGGGAAATCAAACCGTCCGTTTATGCTATAATAAGAAAATCATTGGAATTTCATGAAAATCACAGTTGGAGGTCTTACCCATGAGAATCAATACCCTGCGTTTCCTGCTTCCCCTGCTGCTGGGAAGCCTTTCTGCGCCCCTGCCGGCCCTGGCCCGGGTGACGGCCAATGTGCCGGTGGACAGTCCCTATTACGATACGGTGGATAAGCTTTCAGCCATGGGATATCTGCAAAGCCTTCCCAATGGAGCCCGGCCCTATAGCCGGCAGCAGCTGGCCGGGTGGGCCATGGAGGCGGAACAGCGGGCGGAGACGAAACCCCTGCCCGGCTATCTGGCTGATGAACTCCGGGCTCTGGAAACGTATGTGGCACCGGAAATGGATCTGGCTCGGGGAAAGACCGCCTCGGATCCGATTCGCCTGCGCCAGGTCAGCGCAGGGGTCGGGTATCGTCATGGAGATGTATTTACCTACGAAGATCGGTCTACAGGCAGCAGCTGGGGTCCTTTCAGCCAGAACCGGAACGGACATAAGCTGGGGCGGAACGGCATGGCAACAGCCCTGGTGGAAGCCAGCGGCAACCTGGGCAGCGAAACGGCAGTTTCCCTGCGGGGCCGGGCAGCCTGGGACAGGGACAATGAAGGCACGGCCAGCCTGGAGGAAGGGTATCTGAAGACCCGTACCGGGGCCTGGGCCTGGGAAGCGGGGCGGGAAGCCCTGACCTGGGGCCAGGGAGCGGGTGGCCATCTGCTCCTGGGCAACAACATGAAGCCCCTTACCCTGGTACAGACCCATTTGAACGAACCCATCCAGGCCGGAGGTCTTTTGAAGTTCCTGGGCCAGGTGGATTTCCACGCCTTCTACGGACGTCTGGATGGGGAACGGGCCGAAGATGCCGCCCGCTCCGGTCGTCGTGATTACAACCATCCAGGGCTCCTGGGCCTGCGACTGGACGTGACACCGGCTCCCTGGTTCACCCTGGGACTTTCCCGGATATCCCTCCTGGGCGGGGATGGCAACGGCCTTTCCCGTTCCGACTGGGGGCACTGGTTCAACGGACACAATGCGGACAGCCATGACAAATGGGACGATATGGGCGGCTTCGATTTCCGCCTGCGTCTGCCCGGGGTACAGTTCTACGGAGAGATGTACGGGGAGGATCAGGCCCAGGGACTACCCAGTGACTGGGGATGGCGGGGCGGAATCTATCTGCCCCAGCTTACCGGAGACGGGGCCTGGGATCTGACGCTGGAAACGGCCTATACCAACAGGGACTGGTACCGCCATGGGACCTTCCAGCAGGGATGGACGTACAGCGGGGACATCCTGGGGGATGCCATGGGCACCGACAGCCGTACATACTATGCCCGGGTGAACCATTATCTGCCCGGAGAGACCCGCCTGGGACTGTACTACCAGCGTACAGAAAAAGACCGGGGCCAGGAAGGACCCCGGGTGGATGAACTGGCTCTGACCGGCCGGAAGAAGCTGGGGACGGATCTCTATTTGGATGGCACCCTGGGTTATGCCCGGGTCCGGCAGGGCCGGGGGGACCATACCTGGTTCGCCGGAGCCCAGGTGGACTGGCAGCTGTAAGGGACTGCGCCTCAGTTGCGGAACCGGCTGGCCAGCTGCAGCATCCGCTGACGCAGTTCCCGTGACCGATGGGCCGCCAGGGGAAGGATCTTGTCATTGCGCAGGGTCAGTTCCCGGCCCCACACATTCCGGATCCAGCGCAGATTGACCAGATAGCTGCGATGCACCCGCTGGAACAGGAATCGTTCCAGACGATGTTCCAGGGTGCGGATGGACTCCCGGTAGACATAGCTTTCATGTTCCGTGGCCACCAGGATCCTGGATCCTTCGGACTTGAAGTAGAGGATCTCCTCCAGGGTCAGCCGGTGCAGCCCCTGCCAGTTGCTGAACAAAAACGGCTGGCGCTGGGAGAACAGGTCCTGCTTCAGCAGGTCCTGGAGATCCTGGGTGAACACATAGGGCTGAAGAGGTTCTTTGTAGTAGCGATAGAGGGGAATCTCATAGCCTTCCAGAGAATATCGACCGGTGGCTGCCAGGACCATGATGGGAACCTGGGCATCGAAGCGGCGGACGGCCCGAGCCAGGGCAAGGAGCCGCTCCCCTTCCCGGACCGTGCCCAGGATCACCAGATTGAAACGGACGCCCTGCCGGTAATCTTCCAGAAGGGAACGGCCGTGCTGATAGTGCTGGAGCTGGAGCGGTTCGGCAGGCTGGGGCAGTCTTTGGATGCAGCGGGTGAATTGGTCGCATTGGGTGGGATCGTTGTCGCAAAGGGCAATGTGGAACATGGTTCGGCCTCCATCTGTTAAATTTTATACACATTATTCAGTATATCATAACTATTTGCAAAATCCAGAAAAATATTTCATTTTGTACATTTCCAGTGGATAAATTGAAAAAATCATGAGATTTTTTTTCGGGGATACGGTATAATGGTCTGGTAACCGAAATCTGAGAGAAGAGGGGCGTACCATGTCCATTTGTCAGGAAAACCGAGTGATCTACCATTATTGTTCTGTCAGCGGATTCATGAACATCCTGCAGAACCAGTGTCTCTGGCTGACAGAAGCCTCTTTTACCAATGATGCCTGGGAAAACCGGATGCTGGACCCGATCTTTGAAGAGGCTCTGGAACAGCTGGTAGAAGAGGGGGAGATTGCCTGCAGCCAGATGGATCTGGCAAGGGATCTGTATTATCACCATTCGGCCTGTTTCATCTATCTGGGCTGTTTTTCGGAGGAAGGGGACATCCTGCCCCAATGGCGCAGCTATGCAGATGATGGCCGGGGATTTGCCATCGGCTTCAACCCCCGGGAGATGGGGTTCGACTGTTCCACGGTCCATCTGAACGCGGATTTTGCCAACAAGTACTATTTGAAGAAAGTCATCTATATGACAGAAAGCCATGGAGAACAGTTCCTGCCTCTGGCACGGAACTGGATCCGCATGCGATTGACCCGGGGAAAACACCTGAACGACCGGGAAATCCGCCGGGCCATTGCCGATGATGCCACGTTCTCGTCCCTGCGCTATTACTGCAAGGATGCCAGCTTCGCCACGGAAAAAGAACTGCGGGCCCTGTGGCTGCCCGTCCTGCTGAAGGACGAGGAGGGCCATATGGCCGCGGGCAACCGGAAAGCCTACAAGCAGATCCGGTTCCGTTCCGAGGCCAGCCGGCTGGTGCCGTATACGGAGATGCCCTTTGCCCGTACCGCCCTGCGGGAAATCGTCCTGGGGCCCAAAAATGACATGAAGGAGCATCTGGACATCCTGAAGATGTTCCTGGCAGCCAATGGGTATGACGATCGGACCCTCACTCTCAAGATTTCCAAATCATCTTATCGCTAAAGGAGAATCCCATGAACGACCAACTGTTTGCCAATCCATCCATTGCCCAACGGATCTACGATTCCCTGGATGAACAGGGCTTTCTGCCCCGTGATTTTTCCATCCGGAACCTGGTCTATCCACCCAAGATCGCCGGTATCGAATTTGCCGATGGCTTCTTCGAAGGCAATTTGACCGGACCGGAAAAAGGGGAAGAACCGGCTCCTGAGGTCATCGCCGCCACGGAAACCCTGCTCCAGGGCCACACGAAGGAGGCGGTGCAGCAGCTGGAGGACTTCTTCACTTCCGATATGGAAAATCTGATGAACGATTATACATTGACCCTGCAGCAATGGGTGGATGCCCATCGGGAGGAGATCCATCCGGAAGACCTGATCTGGTATGCCGGCCATCTGCTCCAGGAAGCCGACAATCCGGAAATCGTGAAATATGCCCTGACCCTGCTGGAATTTGCGGATCTCCATGATGATGAAGAACTGGCACCTCTTATCCGCCTGCTGGCCCAGTGCAACGAATTTACCCTGTACTGCCTGCGGAACTTCCTGGTGTGGGAGACGGCCCAGGAGGAAATCTTCCAGACAGCCCGGCTGGTGTATGGCTGGGGTCGGGTCTTTGCCCTGGAGGAACTGGAACCCCGCACGGCACAGGTACGGCAGTGGATGCTGGAAGAAGGCTGGGAAAACGACGTCAACCCCGAATACACGGCCAAGCTGATTGCTGACGGCATCGATCTGGTGGGTGTGCTGGAACAGCCCAGCCTGCGTCCCAGGGCATTCCGGGGAGCCATAGGCCTGGTGGAAGCCCTGCTGGAAGATGAACCTGTGCCAGGGATCTCGGAACTGCGCCAGCCGGTCCAGCTGCTGCGGGAACTGCTGCGCCACGCAGAAGAACAGAAGAAGGATTTCCATATCTACGAAGTGATCCTGAAAATCCTGCGCTATGCCACCACCAGGTTGGAGGGGAAGGAACAGGAAGAAATCAAACAGGCCTGCGGCAAGCTGCTGAATACCTTCGACTGTGCCCAGACGGTAAAAGCAGCACTGAAAGAAGGGAAGGGCTTTGAACTGGCCCGGGCGCTGGAACTGCCCTATGCGGAAGAAGCTACGGAACTGGTCCTGCAGGATCCGGTAAAGAACCGGCGGCTGCTGGCCTATGCCCTCACCGGCGAATCCCATCACGATGGCCATGTGATGGAGCTGTACGAAGAACTGATCCCGGGCATGAAGAAGATTTTCGATGAGAACCGAGACCATGAATTGACGGTCAAGGAACTGTTCGAAGGAATCTATGAGGAACTGAATGCCATCCTGGACCAGCTGATCGGGTTCCCGGGCACCGGGGAAAAACTGTTCCTGCTGGCCCTGGATTCTCCAGCCTTCAGCAACCGCCGGAACGCCCTGTTGAACCTGCAGCAATGGAAGAAGCTGGGTTATACCCTGAGCCCGGATCTGAAGGTGGCCGTAGAGCAGCTGCTGCTGAAGGAAAAGCGGAAGGAAATCAAAAAAGAAGCCAAAGAACTGCTGGGGATTTGATCCCCAGCAGTTTTTTGGAAAAAGTTTTAAAAAAGCTGTTGACATTTTTCACGGGTACTGGTATTATATAGAAGCTGTCGCTGATTAGACAGCAAGACGAACTTTGAGAACTGAATATTGTTGACAGATGTGCGGGTCAAGTCACTTTTTAGTGATGAGATCGAGTCACCTGGATGAACACCAGGTTAAAAAATCAAAGCTAGTATTTGAGAGCCAAGCGGCTCTTCAAAATAATCTATT